>Ga0214545_1013229_pt1 | contig 10354 bp, 4 predicted proteins | sample CNSS4metaG_FD_160064 | JGI IMG/M metagenome (GOLD analysis project Ga0214545, IMG submission 160064) | Root nodule microbial communities from cowpea collected in UCLA plant growth center, Los Angeles, California, USA - CNSS4 | ecosystem: Host-associated > Plants > Roots > Nodule | place: USA...
ATTCAATGTTTTTCTCAATACATCATTTTAATTATGATAATAGTATATCCTAATGCTGATTTATACTAATTTAACTAAAGATTGATTTTAATTTCATAATTGGAATTAATCTACTTTTAAAGTCTAAAATCAGTGTACATATTAGTCCACAGGCTGAAGGTGAACAATCCTGCATTATGTACTTGTGATCTAAATAGCACAGTACTGATAGTAGGTACAAATTATCATTAACATAACATTCCCCCTTATATAAGTTGGTATATATTCAGGACAATATTAGATATCATATACTCATATTCCTTAAAACTTATGCGATTACTAGTTTGGTTGGAGAGTGGTAAAAAAATGTATTCCTAAATATCTAAGTCACACCTATAAGCAATTTATTTCAGTCAGTACCCCAGTAATTTGAAATTCTATTACTGATAGGTTTCATTCATGATTCTTGAGTAATGAACTTCATATATTAAGAGAATGAAACACATATTATACCATATTGGTCCCTCCATTTATCAAAAATTGGAAGGAGAAGAGCAGCACAGTTGTGAGAGGAAGGGATTTGAGAAGAAGAAGAAGACGATGACTTTGAAGTGGAAGAGCGAAATTTCTGTAACTCCAATATATTTCCAAGCAGAATAGTTGAAGGTGGACCGGTGATACCTTGCTTCATTAGCTTAGAACGAAGCCTCTTTTGCTTCTCCACAAAGAAAGTGTACAAATAACATAACAAACCAGCAAAACCAAGAAACACGATAGACATGAAAAACTGAGAATCAAATTCAAGCTGCATGGTTACAGAACACCTTCTCTTTTCTGCAGACTCAAGTGATCACATCCAAGCTCTGTTGTGATGGGGTTTGATATAGGACAGATAATCACGTACATTTATTGATCATTTTACACTCTTTTTTTTCATTATAAAGTTATTTAATTAATACTTTTATGTAATCGGTACCGATAAAAAAAGTAATATCATATCAAGATTGCATATTTTTATGATAAAAAAATGTTTTACTTTAAATTGAAAATGAAGGTAGGTTACTGATCTTGTATAATTCTTTCTAGAAAATCTTATCGAAGACAAAACATCAATGAGATATAAATCAAATTTATATATGAGATTAATATTATTTCTAAACAAAACCTTTATAGATTTATTAGTCATCTTCTTGTGCTCAAATTTTTATTTTTATCCAATTTAGATTATGCACATGATTAAGATTCTAATGAGTTTTAGTTTGGTATAATTCTAAACACATTTTTCATAATACTTGAACATCATCAAAAACAATACCTTGATCTTCTTTTGACATAGTAATAACATATGAAAACATGATAATATGATTGTTCATCATCGCATCACAATGAAATGAAAATTTGTAAAAACTTTTGAATCAATCTATGCATGTTAATAAAATGAAAGATGAATATTTTGCAAATAATATGGTTACTTACATTGAAAAAAAAATAGCTAAAAAATTTAGTCCTGATTCAATTATTATGATTTTAAAAATATGAAAAAACTATGGACATTTTTTTGGATATGTTTAATTTCTTTTATATTTTAACTTAGTGACAATAATACCAATTTAATAGGCTAGATTTTTAATATAACTTCAAATATTTAGTGTATTGTAAAAGTACAATATATAAAACTAAAATATCAAAAACCCAGGAATCTAAATTTATAAATATATTTATTGCAACTTTTTTTTAAAAAAAAACACCAATATGATCCATGTCAATAATACCTCCTTGTCAATACAAAAGAAAATCTTATGGTTTTATTATTCAAGCAATTCAATTCAGAATATGCTTTCTTTGACTTTAAAAGAAAATATTTTCATCTCATCACTTCAATTTGAAGAAATATTTAAGTTCTCCGAGTTTTTCTTTTCTTTTCTTTTCTTTTTCTATCTTGCAAGTTGACAGTACATTTACGCCTTTAAACATGGTTGTGTGTTTTTCAAGCTCAAGTTCAATATAATATTCAAAGTTCAAGAATATATAATGTTTAGGTTTTCTGGACTCCTAAGAATAATCACATGGACCAGATATAAAAAAAAAAAAAAAAAAACACTTTTTAAATACTCTGACTTATATTGTAATAATATTCTCATGCACTTGAAGTAAGATAGCCCGAAATGCAGCCTTTACTTTAGGGTCTAACTATAGTCTTAGAACATGCATCGTTATGGTTTTTTTCTTTGAATTCGTTAATTTATTGATTATATTAATAAGGCATTACGCTGTTCTTTTAGTGTACTTTTCAAAATTAAATAAATTAAGTTTAAGTTGCACATGTAATATAACTAAATTTCATGTCATTACAAGTGCAAATAAACAAAGTCGTCTAAGAAAAATGCTTGCATCTCGAACAGAAACGTGGTTCATTTAAATATACTTTACAATCCCATTCTCTGTATTTATAGAACCGTAAAAATCAATTAACAATCCGGAAGAAATTTTTGGGCATTGGTTATTATTTATGCTCTAAGATCTTACATAATAATAAATCCAACTACTATTGATTTGATTAATGGACAAATCAAGCGAACAAATAATTGTTATACTATTAACATAGAAATTGAAAATGGAATTAAAGATCCTGCTTACATTGTATGTATAATTCATATAATAAAAGCTTCATAACGGTTAGCATGTAAATGAATTTTGGCTTTTAGCTTTCAATTAGGTTTTTATTTTTGTCAAATTTTAGTTAATTTGGTTCTTTTAACTTTAACTAATGGTATTTAAATTGTTAATATTTTTAAATAGTACATGTCACGTGTCAATTCCTTTTTTTTTTAATTTTTTTTAATTTTTTTAATTTTTTTAATTTCAAAAAAATTGTTCACGTGTCAAGTCATAATTGTGTCACGTGTCAACGCTAATGTCACGTGTCAGATTGTAGTTGTATCATTTTTTTTTTCAATTTAGCTCTGATATTTGTTATTTTTATTCAATTTAGTTCATATATTCGTTATTTTTATTTAATTTAGTCTCAATTTTTGTTAAAATAGAAAAAAAATTCCCTTTTAAGTTGAGACCAAATTTAATTTTTATAAATATTATATATTTATTTTTAAAATTAAAATTATTATTAATTATTTTTTAAATTCAATTATAAATTATTATATTTAATTGTTAATTATTTAATTATAAATTATTGCATTTTAGATATTAAAATCTAAAATTTTTTATATTTAAAGGTTAATTTTATAAATATTAGTTTACTTTTGTAAAATATTTCTAATATTTTAAATATTTTTAAATATCAATTCTAAAAGTATTAGTATTTTATAATATAAATATTAGAATAAAACATTTAATAATTATATTCTAATAATATTTTAAATAATTGCATTCTATTTAACAATTAAGTTTAAGAATTATATTCAATTTAGAATTAAATTTAATAATTTATAATTGGATTTCAAAAATAATTAATAAAAATTTCAATTTAACAAAAATTATTAGTATAATTTCTATAAATGATATTAAATTTGGTATCAATTTGAAAGAGACAAAATTGATTTATTTTAGTCAAAATTGACACACAATTATGACTTGATACTTAGACAATTTTTTTAAAACTAAAAATTAAAAAAAAAAAATCAAAAAGACGAGAAGCTGTCATGTGACATATTATTAAAAAACATTAACTATTTAAAGAGTTAATAAAAATAACCAAATTGACCAAAATTTGATAAAAACAAGCATCTAATTGAACATAACATAAAAATAAAGATCAATCAAAATGAATAAAAACAACAAAAATAAATATAAAATATATATTTAAGTCAATTTTTTAAATGAATTGAGAAAGAATCAATATCTAACTGTATCTTTACTCAAAGAGATTAAACTCATTTTGATAGTTTTACATTGCAAAATATTTTAATCTCTACAAAAAGAAAGAAAAACACCAAAAAGTGTATTTCTAGAAGAAAAAAAAAACTTTTTAAGGAAATTTAAAATGGTTTAGATTATATTTTTTGTTTGATTGTTTATTAAATGAAATTTGAAATTTAAAATTTAAAAAGAAAATTATAAATTATTAAGATCAAAGAAAATTATAAATTGTATTTAAATTTTTCATTCCTTCCATGTCACTCTCCTGTCTTATTTCTATACTTCACCCTCTCTATAATTTTTATAAATAAAGCAAATTTAGCTATTTTATTTATATATAAATTTTTAGCAATGAATATATTTATTGATTTTATTAAAAAAAACCATAAAACTAATTGATGCAGCTAATTGTATTTTTTTAAAAAAAGAAGCGAAAAACACACGCACGCACACTAGTTTTTCATTTTTCTAAAATTTTGTATCACTGTATACTTAGAAAATCTTTCGTTTGTCTCTATATTTTCTTTTTTTAAGCATGTTGGTTCTCTTTATTTTATAGAGCACACTAGTTAGAAAATGGTAGAGCAGATAAATTTTTAGTTTTCCTCTTAACTTCTGTCATTTTTTTCCCTCATGAAATGTTTTGTGGTTTGCATTGCATAGGCTGAATTTAGAAAATAAACGTTAAATAAAATACAATCAATATTGATATATTTTGTCTTTTAATATAATAATAAAAACGTTTTAATATTAAAAAATTATTCAATAATATTTAAATAATTTGAATGTTTAATTTATTTGTTTGTAAAACACATTCATATTTAGATTCACACTTTAATTTTTAACTAATATTACTATGATAATATTTAGTAAAATAGATGAATAGTTTGATTTTAATTAGTATTATAAAACAACAAAGTGAGTTAATTTATTTTAATGATACCGTAATAAATATATAAAATACATTGAAAATGAAAAATATTCTTAAATGAGCCATTATTTAAACCTTCCAAATAATTTTGATAGATCAAATCGAATTAAAAATTCATTAACTCATTAAAAAATAGTAAGCCAAATTAAACTAGTTCATTTTTAACTCAACTTATAATTAACTCATACAAAATTAGTTGACTTACTTCCGCACCTTATAAATAATAAACATGATATAATAATAAAACAATAAACATATAATAAAAAAATATCCATATATAAAATATTACGCTGTCATTTTCTGAAATAAGTTGCACATCTACTCTTCACAATTAAATAAATTAAGTTGCACATGTAATATAATCAAATTTCATGCCATTAGAAGTGCAAAATAAACAACTCCGTCATTGTAATTATAACTGTAAAAGGCGATTAACAATCCTAAATAATTTTTTTGGTAATTGGGATTTAGCTTATCCTATATGATATGTTCAACCAAATTATAAAGAAACATAATTATTTATGCTCTAAAATCTTACATAATAATATATCAATGAAATAAAGCGAATCTTCAAACAAAACTTAAAGTCTAATATGTTTTTAGTTTATAAATTTTGATATAAAATTAGAATATGTTACTGATTAAAATTTTGATACATTTTAATCCTTAAATTTAAATAAATGAATATAATACAATTAAATTAATTTTTTTTTTGTGTCAAATACATTTTTTATTAAATATTGAAACAGAAACATGTTAAATATCATAAACAACTCAAATGTTAGGAACAAATTTTAATTTTATATCAAAACACAAAAATTAAAAACATGAAAAATATATAATTTTTAAAAAATATTGTTGGAAGTTCCACATCAACTACAAATAAAACAATTTCATAATATATAAGTGAGGTGCAAACCTCACCTTATAAGTCAGTTTTGTGAGGTTGAGTTAGACTTTAAACTCACTTCTAATATGATATCAGAAAGATCGTGAATACATTATATGTGTATATGTCATATAATAAAAGTTTCATAACAGTTAACAAGTAATTGAACTTTTAAATGCATTGACAAAGAATCAATTTTCTAAGTGTATATATCTTTACTCAGAGATCAGACTCATTTTGATAATCTCACACTGCAAAATATTTTAATCTCTACAAAGAGAAATAAAAACACCAAAAAGTGTATTTCTAGAAGGAAACAAAACTTTTCAAGGAGATTTAAAATGGTTTAGAGTAATATTTTTATTTGGATATTCTATTAATGAAATTTGAAATTTAAGAGTTTAAAAAGAAAATTACATTTATCAAGATCAAAGGAAATTATAAATTCCATTTAAAATATAAAAAAATCACATTTTTCATTCATTCCACTCTATTGTTTTACACCCTCTCTATAATTTTATGATTAAAGGAAATTGTTTTATATATAAAATTTTAGCAATGAATAGATTTATTTATTTTATTAAAAAATTATAAAACTAATTAATGTACCTAATTATAATTTCTTTCAAATGATGAAATAAAAAATATTTTATAAATATAAAGAATATATATATCTAACAATTATTAATTTTTATTTTTCTAAAACTTTATGTAATATCTCATTTTAGTACTATAAAACTAATAAAATAAGATATTTCATAATAATATTCAAAGGCATATTAATGGAATAAAAAGTATATTAATACATTCTTTTAGAAATTCAGACTATATAAAAATACATTATTTACACAACTAGTTGCAGATCTTGACTAAAATTTATGGAGAGTCAAAATAATACAATTAGAATTTATATATTTAACATTATTGTCACTATAAAAGAAACTACACTATTTAAATGATTGTCTATCATTTTTTCATATTCTTCCACTTATCGAATAATTCAATCATAACTAAATTTTTTTTTTTCAATATAAATAACTATATTATCGGTAAATTTTTCATTTTCCATTTTATTACTATGCATAGATCGATTCAAAAGTCAGCACAAACATTTCATTTCATTGTTATACGATAAACAACTATATTGTCATATTTTGATCTTCACTCCTCTTTTATCAATTTTAAAAAATTAATTTATTCTTTTGTTTTTCATCAATATACATATTTAAAAAACAAGTTTAAGACTAAAACTTAATTTATCATAATATAATAAAAAATTGAGAGATATAATTACTAAAAAAATTATAATAATCAACTAACAATTAAAAACTGTCTATAAAAAATATCATAATACATTACTTGTTCTTCTATATTAATAAAAAAAAATGAACATACAAAAAAGTCTTGAGATAAAAAATAATGTTAAATATTAAACAAGTATTTCACTATCAAGTGAAACAAAAGAAAATTATCTTTTCTTAGAAGATATAAAAAATGAAGGTAGAGATATTGAGTTTTTGTTTAATTTTTTTTCTTTGGTAATAAAAGAGATCAGGTAAGGGTGAGAGATAAATACAACATGTGAAAAACTAAAAAGACAATGGAAATAGAAAATAAAAATTATCTTAATAATTTTTTTTCTTTATTATATTTAATTTTATATTTTACTATTTATTAATATTAAATGTTGTACTTTGAAAGAAATAAAAAATATCAAATAAATTTTTATTAATTTTTCAATATACTACTACCTAATTTAAAAAGATACATATAATTTAAAGAATTTAAAAATATACATAGTTTAAAAAAATTTAAAAACAAATAATTCAAAAATTCAAAAAAAAGTTAAAAATAAAATTTGAAAAAGTTTGGGACCGTGACCCCATATGCTCCTTCAATGCTCTGCCACTACACAACAACACCAAGAACTTTAAAGGTATCCCTATAACCAACATATTAATCACTCATACATCTGTCACAATCTCTCACAACACTAACTACGGACTTTTCATCCTTCATAAGTGTCTCTAAACCTACATTTTCATCTGCTTCCATCCCATCAGAATGGTGATCATCGTAAAAAAATGACACAACACAAGACCGCAAAATGCAAGGGTAAACAAATATATAAAAAAGTTGTCATAATTAAGACCATTTAAATCATATCAATTATAAGTCACTCATGGATAACTACAAATAATTCACATTACTGCACACAAAATATTGACACTAAACTCAATTATCCAGATACATGCATTTGGAATCGGGATCATTGAATACTTTTACTTATGGTGGCCTCTACCAATCTATAGAGTCATTGCCAATAAGTTTATATAAATTAAAAAAAAAAATATTTAATATATTTTTGAAATAAAATTTAAACAATATTAAAAAAACTAAATTAAATATAAATTAAATTAAAAGTTAAATCATTCTAGAAGTCTCTATGTATGTAACGAAATCTCAAGTGTTTTCCATTCTTTTTATTTGACTCAATTGGGTCCCTATTTTAGAAAATTTGTTGCAATTAGGTCCTTTTTGTTAGTACTACACTAACAATGTTAACTATCTAATTTTTATAATTTTTAAAAAAATAAATAAAAAAATTACCACCTTTCAATCTGACGTTGTGCCACGGGACAGAGACGGTGTGATGTGGCAGTACCACGTGTCACTATTAGATGTGAAAAGTCTTGATATAGTTCATGTATTTGTTATTTTGTGGTCCTAATTTTTTTAAAACTAAATCAATTTCAGTCCATATACCAAATTTAATTTTTATATAAATTTTGTAATGGTATTTTTATTATAATTGATATTTTTAACAAAATTAAGTTTATTTAAATATATTTTTGCATTGAATTTTATTAAATGTCACAACAATATTTCTAACAAGATTAGGTTTTTATTTTACATTGAACTTTATTTAAATATTGTTTCAAATATTTATATATCAATAATTTATAGACAAATGTTAGAGTTAGTTTAAGAATAACAACTTTATAAACTGAATTGTAAAATTTTAAATAAATTTATTTATTTTAAATTGTTATAAAATTGTTTTAAAATTTTATATTTGAATTTATTAGGTTTTTTATTTTTAAAGCAACTTTAAAATTTATCTATAAATTATAGATATATAAATATTTAAAACAAAATTTAAATAAAATTCAATACAAAATATACATTTAAATAAACTTAATTTTGTTAAAAATATCAATTATAATAAAAATATAATTTTTAAAATTTATATAGAAATATAAGGTTTTTCATTTTTAAAGCAACTCTAAAATTTATCTATAAATTATAGATATATAAATATTTAAAACAAAATTTAAATAAAATTCAATACAAAATATACATTTAAATAAACTTAATTTAAATAAACTTAATTTTGTTAAAAATATCGATTATAATAAAAATATAATTTTAAAATTTATATAGAAATGAAATTTGATATAGGGATGTGCAAGTTAAAGTGACCCACCTAATCACCTATTTTGATTAAAAATCAAATTTGCTTAAAACTAATTAATCAATTACATAAAGCATTGACATCACTCTTAAGGCAAGAAATTTATGGATCTTTATCCTTATATAATGTTCTACTTTCTCGTTTCTAATCAATGTGAGATTTAAACTTACACCTGAATGTCCAACACTCCAAACGAGTTTAGACCAAATGATTTTGAAGTGAAGTTATAATCTCTTTTGACGACTTCATAATCAAATTACACTGAAGTCTCCAGAGACTATGATAACTTTAATTCAAAAGCAATTACACTAAACTCGTACATAACTTCAGCTCAAAACACTGAAATCATCAGAGGAGATGGCGACTTGAGTTCAAAATTACTTGCTCTAAACTTCGTCAAAGGTGAGAACGACTTCTGTTATGCAACATTTTTAACCAAAGTCATCATACAAATGATCATTTCTTCTCATTAATTAGCATTCAACAAATTTTTTTTTTAATCAATTAGATGGCCAGGTGACGACTTTAACTTGGACAGAAATTGTCATCACGTGTTACGATTATTGTTACAATTACGAACTCATCCTCAAAACTCGTTCCTGTCTGCAACGACTTCTTCTAAACATGTCATCATTATGCATCACGACTTAACCCCTTTGTAATTATTTTTAAAGTAGACCCATTTGTATAATTTTCAAATTAAATTAGCCCCTTTCGTAAAAAACCAACACCACAACAATATATCACCGCACTACAAACTAGTATTGTGTCAATATGAAAGAAATTTCACAAAGCGCATATAAATCTATGTTGGAATGTAACAAACAACACTTGTGCAGGTTCAAACATGTGCAGGTTCAAGAAGCATAACGATAAGTGCTTTTATTGCTTTTCTTCTACAAGCTGAAATAGGAAACTACAGAAATAAAATACGAGCCTTATTTTTTCGTTACAAGATTTCATGCATCATAACATCAACATAAATATGAATAGAAAACTAGTTTCACCAGAATGCTAAATCTATTAGTAATAGAAGGAGCAGTTCATAGTTTTTTAACCAAGATATTGACTCCATGCTCAGGCTCTATGAGCAACCTGAGAGTAGGCGAATGAACGTAGCGTGGAGAGAGTGAGAAAGTGAATTTGGACAATATGAGAGCTATGATCATCTTAAGTTCCACAATAGCCAAGTTCTGTCCAAGAC
>Ga0214545_1013233_pt1 | contig 10347 bp, 7 predicted proteins | sample CNSS4metaG_FD_160064 | JGI IMG/M metagenome (GOLD analysis project Ga0214545, IMG submission 160064) | Root nodule microbial communities from cowpea collected in UCLA plant growth center, Los Angeles, California, USA - CNSS4 | ecosystem: Host-associated > Plants > Roots > Nodule | place: USA...
TTATATATATATTTTATAATTTTTTTTAACAAATATTAAAAAATATATATATATATATATATATATATATATATATATATATATATATATATATATATATATATATATATATATATATATTATGATTGTCTTATGTTCTTAAAGATAATGTTAAGAAGCAGTTTCTTTCTTAAATTTTTTTATATTAGTCTCTGTTGAGCATTAAACGTACTATTTTATTATTTTAAAAATATTTTAATGTATTTTAAAATTTTAAAATTAATGAATATTAATTTATTTTAAAGAGACAATAAAGGAACAACAGAAAAAAATTAATAAAAAATTGAAATATCATACGGCTTTCTCTAGTTCACAATTTATCGATATATACATATACTTATTTTTTGGGTTCAATTTTGGTTTGTATTTTTGAAATTTTGTTCTAACCCTTAAATCTCAAAAACCATATCCTTTTGTAAGAAGACTACACAACCTCACAATTTAATTTCACTGTCAGAGAGATTTTCTAAAACAAGTGACGGGTATATAAATTCAGCATTTCTATATCATAAGAGTTACCAGTTTTTAATATGATTTCCTTTCAAATTAAAATTGACACGAAAAATCTCAAGTTAATAACATGAAAATGGGTTGGCGATCGCATTCAGCTTGATTCGCGGGTCAACCCGGCTGAGACTTCAACATGACACTGTTCCACTACTCACTCTTCCTATGTACAGTAACTTGGATTTTCTATAAACTACACTCAACAAAAATATCATTTGAACTACTTTAGAAATTAAAAGCTTTTAAGTGAAATTAAATTACTAAATTTATGGCTTTGGAATTGAAGAGACGTGGAGACAGATACGAGACAGTGAAGTAAGGCCACAGGAAAAAAAAAAAAAAAAAAACAAAAACATAAAAAAAAAGAAAAAAAAAAAAAAAAAAAACAGGAACATGTGAAATAAATAGTGGAGCCCTTAACCAAAGGCTCTTGCACCAAGCACATGATCCAATCTGCCCCACCTTATCACTTTCTTCACCAATAAATAAATTAATAACGTATATACGTATGTACAACTGTAAACGTAGAGACAGAGTTATTATTATTAGACAAGAACACCAACGTAGACACAACGGGCCCATATAGACATATTCCATTATTTCTCGTCCCTCAGTTCCAACTATTTTTCTCATATATATATAAAATACACAATACATATACAAGAAAATTATTTCTAAAAAATGGTACCGACACATTATACATAACAACAACTTGCCTCCTATATTAATTAGACAACCCCTTACTCCACAAATTAATTAATTAATTAGCATCAATGCTTCCCATGGATACCATACCAATCACAGCACATTGTTGTGGAACATGGAGTTAATGTACACATTCATCTCTAGCTTCTGTTCCTGCACTTTTCCACTGCTCTCGGTGCTGTCAATTCAAGAATTAATTAATTATGAAAAGATAAGATAAGATTTTCTGTGGTTGTTTTCAAACTTGACTAATAAGATAACTCACCTAGCCCGATTGCCTCAGATCCTTTCATAATACGCAGGCGCTTGCAGGATTCCACGAACATTCTGTGAGATTAATAATGTTTGGTTAGACATATACACAGAGACAGAGACACCGAAACAACAACGTAGTCATGTCCACATGAATTCACAGAGACAGAAACATGGTAAATAAGATAAAGACTCACTCCCAGGGTACATCACCGACGAGCATCCAGTCTCCATCTTTGTCTTCGTAGGTGGGTACGTAATCAGAGCCGTTGAGAAAATCAATCAATTTGGTCTCGTTCATGAAGTCTTTCATGCCTTGGGATCCACACTTGTCAATGGTGAATGAACTGAACATTTTTGCAAGGGAATCCGACAGCTCTTGGTAGCTCTTGTACACCTTCAGATCTACCTTACGAAGATAGGGAGCACCGTCCATGCTCACCTTAACAAAAGCTGCTCCTATGTTTATGTTCCCACTGTTGCTGCTGCTACCTTTTACCCCCTCTTTGATGTTGTTACTGTTACTGTTACTGTTACTACCCTTTTGAACATTGTTGTTAACGATGTTCTTTCTGAATGACCTCACAGGAGGCCAACCCACCACTTGTGCCCTGTAACGAAAATTCACCAGAGTTAAACTGTATCATAAGAATAGCTGCATAATTTGACGGTCAAGGCACGGAAACAATTGTTAAGAGCCGTGTGGTTTGAAACTTTGAGTTTAATAATATAATAATTGGTTGTGTTGGGCACATGCTTTTGGAATTAACATTAATGTTAGGCGATGGGACAGGTGCGTGGACTATCCTTTTCCTTTTTGGCCTTTGCTGGTTTGAGTGAGAAATTGTTGGGTGGTTGAGAAAAGGTAAGATTCCATGTGTCCTGTCTTTTTCCTCTGTCTACCCGACAACGAACCATGCCATCCGCAAAAGCAATCCACCCAAAACCTCCTCCTCCATCACCCCTTACTTTTTCTTGCTTAACATCTCCACGACACTTTCCCTTTCCTCACTAACCTAATTAATTGCATCTTCACTTTCTCACTTTCCACCTTTCATTCCAAGAACCAAAAACCAATCTCCAAACCCTAATTGCTAATTCAATATAACCTAATTTCTCATTATACATGTGTTAAACCAAAAATATCATATCATATCCTCCATTAATCTTCCTTGGAAAATTCTAAACAAGACATTAAGTTACGTAACACAATCACCTCTATTCTCTATCTCGGATTAACTCAACACAATTTCCATCTCAGAGTTAGGCAATAACACGACCTTTTCATTATCTGTCTTACCAGTATTAATAACCACAGTACCAAACGAAATACCTTTTGTATTATTATTTTCCACATGCATTAATTAAGCACAAGCATACAATAATCAAATCAGTAACAAAAAGGAATAAAAAAACTGTTATGTAGCGCGAGAAATCATTCCCAGTAGTAGCATGCAGTAAAAAAATATATAAAACTGTGATTCAATTCAGTTCGGTTCATGTTATTCCAGACCATACAATAATTTTTCATGATTCGAATCAGAGATTGAAGAGGAAGGAGGAGAAACTAACTTTGCAGGTGGCTTTGCTGGGTCCTTGACAGGAGGAGGAGAAGGTGTAGTGATGTTAGCAGCAGCAGCAGCGGAAGCGTTGTTCTCTTTGGCGATTTCAGAAGAGGAAGAGGCGGAGACATTGTTTGAGGTTGAGGAAAGGTTAAGCTTCAAATCCACGCTACCGCTGGTTGTATCGGAAAACCCTCTCTTTCCGGTAAAGGAGCCGCCGGAAGTGTTTCTGATGAGCGTGGACTCGCCGTCGTTTGCACTCAGCGGCAACCCGAGTCGCAACTCGGTTTCTTCGAAATCGATCATCTTGTACTTGTCACGCTCTGCCTCCATAGCACTAGTCATCATTTAACTACTTAATTAAGTAATTAATTAATTAATTCGGATTAACCACGACACGAACAGGTTCGGAGTTCAGAGTTAGTTGGTGTTGGAACAGAGTGCGTTTGATTGGGTGCAGAAACCTAAATACTATGTTTGATGTGTGGGGAGAAGAATTGAATTGAAAGAAAGAGGGAGTGTCTGGAATAAGGTTTTGGTGATATATGATGAGAGTGTGGTGTGTTGCAGGGACATCGGGCGGTGGATATGATCCCACGTGTGAGAGATTCTGATGGTTGGATTTTGCGCTGGTTGTCGGGTGGTGACGTCATGGATGATGTCATAAAAATGGGAATAATTGAGTTTGGTTATACCCTCCTTTCATTTGTTTACAAGGCTCCACAGACACACACACCAATTATTAATCCCAGTTTGCTGAACATGGTAAAGCAGAAAAATATGTGCTGAACACAATCATTCATCATTGTCCTTTTGATCAGTAATATGTTTTTAAACTCTATGTAAGTAAAAGAAGAAAAACATAATGTGGATAATTGTGTTATCCTATCGTTTTTAAACATAATGTTGTATTTTTAATCTTAATAAAAACACTGGTTTTTGTTTCTAGTAAAGTTCGGCAAAAACGATAGCTTTTGTTTACTTTTCAAATTTAAAAAAAAATACAGAGAATGTGAGAAATATATATATATATATATATATATATATATAAAAGCAAATTAATGCATTACAGATTTTTTACTTTTACATTTAAAATAACCGATGATCTTACCATCATTTATATAACAATTCTTAATGGTGATGCCCAATGTTGTATTCTGAAAGGTCTATAAATCTTATAAATCTTAGTTTGGAATAATATGTAATATTGTATTATACTTAGGCAAATCTAAACAATTATCCGGTCTTTATCGTTTATGTTTAGTTTTATTATAAAAAAATAGACGGATGGTTAACTGAACAAGAAATCACACATAATGACTCAGACCACCTATTACACAGAATAACGAATAATGAAGAGTCGCTAATTTCAAACTTAAGAAATTACAGCGAGGCCTCCAATATCAAACTCATTGACATAGGGCTTGGACTTGGCCTAGACTCATTCAGAGCCTGAACTTTAGCCCAAAATAATAAAAAGGGCTCAGCCCATAACAAGGAAAGAATATAATTAATGACTCTATAAATACACGTGGATCCTAAGAATGTACGTTTTCATCAATTCACTAATATGAAATTTGACTTTTGAGAGTCTTTGCTGATTTGATTGTGGAAGTCTTTTTTGCAGGTAACCCCTTAAGGGCCCAAACCGCCAACATTAGGAGAAGACACATTCAAGCCAAGGAATAACCAGTCTAAGAAGTCAGTGATTAAGGTAAGATATGATCTGTGTTCCCTGAGATATTGTTTCTGTAGAAACAAATATAAGTATGGATATATTTAACTAGTCCAAATAAATTGGAGATGATGAAAAATATAATGTAATAAAAATATATAATATTTTTTAAACTTTTTTTTATAATTATACCTAGTTTTTGCATTCTTTATTGTTTTAGTAAATAGAGATGATGACTTTCTTAATAACATTTGGTGTTTTTTTGTCTTTTTCTTATCATTATTTTATCCTTTTAAAGTGAGTATCATTTTTGGTTTTATAATTTTTAATCTTTATACTAAAATTAATATTTAAGTCCTTAATTTTTGTCTCGAATTTTTGTAGTTTATTTTGTCCTAGTTAATCATATTATTAGAATTAAATATATTATTCAGTATATTTGTTTCAGATACATATTTATTCATGTTTAATTATGATATAATTTTTTTATATTTATATAAAACATATGTGTTCCATTTTTCTTTTGTTAATATCTGCACAGTTCTATTTATATTTTTAGTTAGTCTTATGTAATAAGTTTTATTCAGAATAGGTAAAAATCTTTCCTATCTTCACATATTTTTCTATTTAAGTGCTAAAACTTATTTTAAGATAATTTGAAATCCTATCTATCATTACATAACATCCAAGTCTTTGAACGACAATACAATACTTGTATTAAAATAGGGTAGAATCGTATTTATGATTATAGAATCCCAAATCTCTAAGCAACAATTTATTTTAGATTGGCTACAATCCTACATATCACTGCATTTTATAAACATTATATGAAGAATCATATTATAAATATGATTGAGCCTTTTTTATGTGTGTTTAACCAATATTTAACACTTAATCATTTTACTAGTATTAAATTATAAAATTATGGATTTTTATTCTTGGATTTGGGATTGGGAAACTATATATCGTCATAGGAATGATTTCGATGCCTTAGAAAGTATTTTATGCATTTAATATCATAGGAATTATATATGGATGTTAACGAGATGATTAAGGTCCAAACATTATGTTCATATATTATTAAGAATTATACTAGGTATTATGTGAACACTCGAATATTTTTTTTAATATTTGCGGACATTTATGGATATTTGTGTGTATTTACAAAAAAAAAATCTAAAAATATTTAATAAAATATTTTAATCATAAATTTAAATAAAATATAATACATCATTATTATAAGTTTTAACTACAGTTCAAATAAACTCAAATTCATACAAGTCTAATTAAAATTACAAAAGTAAATATTGAATTAATTTAGCATAATTGAATTTTTCTAATTAGTGCTCGGCTACTATGATAAATTAGAGTTTAGCGGACACAAATATCCATAGATACGAATATTATGATACTCGTATTGAATTTTATCAACATACAAATATAAAAAATACGCGTATCCGTTATCCATAAATATTCATTTATAATATTTATTTTCTACCCATTGTTATCTACAAATATATGTGGATACAAGTTTTGTTAACATTCCTATTATGGAGTCACTCAAAGTTGAGTTTGTACTCTTGTAAGAATTATAACTCAAGAGTAAGAAATAAATCTCTGAAAATAAAAACTATATAAAAGTATGACCATAACATCAAAACTATATTAATTAAGTAGATGAGTTAAAAATATATAAGAATAGTGAAGTCAAACAATAAACCATTAAAATGTAAAAAATTTAAGTAGAAGTTTACTTCTCCATAAACAAAAAACAAATTAAACAAGATATAAAAAATTTATAAATTTATTATTTTAAATTTTAGTGTTGAAAGTGGTGTCAATTTTTGTTCTATTTGGTTTAAATCTCATAAATATTGAATCTATAGTTTTTTTTTCTAATCAACAATGTTAACTGTTAACATTAATCAATTAGAAGTTAAATTCATAATCATTTGTGCATTTTCTTTTAAAACGATCAAATTAACCTTTTATCTCTTAAACGTTAGAAAAGTTAAACTCACAATATTTCTTATCTTTCTTTTTAACTTTATTATTAAATCAATCTTATATTTCCACAAAAAATTATCTTATAAATATTTCTTAAAAAATCTATCAATAATACAAAAACTGATATTTTCTCCTGATAAACTACTAAGATGAGTATATACACATAAAGAATCCTAACTATGAACATTTTTTTTAGTAAAAGTAACACTATAAGTAAATATCTTAATTGAAATATTAGTGTCGGTTCGAGTTCTATACTATGTAAGTTTGATAAGGTATTATTAACATTGAATCTCTTTTGTAAATTCTCTCTTAAAACATCTATCAAGAAGACATACTAAATGTTGTAATGTAGGTATGAGAAATAATCCAGATAAAATTGAAGTGGAAAGTCATGAAAATGGTGCGAATTTTGTTTGTAATGGAAGATTGTGCAGAAGAAAAAAGAGTGAGAGAGAGAGATAAGTGTTAACTAAATATAATATATATATTGTGATGTTTGTTTGGCATTAAATCTTTTTCAATCTTTTTATCATACTTATCCTTTCTCCACTTTGCGTGGCCGCCATCTAAAGCGGTCCCCTACGGAGGGTCCAACCACTGTTCTTCTCCAAAAGCTTCACTGTTCTCAGCCATGCCTCCAAACATTCATTATTTTAATTCGAATTTTGTGTAAGAGAACTTTAAGCCTAATTCAATCTAACATATTTTTTACATTGAAGTATATTTATTTTGTGGATAAAATAAAATGTTTAAAAATTTTTATTAGAATAGACTCTAACTTGATTCTGATACCATATTAGAAATGAATTTTAAGTCTAATTCAATCCTACAAATTTATAAAATAAAATTTACACCTTACTTGTATATTATAAAATGATCTTACTGATCGACACGATACTTTCTAACGTGATTTCAATAATAACTACTCTTCACCTTCAACAAACTCTTTACTTTTCATTTCAATCCAATACTGTAATAACTTCAAAAAGTTCGTGCCCACTTCTCATAGTGCGTCTTTATCTATATCTCATTTCTCTGCATAATTATTCATTCATGCCCAGATGATAATTAATTAGGTCAAATCCACTTTATCTTTCTAAGACCCAAAGATCCTTTTTTTAATCTATGGGTCGGATTTGAACTGCATAAACTTTAGTTAAGTTGCAGAAAAAAATTCATGAGCTTTACCCTATCAAACATAGTGTAAGAAACAGATAATTGATAAGACTTGAGTTGCAGCTGACAGTGACCGGTGACAAGACATGGTTCACAAGTTCAGAATTGGAACCAGAGCATACCTTGCTGTCCAACGTTCTTCATATTAATAAACATTTTCGATAACCTATTTTTGTTCGATAAAACCTACATATTAATTGATCATGTTTCAAGAATTTTCATTTTCAGGATGGTAGATCTGAAAGGTTTGGGGTCGTAACACAACACAGTGCTCTCACTGTGATGTTGTTTTCGTTCCTTTTCTTGTTTGTCTTTTTTTCTCTTGCATGCATTTGGAAAAGTTAACCTAAAAAAGGTGAAAACACCTATTTTTTTGAAAATGACAAATTATGAAAAGCGTCGATTTGCCTAAAATCTTCGGACATGGTCGTATCGTATGTTGTTTTACTCGTAAAGGTTTGTAAAATGTCTGTGTTACTCCAGCTGGGTGTAGCTACAGAGGGCCATGGTCTTTAAATGCTGCAAATTACCAAATCCAATGCAAATGCATGCACTGCACCAAACGAAACCCTAAGGGGCCAATCGAGTTAATGTGAGGGTGGAAAAGTGAAGGTGTGTGAAGAAGAGCAACAAAGAACAAGAAAACAAGAAGAACGTAGAAAATGACATGAACGACGATGATGATGATGATGGTGCAGTTACTAGGAGCGGAAGCAGGTACGAGAGAGAGGCCCAAACCCAATGGGCATTCAAGCCCCCTCGTGTGTCCATTGCATGGGCCCATCTACTACATTCCTAACTGTCTCCTCAACATCCCAGGGCCCACACCGCTGCATTCAATTCAATTTTAAAACACTTTTATGCCACCACACGTGTGCCATTTATGATCTGATGTTGATTTTGTTTTTGGTATTTTGCTCCTCTCTTTTCCTTTTTATTTTGCTTTCTTCTGATTGATTTCTTTATCCACGTTCCAACTAATGTATTCAAATTTCTCCATTTTCATTTTCTTTTTTTAATGCATTTAATATCAACTTGACGTATAATTATTAAGTCAAACAAAATATATGCAATAAAATCGTACCATAACTACACTTCGAAAGTACAATAATGTTTTTTTTTTTACTTTTTCTTTCTATTATCTTCTACAAATAAACAAAAATATATTGAAAACATAAAACACATTTACTATTTAGTGTATAAAAGAATGGAACAATGTTTTGAATATATTTAAAATTATGCTTACATAATATGGATGAACATTCTTAAAATTGAGCATATTTTACCGATTTAAGCAACTAATATCAGTTGCTAATATATAAATTAATTTGATGCTCTATTTTTTTTATGTCCTCGTAGATGTGATTCAAATTGTATATCATTTTCTAGTTTAAATATTGAGATAATGATTATGTTCCTAATGTTCAATTCTATTATGAAAAAAATAACATTGTGAGTTCATGACAAAATGAATGACATTAGCTTTTATGTTAATAATGGTATCATTGTGTCACAAATATATTTGACAAGGTTGTGAAAAAATTGATATGTTAAAATATTTAATAGTTTCACATACTTTAAAGATAATGTAAATATACCTTTTATTTAATAGTTTCAAATTTTAAAGTGAATAAAATCTCATACATAATATTAACTTTAGCGATCAAAAAACTTAATGTTTTATTTAAAAAATAAAGACACAAAAAACAGTTACTAAATAAACAAAAACATTTATTAAAACAGCTGAAAAAATGCAAAATATGTTATTTAAAAGGTTAAAAACTTTCAAAAAGAGGCTTCCTAGCGTGATTTAAAAAGAAATACAATGAACCTAAAATCATGCTTCAACACAAAAAATCATATTAAAAAAAATGAAACTGGGGCACAATTTAAAAATAAATCAAATTGTGCTTCTAGACACTATTTATCTAAGAAAAAAATGTTTAACTATACGATTAGAGTTTGGAAAAGTTCGTTAAAGTTAAAGTCATGTCTGAAAACATTACTTTTAGTCATACTTCTAAATACAATTTATCTATATCAATGAATTATTTAAAATTTACCAACTTCACTAAAATCACACAAAATTTACAGCATTTCAATATATTCCTCGTATATTTTCCTCTCAAACTATCATTTAGAAAATTATGAGTACAAACTATTTATATAAGTATGCAATGTTTTATAATTGTTAACATTTGTTGTGTGTCTTTTAAACTTAATTGAAATACTGTGGTGTATTTAGTCGTACATTTGCGTGTATTTAGATAATGAACACCTGGTATTTTACTTTCATTTTTGGTATTACAAATCTATATAAAAAGTAAAAACGATATATATATATATATATATATATATATATATATATATATATATATATATATTTTTTTTTTTTTTTTTTTTTTTTTTTTTTTTTATTTA
>Ga0214545_1013240_pt1 | contig 10341 bp, 4 predicted proteins | sample CNSS4metaG_FD_160064 | JGI IMG/M metagenome (GOLD analysis project Ga0214545, IMG submission 160064) | Root nodule microbial communities from cowpea collected in UCLA plant growth center, Los Angeles, California, USA - CNSS4 | ecosystem: Host-associated > Plants > Roots > Nodule | place: USA...
AATGTCATGTTTTCTAATATTGATAATTTTAACTTTAGTGCCTTTAATGGACAAAGTATATTGAGTGGTAGATCGACTGCCAATACTAAAAGGGTCACTTGGATTTCCCTCCGGGTACTTATACGTTATATGTCATTCATTTAATTTAGTATTGTCATGTGTATTTATAATTAAATACAATTACTATAAGTGTAGTGTAATAAACAAACTGGGAGCTTTGAGTGTGGCTATTATGTGATGCAATGGATGACAACCATTATTCAAGGCAACTATGAAAGTGGTTGGGATGATGTAATATACTAACCTATTTCATGTACCAATTTTAACTTGAACTAATTTATACATGTATTGCTAATAATTCTCTTACACTTTTGCAGAAATTCAATGACCCAAGTCTGATGGATTCAGGAGCAATAACTTATATTCAACAAACTTGGACGAAATACTTTCTATCTAGAGTTAGTGAAAGTTAGGTTTGGGGAGACTTAGAAGCTTAAACTTATTTTATCATATGCTAAGTTATTTGTAACTTTGTTAAAACTGTTTGGATTGGAACTATGTTCGCACTGTTTTTTTATATTGCCATTGTGTTGAATGTTTTTTTGACTTCCAGGTTGATGTTAATAAATAAAACAAGCCCGACTTAAAAAAAAACGAAATTAACGACGATTTTTACCAAGACCGTCGTTAATTATGAAACTTCCACGACGGCTAATACCAAGACCGTCGTTGTTATTGGTAGGGAGATCTAATCCTGCTTCGAAGAAAAAGCCATTTCCACGACGACTTTTGAAGCGTCGTTGAATAATATCACATTGAAAATAGTGTTTTTAGATCGTCATTATTACGAGTTACTTTGTATGCTGTCAAGTTTACTTATATGATTGATTAGTGATCCATAAATTTTTTTTTATATTCTTGGACCATTTTTTATTGTATAAAAGGATGAAAATTGTGGTGGTGATATTTAAGAAATGGTTGAAGAAGTTGATTATCTTTTATTTTGTAATGTTATACAAAAATGAAAATCTTATTTATGTTGTTTACATTACTTATTGTTGAGAGTTGTTCAATTTATTTGTATTTAAAAGTACAAAATATATGAATTTTGTAAGCTTGTACGATAGTTGTATTAGATTATGTAATTTCATCATCAATTAATGAAAATTGTAGTTTATATTTGTGTGAGTATGTGTTGTTCCGACCAAATTCAGAATTAATAGGGAAGAGAGATTCGGTTGTAAGTGTGTATTGAAATGGAATGGGTTACTTATGTGTAAAGAACAAAATGGAACTTACTAAAACCATACTAAACTGAATCTCTAACGCAATAGGATCAAATTGAATGTGAAGATTCTATTTTTAGTATTATCTTTCATAGATAGGATAAAATAAATTATTTTAAAAATAGTTCAAACACTACTAGAATTTTCATATTTAATGAGATTGTTTTTTTAAATTTGTTATAAAATTTTATAAGAATTTTTTTTTTGTCATTTTTTCTAAGAGTTTTAATTGACATGTAATTCCTTCATAAATAATTATTTGCTACAAAAATATAAAATTTGTAAGTATTTCTTACAAAAATTGATGTGAAAAATGTTTCGTACAAAATAATTTGTAAAAATATTGGTAGAAATTTCTTTCAAATTATTTTTTATAACAAAATTTGTAAGTATTTTCTATAAAATAAATTTCAAAATAAAATTGATAAGAAATATACTTTTTTTAATAGTGAAATTCTTACATGTGGCATCAATTATCCCGTGGCAGAGATCAAGTGGGCTGGGTCACAATTGAATCGTGGTGCTTGGGTTGTTACACTCTCAAATAAGAAGAGTTGTACCTAGCTAATGGTTATAACTTCTGGCCTAGTGGTAAGCGCTCGATTATAACAATTGGTATGAGAGCCAAGGTCACGAATTCCATTCCTAGTGGACATATTGTTAAGGGGGAGATTGTTGTGGGTTGCACAAATTGTGGCGGAAGTCCGGTGGGTCAAGTCACAATCAAATAGTGAGATTCCTAGTAGAACAATTGTTGAAGGGGAGATTTTGCATGTGGGTAGTAGTAAGCGCTCGATCTTAATAGAAATAAACTCATTAGATGGTCTACCAAACCAAATGAATAAGAAACCATAATAGAGAAACTCGCAAGAATAACTAGATGGCTAACATAAGAAAGGAAGAAAGAAAACACATGAAAATTGACATGATTGAATCTAAGTAACAAACTTCAATATACATTCAAAGTCTAAAATTGTTGATATATGTTGGAAAAATGCATAATCAATTAAGAATATTACCGTTTTTACCCCCAAAAATCACCCTATTAAAAGAGAAATAAGATTAACACAAAGAACACACGAATATAACGTGGAAACTCCAAATACGGAGAAAAACTAGGACCACCAAAGAATAATACTATGTGAATATTTGTACATTGCATAGACTACCCTCCCATGCCCTTTGACCCCAAGTACACCCACACTCTCCAAAGCAAGAATTAAACCCAAACCTCACAACACTCTACTATAAAGTATGAGAAAAGTCAAATAAAAGCTTAAAGTGTGTTTGACTGGGGCCAGGAACGTCATGGACTTAGAGCCCATTATATAGTCACTAACACCCACCCCCTTGGTTATCCTAAGCGATGTGAGACTTTTCAAGACATATTATTTTCATTAGCCCAACATTCTCCACCATGATTAAAATAAACACATCTTCATTACCTATACTAGCAATCATACTCCACCATAAAGAGTATCACTTGGAATCAAGTCATCCCGAGAATTTCCACTTGAAATTAAACTATTCCAAGAATTTCCACTTGGAATCAAACCATCCCAAGAATTTCCATTTGAAATCACACCATCCCAAGAATTTCCACTTGGTATCAAACCATCCCAAGAATTTTCACTCGAAATCAAACCATCCCATGAATTTCCACTTGGAATTAAACCATCCGAACAATTTTCACTTGGAAATCAAACCATCCCAAGAATTTACACTTGGAATCAAACCATCCCAAGAATTTCTACTCGGAATTAAACTATCCCAAGAATTAATCAAACCATCCCAAGAATTAATTAAACCATCCCAAGAATTTTCACTTGGAATCAAACCATTCTAAGAATTTCCACTATGAATGAAGTCATCCCAAGAATTTCCATTCACCCTGCATCAATGCTAACCAATGCTCGTGTATAATCACCACAAATCTTGCATAAATATTAGCCAATGCTCGTGCATAAACACCATACACCCTTCGTCAGAACCATATCATAACCCACAACACCAAACCACCGAACATTGAGAAAAGCCACAGATCAAACATCTGCACTTCGTAGCCATCGTGTCGTCTGACTCCCTCTGTCGGAGACGCAACACCTGCTAACATAACACCTGTTGAAGTAGCACCACCATGGCACCACAACATCCCACCGCCAACAAAGCACCACACGAAACTCCGTCACTAGACATCGAACTTCCACCATGCAAAAAGCGAAACACCTCTGTAGATCTAGGAGTATCTCGCCACACACGAACTCCACTACAGATCCAGTATGACACACAGTCCTTGCACCTCCACAAACTCAGCTGCAGATTCACCGCGTCAACATAACGCTGGCAATAATCCTTCCATCAAATTTCTCATTGCAACTTCAATAAATAAGGATGATTCTCTAACAATAAGGAATTAATCTTTTCTTATGTGGAAGATCATACTAAGCTGCAATCACAAAGTATACTAAGAAAAAATCCTACCGAACCATAGCTCTTGATACCACTATTTGGAAAAACGCATAATTAATTAAGAATATTACCATTTTTATCCCTAAGAATCACCCTATTAACAAAGAAATAAGATTAACACAAAGAACACAAGAAAATAACGTGGAAACTCCAAATATGGAGAAAAACCAAGACCATCAAAGAATAAAACTATATGAAAATTTGTACAGCACATAGACTACCCTCCCATGCCCTTTGACCCTAAGTACACCCACACTCTCCAAAGCAAGAATTAAACCCAAACCTCACAACACTCTACTATAAAAGTATAAGAAAAGTCAAATACAAGCTTAAACTGTGTTTGACTAGGGCCAGGAACATCATGGACCTAGAGCCCATTATATAGTCACTAATACCAACTCCCTTGGTTATTCTAGGCGATGTGGGACTTTTCAAGACATTATTTTCATCAGCCCAACAATATATAAGGTCCTATTTGTACAGAAATAATTGTCATATTTAACTTTCGTAATCATGCCTAAACTAGGTTTAAAGTCATGTGAACAATGCCCATACTTGAGGTTGATACCACGGAGGAGGACTCTTTGATTACATATATGAAGGAAGTTACTAATTTGATGTAGTGTAGATGATATGATACCATCATATGATATGCTCTAAAAATTGATGCACAAAATAAGCCAGTCAAGACTAAAATTTTATAATGTGATTAGATGAGGTAATTTAAGAGAGTGATTAATTTATTTGGTGAATTTGAATTTCTTTGAAATAAAATGAATTTTTTGGATGAAAAAAATTAAAGGTTTAATTAATTATTTAGTTCTCTAATTTATTGGTTTTGTTCACTTTGGTCTCATTATTTGTTTTTTGTTCAATTTAGTCCTCTATTTTTTTAGAAAATTCAATTTGGTCCTCCAATTGTTTAAAAAAGTTCTATTTCTTAAAAAAATTTCAGTTTAGTCCTCTATAAAAAATTTTGATTAAATTTCGTCATCTGATTTTTAAAACAGTCCAAATTTGTCCTCTCCAATTTGAGATCAAATTAGTAATTAAGCTTAATTACATCTTATATATACAAGTTAAAATAATTTTTCATAATTTATACATCAAATCACTCCACCAAAATACTCAAATTCTTTTATTTTTTATACTCCACCTAGATACTCAAATTGTTTACATTTAGTTGGAGTGATTTGATGTATAAATTCTAAATTTTGTAACATGTATATATAAGTTGTAATTAAACATAATTATTAATTTGGTCTTAAATTAGAAAGAACAAAACTATATCGTCTTAAAAAATAGGCAGACTAAATTGAATAAAAATTTTAAATAAATTGACTAAATTTAAAATTGTAAATTTGACCCATGGTCCATGAGCTAGTCATAACTCACTCCTAAATAAGCCCACATTATTGGCCCACCAAATGAGGGACCTTAAAAAGCTTCATACCAAATCAACTCGATTATTTGACTTGATTGACTCGAGTTGGCCATTGGCCTAGGCTAACTCAAGTAAACTTGAGTCGACCTTTCGACACAGGTTGAGTTGCCTCGATCTTTAGCCCTAGTCGGCTCAACTTGACCTTTTCCCCAAGATGACTTGTCTCGACCTTCGACCTTAATTGGCTTGGCTCAACCTTTGGTTTCGATAAACTCAACACGATTCTTTAACCCAACCAACTTTGCTCGACCTTTGGCTTGGGTCCAGTCTTTAACTTGACCACTGATTGAGTTAACTTTACTCGACCATCAACCTCAACATTCAACCCTAGTTAACTATGTTTGACCTTGCGCACGGTCTTGACCTTCAGCGTGGGCTGACACAACTCGTACTTTGGTAGGGGTCATCTTGACTCGACCTTCACCCTAACTGACTCAACTCAACCTTTGGCATGACTTGATTCAAGTTGGCCTTAGCTTGTGTCAACTTGTCTCGGCCTTAGCGATAATTAGGCTGACTTGACCTTCGATTCTAGCCAATTCATTTCGATTGTTTAGCTAGGCCAATTAGACTTCACCTTTTGTGGGGTCGAATCGGCTTGACCTTACGTCAGACCCACTCCACTTGACCTTTCATCGAGTTGACTCGACTTGACCTTTTGTCAAGCCCACTCAATTTGACTTTCAACCAAGTCGACTCGAATTGACCTTTGGTCGAGTTGACTCTGCTCAACCTTCAAACCGACCAACTCAACTTAACTGTTGGCTCTTTTTATCTAGGTTGGATCAACTCATCCTTTGGTCTATGGATGACAATGGGTCAGGTCGAGTACTAAAAAATCTACCCTATTACGTGCTAGGTTGGATCAACCCATGAATACTGAAAGGTGTTTTTATAATTTTTTTTCTAAAATTTGAAATTAAATTATTCAGAAACAAATATTTAAACTACAAACTTAAACAAGAAATTTACTTTTAAGAACAATTCAAATCAAATTATTCAATAAAATATTAATGCAAATAATTTCTATAGTTTAAAAACAAATTTAAATGAGTTACGCAAAAATATAAATTTTTATAAATTAATCTTTTACTAAATGACTTTAATTTCATAAGTCTAGATAAATACATAAAAATATATGAAGTTATATTTTAAATGAGTATTTCATGATTAATATTTCTATCACTAATAATTTTATTTTCGTCGCTTAAATTTAAGAAAAAAAATACTCAAATAAAATTCACTAATAATGGTTGTTGGCAGTGGATACCTGCAGATTGACAACCATGATACACGTACTCGCCTCATTAGTAAGAAGGTAATTAAATACATGTACTTGTTATTCGCAACTTTTCATTAAGGATATCCATTTAGTATTCATCACAAATTTCACCCTGGTGGGTACAAATTTTTTGTCATCCCTACTTCAGCCTGGATCAATTTGGCTCACCCTTCGTTCAAAACTAAATTGGTTTGACCTACGACCCAATCTGGCTCAATTTCATTCTTTGATTCAATTAACTTGACTTGACCTTTAGCATGGACTTGCTCAACTCCATTCTTCAGTACAATTGATTTGGCTCGACCGTCAACCATCTTAGCTCGATATCCGACTAGGGCCAACTTTACCCAACCTTCAGCCTAGGTTGACTATTTTGGTTTTTGTTACTCTTTTGGCCATGTGGGCTTTCTTGCTTGGGCTTTTTGGCCCTGTAAGGTTTTGTTTTCTTTATTCAACTCATATGTGGACCAAGGCCAAATCCTATATAGACTAGATGAAGTTGATAGTTCTACTTGCTATACACATTATACACATATACACATTGAAAAAAAAAAAAGATGTTCATCTTATTTTAATATTTAAATTTAACAAATATTTTTTTAAATACATAATTTTAAAATGAAATTTTATCTTAAAAGACAAATTCAATTACTTTATCCAAATAATATTTTAATTATTCTATCTAAAGAAAATATTAAAAAAAATGATTACAAATAATTTAAATATAATATTTTAATTTATGAAATTATTGAAATCTTTCCTCCAAATACACTAGGTTAAGGATTTTACTAAGTCGATCTTTAAATTAATTATTTTAAAATTATAAAGGACTAAAATGAAGAGTTGAAAAATAAGTTAATAAGTAAAAGTTGGCATAAAAATAAGTTAAAATACTAAGTAAAATCAACTTAATGTATGTGGCATGTTAGCAACCACACACATATACATACATACATATATGACGATGGGGAATGCACCTTAATTGGAAGTCTTTAGTGGAAAGCTATTTTGGGACAACTTTAAGTCTAACTTTATTTTTCTCTAAAAGAGATCGCACTCGTACGTACTTATCTTTAAAATTAATTTGGTCATCAGAGATATTTTATTGTTTTCGTGATGAGTTCTTTTTCCTCGTTAAAACAAATAATTCATAGTTTAAATAAACTTATTTAATTTTAAAATTAAAAATATTTACTTCGAAAAATAAATAAAAACTAAATGAGAAGTCTATAAAACGAATTGTAAAGAATACCTCTATCTACTTACAATATATAAATCTAAAACACACTGTAACATCGTCAAGCATGCTATGTCAGACTTTTTGGTTGTCACACAAAAACATTTTGATCTCGTTAAAATTTTAGGATAGTTGTCATTTATAAAACATATTTTTTTTACTTTTCCAATCCCTTATGGCAACTCTATTAAATTTTCATTAATTATAATAATTATTATATTTCTTAATTTAGTGTAATTTTTTTATTTTTAAAACCCTAGAAAATGATATTTTAAAAGTGATAGTGATTTAAAAATAGTGAGACTCAATTATTTTAATATTAAAAGGTTTTAGTATAAATAGAATTGTTATAAATGAGTTTCATTATTTTAAAACATATCATCTCTCTAGAAACCACTTTTCTAGAGCTCTCTGACTTCTCTCTAAGAGGTCTTGTCTTTCTGATCGTCTGATTGAAGAACCAAGACTTTAAGATTGATCCTCTCGATGAGCTCTTCAATTTGAACCGATCAATTTTTCCGTTTGCATAAGTTAAGTTTCCACTTTTTTTATGTGTCTTTTCTATTTTCTATTGCATGTAAGCCCTCTTCCGCTTGCATGAGTCATTTTATTTATCGGTACTAGTCTCTACTGATCAGTGATCATAATGGTATGTCCTAATCATTCTTGTGATGTTTCTATGTGTAGATAGAGCATCCTGTAGAGTTAAAGGTGTTTGGCGTTCATAGAGTTGTTTAAGCATGATATCAGGTAAGAGATGCTAATTTCTTTGTCATAGTACTCAGATATGTGAGAAATATACATAGTATGTTTAATTTGTGATTGATTAATGTATTTGATATGCGAGATTGCTAATGATGTTGAAAACTATGAAGATGTGTGTTTTTCCTATTAATTGAGAATAACTAGTGGTTTAAATGTGTTTTGCATTCAATTGGTATAAATAATTTGCTAGAATTGATGTTTGATAATTGAATGATATATGCACTGGTTTTGGAGTGGTATGGACTGTTGAAGATGCATAAAACGGGTTGGATCAGTTTCTGTATAATTCTGCAGAGTTGCACACTCGATGGGCGAGTAGTAATTGCCTAGCGAGTGAACTAATCTGTAGAATTATGCAGAACACTGATCTGTAGAATTATGCAAATTCGCAAACTCGCTAGGCAAGTGTTATTCGCTGGACGAATTTCCAAGTCAGGAACTTCCAGACCTGGGACAATGGTTGGGCGAGTAAGTCAGAACCTGAAACTTGTATTCTTGAGTTAAATTGGATGTTATTTTAGTTATTATAGAATCCTTGTAATTATTATGAATGATGAGTATATGATATGAGATTGTTTAAATGAGACTGAGTTGAGATTGGTTGATTCTAACCGAAGGAGGATTAGTAGAGATTGTGGTAGTGTATGCATTGAGGTAGGGATTGTCTTGGCAGTTATCCTAACGCTCTAATAACCATTCAAATTCTCAAGTAGATAAAAATGAGGTATGTGGTGAGAGGAATAAGAGGTCCTTGATCATAGGTGTTAACGGACTGACCTTGTATGTGATAGAGTTTTCACTCTTAATTTGTTGCTCTACAAAGCATGAGATGTCACTACAAGTGCAGAACTAACTAGATCCGACCTCAATGCATGTATCCGGATTAGTTGAGTCGTAGTTTATAAATATATGTATTTGAATATTTGCTTGTTTGTAGTTGTTATATATATATATATATATATATATATATATATATATATATATATATATATATATATATATCAATATTATATGGTTTAAGAAAATTCTTTAAAAGTCATTAGTTTACCCTTCTTTTGTGTTTCTGTCTTGTATTGTATGTTTTCCTTTTGCATGATCACCTATTCGGTGGGAGCAGTGGTGATTGCAATTTCAAAGGCACCTCTAAAGGTTGAGGAGCCATCTTTTAGGTCGGAAGAAGGTATCAGTGAAAAATTGTTATAAGTGGTTAGCTTGTCTTTAGAGTTAGAAATATTTGGTATGTATAATTGATATATTTATATAGTCCAATCATTTGTAAGACTGTAATATACTTTATACATTTGTTTATCTATTTTGAATACTAAGGTGAAATATCTTATTTTATTAGTTTTAAGCTGCTAAAATTGAGATGTTACATTATTAGCAATTCATTTTTGTTTATTTGTATAAATATATACCTAAAGAACAAAGTTTCATCGCAAATAAATAAAAAACAAATATAAGAACAATGTTTCTGTACTATATTACGATATTATTCTCTTATCCCTTCATTGTACTTCTTAAAGCTTTATAACATGTTTCTGTTTCTTTATATTCGTTTTCTTAGTACAGAAGTCATTTGAGGGAATGAATTTATGGATTTGAAGATAAAGTTTGTGTTGTTTTTTTTTTAAGAGATTTAAAAACAAAAATAAGTAGATTGAGGAATGAAATTTGTAAAGATTTATGAATAATTTGATTGATATGATAAAAAAATAGTTAATAGATTAAAATATAATTTATTATTTTTGTACAAAAATTGATATATATATATATATATATATATATATATATATATATATATATATATATATATATATATATATATATATATATATAAAAAAATATAGAAGAGGAT
>Ga0214545_1013254_pt1 | contig 10326 bp, 5 predicted proteins | sample CNSS4metaG_FD_160064 | JGI IMG/M metagenome (GOLD analysis project Ga0214545, IMG submission 160064) | Root nodule microbial communities from cowpea collected in UCLA plant growth center, Los Angeles, California, USA - CNSS4 | ecosystem: Host-associated > Plants > Roots > Nodule | place: USA...
TATGTTTCCTTTAGCGTAATTTTTTATTATTTTATAAAAATTAATTAAAATTAATATTAAAGTAGTAAGAAAACGGGTACGGGTATGGGTACAAGATTATACCCGTTACCCGGTGGGGATGGGGATGGGATAAAAGTTTGATACCCGTTGGATTTGGGTATGGGGATGAGGATGAACTTTTTTTACGGGGATGGGTATGGGATAGTGAAACCCGTCCCCGCTCCGCCCCGTTGCCATCCCTAGTCTCGCCTAAGCGAGAATGCGTGCAAGGCCACTGTACTGGAAGTCGAGCTCTCGCCTAGGCGAAAGGAGCTCGCTTGAGCGAGACCTTTTTGCCCGAGCGAGAAGTTGGGTGAGAATGTGGCTGGTCCTGATGTTTTCCTTGATCTCAAATGTTAACACTATGCTTGTATGGATATTGCTTGTAAGATATGAATTGAGTGATCTTTATGAATGAGACGGTGTATAGGGTGTGATTCATAAGTTTTAACATGATGTTAACATGATATTTGTATGAGATGATTCATGGAATTGAAATGATGAGTTTAGTATGGGTTCGACATGAGACATGAAGGGGTTGGTATCAATGTGGCATGGTATTGATATAAGATGGAGTTCCGTATCCATGGTTCGAGAATGATGAGTTGGTGTGGATTTTGCTAGAAATACGAAAGAGGTGAATTATGAGTAACTAGTATGTGATATATATATGTGTGTGTGTGTGTATGTGTGTGTGTGTTTGTGTGTGTGTGTATGCATGTTAAATCAGTTTGATTGATTAAGAAGGATTGGTCCGTGTCAGTGTGTAATTTCTTGGAATCTCTAGGTGAGACTTTCAGGGTCGCGCTTCAGTGGTCGGGACGTAATTCCATGGCCCCTGTTAGTGGGTGTCCATGGTGGTGCCCCATCTATATGGTATGGTTAAGGATTTAAGGTAAGGTTGCATCCTGACACTCTAAGGAGTTAGTTAGCCTCACTTAGAGCGGACTGATTCCTGTGGTGAGAGTAGCAGGAGACCTGAAATTCATTAAGGGCTAACTTTGTGTGTGAGGGAAATTGATTCATTGTAACACTTGTAACACATAGCTCGGGGGTGAGCAGCTCGGGGGTGAGAACCTGTTGGATGATATATATGAAATGCTTGGTTTACGTAATGCATGTGATTACTGGATGAATTGTTTTACTCTAGCTTACCCTTGCTTGTTTGATTGTCTTGTATGTGGTTCTTCTCCCTTTGCGATGATCATCAATTTATTGATGTGAGCATATGCGAGAGGTGCTCGCGGTCAATAGGGGAATGGTGACTCCGCTGCTTAGCCATCTGGACTGGATTGGTCCACTCTGGGCTTTTTTTAGGGCCACGGCCCATGTATTGGTTGTTCTTTAATTTTCCCAATTTTATTACTGTTGAATAGTTGTAACTGTTTCGGTTGGACATCGTGGTGTGCCTGGATTACTGTACAGAGTCTGGTTTGTACTCCAGGACTGCGTTTACATGTTATCTTTGTGTGACGCTTCATTTAATTATTCTTATTGATTAAATGAGACATTGCATTTATTATTTTAAGAAGAAAAAAAGACGAGTCATTCTAATTTATTTGTAACGAGTCAAGTATTATAGATAGAAAAATATAATCCTGTTGAAGTTATTCTCCTCCATCAATCTATGATTATGAATTAGTCAAAGGTTAAACTTGACATTTCCATTTGATAAATCTGCTACCACTTTTTGTATGGTCTTCTTCAGTCATCCAAACCAGAATAATTGCAATCCAATGTTCCACTTTACATATAATTCTTCCAGTTTTCAACGTTTTCTACGAAAGAAAGTATTACATCCAAGTTGTTAACGTTAATCTTAAGTTCATTTTAGGGATGCATAGTAAAAATATTTTGTTGAGAGAGAAGTGAAATAAAGGAGTTATTTTTTATTTAATAAATAATTTCTTCTACTGCTTACTTTTATGGCACTGGTTTTAAGTAAAAAGAGTTTGCAAGCTATAATTACGATCCAGTTATGAATTTTTATCTACCATTTATATTATTAAAAATTTATATAAGTATAGGATAAGAAGATAATATCGATTGTGTGTCCATCTAGCATTGAGAAAAGAGGACGAATTTATATGAATTACCAAAAATAGTTGCTATTTTCTGATGTTGAATGAAAATAATACCATTCAGCGGCGTTTTCTGCAGCACTGTAGCAAGTCTTTTGCAAGTCTTCTTGCAGCACTGTATATTCTGCTCCCAACTTCACTGAATTTAGACTATAAATACATCACAACACTCTTCACATCAATGCAAAGGAAAAGTGAGTAATATATAGTAAGCATTATCAAACACTTTTCAAGCATGAAGACCATTCTCATCGCTTTCTTACTCTTTGCTTCTCTTTTCTTCCTTCCCACTTCAACTATGGCTCGACAACTCAAGGGTAATAATACTCTCTAACTTCTCTGTACTTTCCTCAATTCTCATATGCACCTTCATAATAATATTGTTTTCGATCATATTTGTATTCAAGGTTTGTTACACTCCATCATCTATATATACTACGTTTGTGATCTGAGAGATGAACGCTTTGTTAATGATGTATATACGCTCTTATGCAGAAATTGAATGTCGTTCTGGCAGTCAGGGTTATAGAAATTGTGTACCATATAAACAGACACCACCAACAAAAAAATGCTCACCATATCAACGTAATTGTAACTCAGAATCACCACCACCACCACCACCACGGTGCTCGTTGTTATATAAACGTAATTGTTGACCGATAAATTGGATATCCAAATATATGCTATATTTGAATAAATTAGTTATAGTTTTACTTATTGCTTGCGCCATTTAACACTTGTTGTGTTAAACTATATGGTGCTACTACTATCTCTGTTTTGCTTTAGAATTTCCAGTGCTTTTCCAGTTTGCTTTTAAATAGAGGTTTGGCCTCCAGCACAATACAATAAATAAGGTCTTGATTGCCTATACTTTTCATGTTTGTTGAAATATATCTCATCCTTTAACCGTAATTTGTTTACCAAATTTGAAAACTAATTACAAAAGCGAGACATAATTGTTAAAAATCATAAAGAAAACTCTGTCAGCTTTTTTTTTCTCAAAAAATAAAATTTGCGCAAAAAGTAAATATGTAATCAAATATTATATTATAAATGTTAATAAAATATTAACTATGAAGCACGATAAATTATAATTATTATAAATATATATATATATATATATATATATATATATATGTTTGTTTGTGTGCAAGAAATAAAGGATTATAGTATAATAGACTTTATTATTCATAATTGTTTTTTATATAATTATATACTTTGAGAATAAATAAAATAATATATTAATATTAACAATAAATAAGTATAAATTTCTCTTTTTTTTTTCAAAATTGAAATATTATTCTATTTTTCACTATTGTTTTTTAGTTTGATCTAAATAAAGTATTAATAGAGGTTGTAAAATTAGTAGTCGGTCTTATCAGAAATGATAAATGTATTTTATATGCTGGAAAAGAAAAATATATGAAGTGGCTGGATATAATTGGAAAATTAAAACTTAAAACATTATGATTGGTTATGATTGGTTAAGAATAAAAAATAGGCATTTTTTAGTCAGTTATAGGAAAAAAAATTCCCTTTTGTGAAAGTGTGAGACCTCTTCCAAGCTTTAGGATTCTTACAAATGAATTTTAATTTGTTATTAACATTGCAAGGAAATATCAATCAACATGATTTACACGTATTCTTTTGAATTTGAAGAGATCTTTTCTAATTATAAATAATGAAAAATGACACTTAACATTTTGATAAAAAAAAACACTACAACAAAATATGAATTTAATTTAACGTTAAAAGTCGATGTTAACAAAATAAAAGTTGATCTTAACTAATTATAAGTGTCGCTTTTGTATCACACACATCACTATAAGAAAATTTTCGAATAATAATCAATTTTAGTAACAAAAAATAATTAGTTAATAACTAATTTAAATACTAATTTGTAAATTAAAAATTATTGATAATTAAAATAATTTCAAAAATTATAATTGGTCTTCAAAGGGTAACTAAAATAGTTTCTATTATGAACTAATCTCTATTATTTTCGAACTAATCTCTATTATGTAAAATCCTTTTTTTCTGCCCTAATCTTTAAAGGGTTGTCCCTAATTTAATGGGCCTAAGGACTGGCCCATAGAGTGTCCAAGGTCCCTAAGGCAGCCAAACCCCTCTCTGTCATTCTTGCAAAAACAGTACTCTCGCACTCTCCTTCTCCCTAAGAGGCTCTGCTAGGGTTTAGCTCCAATCTTGGTTAAGTAGCTCAACCTCATTTCTTGCTCCATGTAAGTTATTCTCCAGCTCATACTTCTCCTCTCTAGGCATATTTTCGTATTTTCTAGTTAGGGTTTCGTAGTAAACTCATTTTAAAATTTGTTCAGCTATAATCGTGAGTTGCTGTGCTTGACTATTGGGTGTCGAAGTCCTTGCTAGCTTATTTCCAGGTAAGGGAAGTTAGGGTTTCTGTATTTAAAATTATTTTGCCGATTTTTGGTCTGTTTGTATGGCCGTGAAGAGCGAAGATGGAAGCCGGGAGGTGTTGAGTGTTGCAGAACCAGGTAGGGGAAGCCAACCTTGTGTTCTCTCTTTTTTTCTTGTTATTTGATGAATGAAGCTTGAACTTGTGAATTTCCTACTTTGCATGTGTTTTTAGATTATTCAATTGAAATTGTTCGGGATGTTGGTTTTTCATGGTTGCGGAATGATTTTTGGCATGATGCGGTTTTGTTTTTTTTTCTGTTTTATGCCTCTATCTTTGATGTTTGAATGACATGCGTTGGTGGTTTAGAAATATAAGGTTAACCTATATTAATATTGATATTGATGTGAGGGGCATAAACCTTGGGGTTCTTGATAGGAGTGGTTCTCATGTTTAAGTCCATTCACACCTTCGTTAGGGCCGAGTACGGGGTAGTGTGTGATTCCAAATTGTTGGCCCTATGCGTTACACTGTTTAAAAACGTTTTGATGCGACGAATGTGTACGTGAGTTTTTTTTGGGTCTAGGTTTTGTGGAGAACTTTGGGTTCTTTTCTTGTTCTTTTGCATGAATCGGGACTTATGTTTGGAGTGTACATGGAGTGCAGCGTTGAAGTGATTTGGGGAGTGTAGGGCATGCGTTTCTATATGTTTTCCGGAGGCAAGTTTCGTTGCTAGTTTTTTTGGGAGGCAAGTTTCGTTGTCAGTTTTTGGGATGTATGGCATAGGTGTTTTTATGTTCTTTGCTTTTCTTTATCTATGAAAAATGCATGCAAACATATCCTTGTTCACGGCTGCAGCAGTTTTTGGGCATGAGGTTAGCTTTTCTTTTTGCTTCTTTCTTTCTACTCTTTTTCACGTGGGAATGCATGGGTTACTTTTTGTTTCTTTCTCTTTCTCTTACATGTAAATGTGGGTGCAGACCATCACACTAAATGTGGGTTCAAGGGTTATTCTCTTTTTTCCTTTTCTTGTCTCTTCTCATGTAATGCATTAGGTGACAATTTTCGCATGGGGTCCACACTCTTATTTATTTCTCTCTTGGATTTTTGTTGCAACTTTATGTTAAAGATAGGTGAAGGGTTCATTTTCTTTTTACCATGGCATTTTTTTTAGGAAAATGATAAACTAACTCCCTAAAAGTTACTATTTTTTTACTCCTTTAGGTGTCACTGGCAGGTGAAATTTTGAAAAGAATTTTTGGTTTGTTATTTTAATTACTGATGTGGCATTAAATACGCGTTGGAACTTAGATGGGGAGAAAAAAAGGGGTTAGGTTTAGAGTTTATTTCATCTGTCTTGCTCAAAGAAAATCGTTCCAGCCTCTCACCGTCATCTTTTGTTTTCATACACACAATTGGAACTAAGACTCGAAGAAAAGAAGTGACTAGGGTTTCATTAGAAAGAAAATGGGTTTTGAGTTTGCTTCGTCTCTCTTACTCGGAGTAAAGCTCCCCCCTTCGGGTCACCGTCGTAGATCGTCAGACTGTCGTCGTTCCGGGCTAACATAGGATCTCGCATCCTCTCGTCGTTGTGTCGATGAGGACCGTTTTCCCCTGTCACTACTAGCGTGAGATCATGTTTCTTCCTCTCTGTTTCATTTTTTTAATGGTGTGGTTTGGGTTCCAATAATATTCACCACCTAAAGAGTGAGCATGCCTCTTCAACTTTCAAGCATCCATCTAATGTTCCATGTAGTTTGCCCCAAATTGGAAAATTTTACGTCTATATGCTAAATCCTACTTTTTAAGTTATTGTAATTTTTGTAGGTGGCCAAAGAAGAATTATCACGTGAGTGTGGTTATAGGTTGGAGGCAACGAATCAAAAGCTGTACCAAGATCTTCTTGATGGGGTCGAGGAATTTTATGTTCCAACAATTGTGGATGCTATTTAAAGTAGAAGAGTATTAACTCTTGAGCTTGTTTATGGTAATTATAAGAACTTTAACCACTTATTTTTTATGCATTTTTCTATACATCTTTACATGCAGTTTTCTGGTACCATAACTTGCATAGCCTGTTTACACACTTAAGTGATGTAAAAGAATAAAAACATTTGTGGTGTTCGATGCAGCTGTATATCCTGTTTAGATGACAATGCTCTCAACATATATGTAGTAATTATATGTGTGGAATTTATAGTTTTCCATATTGGATAGCAGATTTTCCCTGTAGATACTCCTATTTTATCTCACATAATCTAATTTGGTAGCCATTTACTCAAAAAAAAATTGTAATTCATTAAAAGTGAGAAGAAATGTATGTTAACTATAAGAAACTTTATGTGATTAATTATATAATTATGTTTGGAGAAATTATCACCTTCAATCAGACAATTTTATGAACACAAATTTGTCCATGTTTTTAATCATTCTTTGGTACTTGTTGAGAGATGCTACTTGTCCTATTCATTAAACAAGGGATGCTTTCCTTATTACTTCAATTTTTTGGTTCAGTTGGAGAAAAATATTTATGAATTCTTGATTGCTTATTTAGTTTGATAATCAAACTGTTTACAACATTTAGATCAAATAAATAGAATGATATTCTTGTGAATTAAATATTTTGCTTATCTTGCCACAGGAATTACAATTGAAAAAGTGGCAGCACTAGACCAGGAATTACAATTGCTTATTCTTGTGGATTTTTATTATTGTTTATGATGCATAATTGATTAGGTTCTAGCATGTGCAAATGGTGATAGTTTTATAATAATTTTCATTTTGTTTTCTTGCATTCAATGTTAAAGAAAATGTAGTACATTGCATCCAATGGGTTCTTTGGTGAAAAGGAATAGTGGTGCTGAGGTAATTAAGGTTGAGGATTAAGTGGTTGATTAAGTTTCTTGTGTAATTTTTGGATCTGAGTTAGAAAACAAATAAGCATTAAGATTGTGAGACTAAAAGATAACAAGAAGTAGTCATTCATAGAAGAAATAATAATATATCTTTTAAATTATATTGTGCTCTACTTGTATTTCATACTGACAATGGCTCTTCGGGTCTTTGAGCTTTGCATTAGAGGAAATAAGTCCAAAGTAATAAGATAATATTCTTGTAAGTAGTAAGGTGTGATGATCTTACTTACCACTCTTTATACAATCTTTGTATTTGTTGTGTATATTTAGATTCAAATGTGGTATTGCTCCTGCATTTTGGTGAACATTGGAATAAATAGATAATCTATTAAAATGCAATGTTGTAATCTTTTGGAGGTAGAAATGACAATAGATTTTTCAGTCCAGTTGATTAAACTGAAACTTAGACAATTAATTGTTGAATGTGCAAGAGTTTTGGATGATGATGTTGTTGACCTGGTGATTCATCAGCGGGAAGGCAACGTTTTGGATGCATGTAGCTCATTATATTTTTTCATTCCTATTTCTAAATTCAAGAACAAGTATGATAATTCACTAGGTGGACTTCACGAAATTTAATAAATATATTAAGACTTAGTTTAATTTGATGTATATATTGTTATATTTTTTGATTTTGTAAATTGAATTGATATAATTTTGTGATATTCTTGTAATTAGTAAAATCATTTACTTTTTGTGAAATTTTTAGACCTGGTAATTTGATTTAATACTATATAGGAACCATAACCATTTTAAAACTAGGTGCTAAATAATAAAAAAAATGATACATTTTTTGTGTGGTGGTTATTTCTAGGAACCATAACCATGCTATCACTACAAAAAAAAAAATATTATTGAGTGGAGGTTATTTTTTCAATCTGTGGGGGTTTTCACCCTCCGTAAATTAATTTGTGGAGGTTTTCTAAATCTCCAAAATTAGAGTCGTCACAAATTATTTGCGGAGGTTTTGGACGACCCCTGGTATCCGAGTTATATTGTGGAGGGTTTTAACCTCTGCTATTTCCAAGTTATATTGCAGAGGTTGTTTTGTGGAGGGTTTTAACCTCTGCTATTTCCAAGTTATATTGCGGAGGTTGTTTTGTGGAGGGTTTTAACCTCTTCTATTGGTGACTATTATTTTGTGGAGATTTCAAACCTCCTTTATTTACAATTACACACCTGCATTTATAATTTATTAATTTAATAAAATTATTTTTATAATAAAAAATAAATAAAATATAAAAATTCGAAAAGTACACAAAAATGAACTAAAATTAATTTTATTGTTGATTTGATAAAGTGTTAACAATTACAATATAAATATTAAAAAAGAAAATACTTAATGTTGAAAAAAATATACACAAAAATCAAATAACTAGGAGTTCCATGCGTTGGTGAGAATCAAATACAACTACATCCGGTGTCCACCTACACACCATTTCAAATCAAATAGCATGAATATACAAAAATAATTAATAGTGGTGAAATGAAAAAGGATAGGAAAATTACCTTCTTCTATCGTTGGCGTTTATGAAGAGAGGTGCATTGCTAACCATGTGGACGACGTCACTGTTTGAAGAAAAAGTAAGAAATGGGAAATAGATTTTAAAGATAAAATGAAGAAAAGGACACATATAGAAAGAACCTATTCCTTTCCAATCCAATAAGATGAACAAGTGGCATTCGCTTGATAAACCACTCCCTAAGGCCCAGGACAGATGCACCCAACCATAATGACAAGAAAACCCCAACCAAGAAAATGAAAGTTATGGAATTAATGAAATCGAGACCTAACCAAATATTAGCAAATAGAGTTAAAAAGGTTTCAAACATCATTGATGCTATGACTTTTCTGTACACAAATTAATGTTGGAATGAGATAGAATAAGAACCAATGTTTGGATCTTTGGCAACTTTAAAGTTGTCCACAATCATCCCAAAGCGGCCTATGACAAAATTGCTCATATCTTTCAGTTTCGCTGCATTAAGAAAAATCTCTATATAAGCAAATTATGATAATAAAATATACCAAATCATTAGTCACAAAATAAAGCACTTCAACACAGTCCAAATGAACTATTCAAAATTTACGATAGCACGTAACCTTTATAAAACAGAATAGTAAATATTCACTGTTAACCAACTTGAATAAAAAAGAAAAAAATCAAAACCACCGAGCAAAACTTGCATCAATGCTTAAGCACCTAACAAAGGTAAACCATACAAGTTAGAAGACAAATAATGAATGAAAACAAGCATAAACTTTTTTTATAAGTTAGAATAATAAAGCTGAAGCATAACTCAATTATAGTTTCAAGACAAAATATTAACTTCAAGACAGAAAAGAAAATGTCAAATTAATGGTTCAAATTATAAGGAATTAATAATTAAGCTTTTGTATATGATTTCATGTTGTATATCAATCACATTCTATATATATATATATATATATATATATATATATATATATATATATATATATATATATATAATTGTCTCAAAAGTTAAATTTTCAGGAATCGCATTCTAAGAAAAATATAATTCCTTTTTTCTTAAAAAAAAATACACTATAAGAAAATTTTAAAATAATTACCAATTTTAGAGATAAAAAATAATTAATTATTATAATGACTAATTTAAATACAAATTTATAAACTATAAATCATTGATACGTATAAAAATTTATAATTGATTTGTAAATTAGTTATTAATATTTTGACTACCAAAAAATTTAGTGTCTAAATTGATCTCTAATTAATGATCAATTTATACAATAATTTTTTTAATAATCTAAATTTTAGTAACTATTATTAGAGACTAATTTAATTACCAATTTATAAATTAATTATAATTTTTTTGTTTATAATAAAAACTATTTCATATATTAATAATATTTAGTTTATAAATTAATCATTAT
>Ga0214545_1013259_pt1 | contig 10322 bp, 6 predicted proteins | sample CNSS4metaG_FD_160064 | JGI IMG/M metagenome (GOLD analysis project Ga0214545, IMG submission 160064) | Root nodule microbial communities from cowpea collected in UCLA plant growth center, Los Angeles, California, USA - CNSS4 | ecosystem: Host-associated > Plants > Roots > Nodule | place: USA...
AATATTAAATAGATATATATATATATATATATATATATATATATATATATATATATATATATATATATATATATATATATATATATATATATATATATATATATATATATAACTAATGGAAATATAGGTGTATCCTCGCATTATTTTATGTTTAGAGTAAAATAGTTTGAAAGTATCGGTAAAAAGTAATTGAATATTAACTTAGATACTATAAATATAATAAAAAAAAGAAAGGAAAATAATCTATGAAAGTTTAATATTTATTTTCAATTACACATTAAATTTATTTATTTTTATTAATTTATTTATATATTTATATTTATCATTAATTGTACATTAATTATATTTATTTATATATATATTTAGTAAAATATAAAATTTTTATTTTGACATTTACTGTTTTGGTGTTTTATGATAAATATGACAATAATAATTTATTTTTAAGAATAATAAAATTTATAACATACAAATATTTGATAACATTATGATGAGATATTATCTGATATCTTACTATTACAGATAATAATTAATACAAATTAATTATTTCTCAAACTATAATTATATTAAAAGTAAAACTATATTATTAAACATGGACTTTAGAGAATGTAAAAGTTTTTTCTTTAAAAGTTTACGAAATTAAATTTTTGTCCTTATTTATAAATTAGATGTGAAAAGAGTGGACCATGGTTTCATCCAATGCAGTGGCTATAAAAGGTGAGAAAGTTTCTGTTTATTTTCATCCTTTCTTGCTCAACATAGATCCACGCCTATGGTCGTCTGAACTGAGTATGTCCCTTCTCTATTCCTATTTCTAATTCTTTATTCATTCATATTTCTTTTCTTTTTTTCTCCAGTAATTTTCTAGTTTTTTTTTTTTTTTGTATATTTATAAGAATGCTCTATATCCATTCTTTCATGCATATGCGGGTATAACAAGGTTAAAATTCCAGCTACCTTAATTTTAAAATTGAAAACCTACTGAATAAACATTGTCAAATTGTATTGGATTTCTTTTTTTTTTTTCAAACCATGCAATTCGGTTCAGTCAGTGGTTTGACCTGAAAAGTGACCCAAAACTGTAAAATGTATAATATTTTTTTATATTTATTCTTTATTCAGTACTTTAATTATTTAATACAAAGTTACTTAACCTTTCAGCATAATTATTTTATTATGAATTATAATTATAATTATATAATATTTGTCAGCAGTTAATAGGAAATATTTTAGTTTAAATTTATTTCTTATTAATTATTCAAGTTAAATAATTTTTCAACAGTACATAATAAGATTATTTTAATTGTAGAAATAATCACATTTTGTTTTTATTAAAAATTTGGAATATTTTCATCTCAAAATGAATCAAATCATATAGAATAGCTTTCTCTTAATTTCGGTAAACGCCAAGCGTTAACCTTATCCCTAATTAATTTTATTAGTTTACTTTTAATTATTTTGTTAGAGTGGTTTACTCGTAATATAACTGTTACTCTACTTGCGCCGTTACTGTTGGTTTAGTGATTTATATTTGTTATGCAACTAGTATTAAATATATTGTCTTATATACCAAACATTGACTTTTGTACTTTTGAATGCACTTTCTTAATACAATACTTTAATAATACCATGTTCTGGTTTTATTTGTAATTTTTATTTGTAGAAGAAGGCTAATCAGTGTCCTAAAGTGTACCTGTTAAAAAATAATAAATGTATTTTGGTATCATCATTTTTATATTAAAAGTTGAAATAATTAAATACAGTAATTAAAATAGTATAAATACACATAACAAATTTTATAAAGACAAAAATATTTTTTTAATTTTTTAGACAATAACATACTATTACAAAACAAGGACTTTGGAATTTGTAAGGTCTTTACTAAAAAGAAAAAAAAATTAATTAAGTTTCAAATTGACACTTTAATTGTTCTTTTTCTTTTTTCAACATTTGTAGATGTTTAACAATAATTTTTTTGTTAATTTATACTTTCTTATGTTTTTTTATTTTTAAGTTTAACACTATTATTTTTGTTGGTTTTTCTGTTAATTTAAACTTTCTTATATTTAATTATATTTAATTTTTAGCAACATTAAAATATAGTTATTTTATTAAATAATTAGTTTTTAACTTTTATTTGTGAACATTAAATAAAATATTAAATACAGATGTACAATATTTATGGGTACTTTTGTTCTTTAAAGAAAATAAAGTTGTATTAATGATTATTAGGTCAGATTTTATTTAATATTACACTTATTTATGTACTTTTGTAGGATCCAATGTAGATTAATTATCCTTAACCAGTACCCTTAGGACACTGGTTAGCAAGACCCTTATTTTTATTGTAGTTTATATTTATGACAATTAAATTTTGTGATATCTAAATAAGGGTGTTGCTAACCAGTGTTCTAAAGATACTGGTTAAGGATAGTTAATATACACGAAATCTTACAAAAATACATAATTAAGTGTGATATTAACTAAAATTTGACCTAACAACTATTAATATAATTTTATTTTAATTAAAGGACAAAAATGACCATAAGTATTGTACATGTGTGTTTAATATTTTATTTAATATTCATCAATAAAAATTAAAAAATAATAAAATAAATATATTTTAATGTTTAAATATAATTAAACATAAGAAATTTTAAATTAACAAAAAAAATCAGAAAAAAAATAGTGTTGAACATGTAAAATTATAAAAAAAAGAAACAACTAAAGTATCAATTTTGAGTAGAGACTTTAAAAATTCCAAAGTCATTGTTTTGTATTAAAAAAATAGTCTAAAAATTAAAAAGATATTTTTGTCTTTAAAAATTTGTAATATGCATTTATACTATTTTAATTAATGTATTTAATTATTTCAATTTTTAATGTAATAATTATAATACCAATGTACATTAATAATTCTTTAACCGGTACCCTTAAAACACTAATTAGCATTCTCCTTAAGATAAAATTGATGAACTTTTAAGCAATTCAATTAAAACATACATTATTAATGAAATATAAATATAAGTCATATTTGAAGTTGACATTATTTTAACCTTAAAATTTTTAAAGTAATAAATGTACAGAATTATTTTTTAAGGGGTGTTTTACTGTTAAGATGTAAACAATGAACATTGAATTATGCAAAAATTAATAATTAAATATAACATTAAACAGATTATGACTTGAATAAGAATTAGTGTGTTTTTACTTCATTTAAAAAACAAAAATATCTATATAATTGATAATTTATTTGATACACATAAAAAAAAGTTATAAAATAATTAAAAAATAAAGTAATAATATTTTAATGTTATTAAAAATTAAAATATAATTAAACATAAAAAAATTAATTAACATAAAATAAAATGTTGTTTGTTTATCTAATACATATACAAACAATATTATGTTAATTATTTTTTATCTTCTTTAAAACAATATTTTATTTTCTATTAATTTAAGTTTTTGTATGATTAGTTATATTTTAATTTTGGGCAACATTAATATATAGTTATTTTATTATTTAACTCTATTAATTAATTACATTATAAACTCATATAACAAATTTTACAAAAACAAAATTACTCTTTAAAATTTGTATGCAATATCTCTTATACACAAAATCATCACTTTGAAATGTTGAAGGTCTATGCTAAGACGCAAGTAAAAATATCTATTTGACACTTAAGTGTCTTTCACTAGGAGCTTGAAACATGAAAATTTGAAACTTTTAAAAGATATCATTTTTAATTCTCTTTTAAATCTTTAGTAATATTAAAATATAGTTATTTTATTATTTAACTCATATTTTAATTTATTTTTTAACTTTTTAGATGTTTAACATTATTTTTTGTTGGCTTTTTTGTTAGTTTAAACTTTTTTACATTTAATTATATTTTACTTTTTAACAACATTAAAATATAATTATTTTATCATTTTTTAACTTTTAGTTAATGTGCATCAAATAAAATATTAAACAAAGTTGTATTATATTTATGACATTTTTGTTCTCTAAATAAAGTAAAACTGCATTAATGATTATTAGATCAAAATTTATTTAATATCATAGTTAATTATGAACTTTTTTATAATTCGATAGATGTTAATTATTCTTAACGGACACTGGGGACACCGGTTAGCAAGACACTTATCTTTTATTTATTTTACATGTAACAAATCAATTATCAATTACAACTGTATAATATTTATGGACACTTTTATTCTCTAAATAAAATAAAATTGCATTATTAATTATTAAAGTCAGAATTTATTTAATTACACCTGAGATGTATATTGATTCAACTTTTTATCTATATTGTAAAGAGGATTCTTGGTGTTGTTGTACACATTATTTTTCCAAGTTTATCTTTTATTAAGTAATAAATTAACAATTCAAACGTTTTCTTTTTAAATTTAATCATTTTTAAACTAAAATAACTATTTTTAATAAAAAATTACATTCAAAATAGACGCAAACTATCTGCAATAAAATTATAAAAATATTTATATTTTTTTAATAATTATAATTTTAATATTCATTTTTAAAATAAAAAATAAACACATCACATCATGTGTCAACCACAACAATTGACAAAAAGAAATCAATAATCTAAAAATAAAAAATCACAAAAACAACCTTTTATTACATTTTATTTTGCTTCGAAAGCGACCTGATCCAAATTGTTATGCATTAGTAATATATATTAAAATTACTTTGTTGTGCAGATTAGTATGATGTTCTTCTTATCAATGTATATGTGTATATGTTTGTCTTTAGTTTTTTTTTTTTTAAATCATTGTTTCTGTTTTCCTTCCCAATTTGCTATGTATATGACTGTATGTATACTTCTATTTACAATTTCCATTCTGCAATGTGTTTCAAATGTACACTTACTATAGTATCTTAATAGTAATAAGGTTAGTGCCATTTAACATTTACTAAGACATTGAATTTACTCACAGGTTGAAAGAGGTTGAATACACATTCATCGTTGTTGTGAAGATTACTAAAGATGAAGACTTTAGGGTTGTCGCATCTCCTCCAAATTCTTACATGCATTCTGCTACTTACTCCCTCATTTTCTAAAGATGATCGAAAGGTAAATAACATATATTCCATATCCTTTTTTTTATCTCCAAAAAATTACTCTTATTGCAAACATATATATCTTCTAAGTGTGTACAATACTTCAGCAAGCTATATCTTTCCATAAATTACTCTTATTTGTGTTTGGATAAAGTATTTCAACAATACCGAGAAATTGAAATACATTGTATTTGAATTGTTTGCAATTAAATTCCCTTAATTTTCTAAATAACTTGTTTGGATAAAGAAATTAAAATACCTTACATTTCAATTTCTTATTTGGATAAAATAATTGAATTTCTTGTGAGATAAAATTTCATTTTTACAATATTTATTTTAGGCTTAATTATGTTTTGAGTTCATGATAAATTTGGAAACGGGTCTCAAGCTTGTCGGGTCAACAGGTCAGTCGAGTCGTTGGGCCTGCTCGACAAGTTTGCGTCGTCAAGCCCGCCCGACACCTTTAGGTCATCTGGCCCACCAAACCCGTTTGGGTCGCCGGGCTCGCTCGTCCTGCTTGAGCCATCGGACCCGCTGACCCGTCTTGGTTGTCAGGTCGGTTCAGACTATCTCTGTCTTCGAGCCCACCCGACCCGTTGGGTTGTCAGTCCTATTTGGATCGTCGAGCCCGCCTGACCTGTTTATGTTGTAGGGCCAGTCCAGTCCGTCTGGGTCGTTGGGTCAGCCCGATACATCTTAGTCGTCGGGCCTACCTGGGCGGTGTGGGTTGTGGGGCTTGGTCGACCTGTTTGAGTTGTCAAGCCCGCACGACCCATATGTGTTATCAAGTCACTCCGTTTGTCTTGGTCGTCGGGCCCGCCCAACTCGTCTTGGTCGTCGGGTCCGCTTGACCCGTTTGAGTCGTCAAGCCCACCTGACCCGTCTGGGTCGTCGGGCTCACTTGACCCGTTTGGGTCATCAGGCCCGCTCAACCCGTTTGTGTCATTAGGTTGGTCCGATATGTCTGGATCGTCCCAACCTGTCATGGTTGTCAGGTTTGTTGGGTCTGTTTGGAATTGAGTCCAGAGTGTGAGATTGAGTGAGAAGAATTTCAAATTTTACCTTTTTTTAGGGTATTTGAATTTCTTCTAATTTAGCTTATTAAAATACTTTTAAAAAGTGCATGCATTTTAATTGCTTTTTAATTTCTTTATCCAAACAAATCATTTCATTGCAAAAAATTTCAAACTCTTCAAATAAATGAATCACCCTTTTGAATTGTCTCATCCAAACACACCATTACGTTCTTATGTTATTATGATTTTTTTTAAACAGTTCTAGTGATACTTTTTTTCTTAAAGGAATGTTGGATTTCTTTCAAGTTAACGAGAGCTTTGGATTATTGGTCCGCAACTTGCTTTTCATTGTCCCTTCTAATTTATATATCCTACACCAAACTCTTTGCTTCTCTAACTTTATCCTCCAAACGCTTTGCTTCTCTTTTCAGGTCCCTTCTAATTTAAACTCTTTGCTTTCACAAAGTTTTTAAATACTTGTCGGTTTTAATCCGAAATAGAGAATGCCGCATTTAATTTTCTCAACCACAACCAAACATTTGATTGTGCTATACTAAATTTTCTCAGTATCAACCTTGTTTCGTTTAAATCTTGTGTTATTTCTATGCTTTCGAACATTCCAACTATTCATATTTAGACTTTATTTTATTTTTCATTTAGACTAAATAGATAAAAATGTGAAAAATGTAAACAAGATAGATTATGATCTACAGAACTAAAACCTACCTACTTATCACATATAGACATAAACCTAAATTGACCTAACATATTATTAACTAACGTTTTTCCCTTTTGCTTACATAAATCATATATAAGTTGCTATTCACTCCAATCACTCGATGGGTTAAATTTAGCATTGTTTGGATTTTATTGATCAGCACTATACATTTAATTTATGTTGTTGGTACTCTAATTTAATACAGATTTACATAGTCTACATGGGCGAACATCCGAAGGACATGGAACGCACAGAGTCACTTCATACTAATATGGTTCAAAGTGTCATCAGCAGGTCACATATTATCACACAGTTCTTGATCCCCAGTTTTCATTATTCGCTTCTAAAATAAGTTTGATTAAAATTCAAAATGGTATCCATGTAGAACATTTGCACAAGATACTATGGTGCACAGCTACAAGAGTTTCAATGGATTTGTGGCCAGACTGACCAAAGAAGAATCAGAAAGAATGAAAGGTAGTTTTAATATGATTGTGAATCTATAACTATGATGTATACTTTTTGTGAAAATTTGGAATGTTTGGCAGGAATGGACGAGGTGGTCTCTGTTATTCCAAACAGAATCCACAGTATCCAAACATCAAGGTCCTGGGACTTTCTTGGCTTCCCCGAAAATGTCCAAAGAACAAAGGAAGAAAGTAACGTAATCGTTGGAGTACTGGATACTGGAATTTGGCCTAATTCCTCAAGCTTCACCGACGGAGGCGGTGGTCCACCACCAGAGAAATGGAAAGGAAGATGCCAGAACTTCACTTGCAATAAGTAAGTGATGTTTGTTATAACATGCTACAACACATACACATAAAGAGCATGTCTGGTTTATTAAAAGATAAAACTAACCATTGATTTACTCATCCATGAATGCTTGCTTCATGATTTGTTTATAGCAAAATAGTTGGAGCAAAATATTTTCGTCTTGATGGTGATTTCGACAAAGAAGACATCATATCTCCGATTGATAATCTTGGTCACGGGTCTCACACTGCATCCACTGCTGCTGGAAACTCTGTTAGCAATGCAAATCTGTTTGGGCTTGGCGTAGGAACAGCAAGAGGAGGAGTTCCATCAGCACGTATTGCTGTCTATAAAGTGTGTTGGAAGGGTGGTTGTAAAACTGCTGACATTCTTGCAGGATTTGATGCAGCCATTATGGATGGTGTTGACATTATATCTGTTTCACTGGGACCAAAATTCGTGACATTCATCAATTATTTTGAAGATGAATTTGCAATAGGAGCCTTCCATGCAATGAAGAGAGGCATATTAACTTCTAAATCTTCAGGCAATTCCGGTCCAAAGCGTTCCACAACTGCAAATCCTGCACCCTGGATAATTTCTGTGGCTGCCACCACTATAGACAGAAAATTTTTCACCAAACTTCAACTGGGCAATGGCCAAATCTTCCAGGTAATTAATTACCCCTTTAAATTTCTTATTTTTTCAAATATTAGAAAAGTAGCGTAAAAGATTTCCCTCAACATATATGCAGGGAATCTCACTAAATACGTTTAGTCCAACAGAGAAAAGTTACCCTTTAATTTATGGTGGAGATGCACCAGTTCCTGGATTTAAAGGTTCCTTGGCCAGGTACCAACATTTACCAATATCTCTTTTTAATTATATGGTTAAATTTCTTTTGGTTTTGCTTCTTTATTTACAAAATTTAATATCGTTCGTCTAATTCTTTTTTGTTTTCGATTTGGAAATTAAATTTTCTGGTGAATTTTTTTGTGTTTGTTTCTCCGTTATATCTATACACTTAAAGATTTGAATTAATGAGTTAATACTTGGTAACGATTTCAAATTTTAGTTTACAAACTAGTCAAGATTTAAAAAATCACGACTATAATAATATTATAATTTATTTAAAAAAAAAAAAACACGATGACTTTTTAAAAACGGTTACTATAATAAATTGTAACTATAGTTTAAAAAAAATTCAAGTTTTATTTTTAAATATAATATAACTATAAAACTTTCATCTATTTTTTAATACATGATATTAGTGTATTAAAAAATAATGGCGTTTAAATGGTAATACCTAGTAATATATTTATATTAATTAGCGTACACACATGTATTGTTGTGTTTGTGTATACGCATTTTTTAAATATACATGATATTACATTAGTAAGTGATGATAATGTAATATTATTAAGTTAATATATAAAATAACATTATATTTATTAAAAATAAAGTGAAATATATAAAAAAATGAGAAAATAATTGTTGATAAATAGAGAAAAAGAGAAAAACAGAGATAATAGACGATTTTATAAAAAAATTTGTAAAAGTAATGGTTAATTTTCAAAAATTTAATAAATAATTATATTTTAAAGAGTAAAATTTGTATTTTGAAATATAAACACAAAAGTGAGAATCTCTTTATATATTGTTATAGATGGTTTGATTAACGTAATAATTTAATAATATATATATATATATATATATATATATATATATATATATATATATATATATATTATATTTCTACAGTTAATAGTGCAAATAAGTATACTATTAATAAAGAATTTATTGAAAAATATATAATTTTATTGTTTAAACAGTTTTCAATTTAAAAAATAAAAAAAGTCCTAGTTATTGAAGTGGTAGTTTCTAAACCGCACTATGTGTAATTAATTTCAAAACATAAAATATAATTTTAATAAATAAAACATTATTAAATAAATATTGTAGTGCTTTAGTAATTGCATCTATGTATAGTTTAGATAGTAACAAATTATAGTTTAGCATATTCTTGGTCAATCAACTGAATGGAGAAGACAACATTTGATTTTTGATTTTTGTTAGAAAATTAAGTGATTAAATTGAACATCTAGAGAGGGAAATAGACTTTTATAAATAATTAAAGGAATTAAAAAAAAGTAATTTAACCTTATTATTTGGTAGTTTGTTAGTTAACTTCCCTCTATTACATTTCAACACTCCATTCTAACATCAGCATTGCTTAGGTATTGCCTTGAAAATTCTTTGGATTCAGCTAAGGTGAAAGGAAAAATTGTTTTGTGCGATCGCTATTCTCCTTCTCCAAATGTGGGATTTGCTTCTGGGGCTGCTGGTCTTATATTCACTAGTACACTGACTTTCCTTACGGCAGATATATTTGCATTGCCAGCAATTCACATTAACTAAACTGATAGGAATTCCGTAACTTCTTATTTAAACTCAACAAGGTACAAAACTTTTCTTCAATCTATAAAATATCATACATAAGTGCTGTGTAATTTTGTCCAATTAGTCTTCAATTATCTGATTTATATGTCATGACACCGATTATTGTAGTAATCCAGAGGCTACCATATTCAAGAGTTTCGAAGAAAAAGATTCATCAGCCCCTTACGTGGCTCCTTTCTCCTCAAGAGGTCCAAATATGGTCACTCCAAACATTCTTAAGGTAACATCGTGCATGCTACAATGTAACATCATGCATATATTTGCTTATATCTAAGTTTTGTGTTGATGG
>Ga0214545_1013285_pt1 | contig 10292 bp, 7 predicted proteins | sample CNSS4metaG_FD_160064 | JGI IMG/M metagenome (GOLD analysis project Ga0214545, IMG submission 160064) | Root nodule microbial communities from cowpea collected in UCLA plant growth center, Los Angeles, California, USA - CNSS4 | ecosystem: Host-associated > Plants > Roots > Nodule | place: USA...
AAAAAAAAAAAAAAAAAAAAAAAAAAAAAAAAAAAAAAAAAAAAAAAAAAAAAAAAAAAAAAAAAAAAAAAATAAAAAAAAAAAAAAAAAAAAAAAAAAAAAAAAAAGACAACTGAAGAAAGGAGGAAAGTGATTTACATGGCAGAAGAACAGCGAAGAAGAAAGGGTATTGAGGAGATTGTGCAAGACCAGTGGTGGTGGGAGAGATTTGGAGAAGAAGAAGGGAGCACTACTTCTGTGACAAATTATATTGTTTACATCAGTAGGATTATTTAAAATAAGTCATAACTTCTTTTAGTTTTATATTTATATATATATATATATATTATATAAAGATAATTTTTTATTTTGTTTATATTTTAAAATTCTAATTTTATTTTTTAAAATATAATTATTTATTAAAATTTTAAAAATGGATCGTTATTTTTATAATTTTATAAAATTATTTTTTTATTTTTATTTTTTAGATATGTTTTATTTTATTTTTAATAAATAAAAATTTTATTTTATATATTTAAAAATTACATACATAGTTTAGAGTATTTGTATTTATGCTAATTAATATATATATAATTGATATTTTAGAGTACTATGATTACTTAGTTTATCTGGTTTTGTCGTAATAGAACAATGACAAACTGATGTCTTGGTTGAAGAGGGTGAATTTGAATAGAAAGTTATGGATATAAATTCTTAATATAATTAAAGTAAGAAAAGTCCGCAAGTTACTTTTAGTGTAAGGTTAAATTTTTTTTTAAGTGTATTTTTTAAAATATAAATCTTTTATAGTTAAAAAATACTTGAGAAAGTGGAAATAAAGTATTCATTAAAATTATTAATATTTATTTTTTTTTAATAATAACTGACAATTTTTAATGGTTTAATGTTTATGTTTTTGTATTTTTTTAATTTTTGTAAAATTTGAGTTAAAATTAATAAAATATATATAATTAAATTTTTAAATAATTATTAAATATAAAATTAGAAGAATAAAATATGAATACGAAAAAAAGATTTTTAGAATAATAATTAAAAATAAACTATTCATAAAATAATTTATTTTTAAAATAATAATTAAAAATAAAACTAAAATAACAAAAAATATAAATTTTATATATTTTTATCAATTAAAAAATTAAAAAAATCAAATATTATATATAAGGGTATGTCAGTAATTTACCAAACAATTTCTATAAATCCACCGCTTTCTTTTCTATCTTAAGTTTTTTTTTTTCTTTTCTTTTGAATCTTGTCCTATAAATTATCATAAATACTTTAAACCAAGTAGAAATGCAAATAATTTCAAATCAATTGCTTAAATATGTGTTAAATATGTTGTAAGCATGATGATTAAATCACACACTATCCAACTTCACTAATGACACTAGAGTGGGGTTGAGAGGGGAAGGAAGTAGAAAACTAAGTTATTTAAATTAAAAAAAAAAAATTGAGTGATAAGTATATAATATATTAGATTAATGTAATTGATGGAAAGAAACTAAAACTAATTATGTAATATAACGAAATATAAAATTATCTTTAGTTATGTTTTAAGAACGATGGGTATAAATTAAATTTAAAAATATTAATTTTGAAATAATTAATTTATGTAATAGAAATAATATTACAAATAATGATTATTGTTTAAATTATATATATATATATATATATATATATATATATATATATATATATACTGTTTGATTTGCAAATTTAAAAAGATAAAAATTATTAAAAAAATTTGTAATATTTAAAATAGGGTTTACATATTAAATTTAAACATATTTTTAATTAATATAGCACCAAACAATTTAAAAAAACATGAAAATTAATTATAAATATTGTAATGATGAAAACAAAATAAATACAAGTTCTAAAAAGCAATAATATAGTTCAATAAAGTATATGATTACACTGTTTTTCTTGAATTTTTCTTTTCAATTTCATTATAGTTATGTGATGGACATCTTTAAGATAATCATCTCATGTTTGGTTCTATGAAAAAAATAAGATTGTTTTTTTTTAATCTTGTATTTAAGTTTTATTTATTACTGTTGGTCATTATTACCCTCTAATGTTTAGATGCACCATTTATATTGATCACATTTATTTTTTTAATGGTCTCAATTTGATTACCTTACTTTTAGTTTGGAACTGTAACATCCCGTTTCATAGTTTTTAAACTATTAAATGAAGTATTTAAATTTTAATAATTCAGAAGTAGATGATGACGTAGGCCAGTATAATATAATACAGTCATCCTCAAAATAACCATATATACACTGATCGATACATACAGCCCATACATTACTAAAGGGTTACAAAATACCCTATCAGCTAAGCAAAAGAAAAGGCTACATCTACTACTAGTGCGTCTAACATAATCATCTCATGTCCCGAAGGGGTGTATCCTCATCTACACCTATATCTGCTCACGCCATTCAATAAGGGCAATCATTGCATAAATGGAAGACACACAGAACACACAACAACTAGAAGGGTAAGCTAACTTTAACAAAGAGCAAATCATGCAATTTTTATACTAAGGCAGAAAACATAATTTATTACACAATCTATCGAAATCATCCAATTAAGCCCAACCATAACACCACACACCATTCTAGACTCGATATCCGGATTATGTAAGTGGCATTGGAGCTCTTGGTGACTTGCACTTGAGATGGTTCCGAAACTCTGCAGAGTTTTAGGCACAAGGGGTATTCACCCAACCACTCTCAAGGTAAATCCCATCACCTCTATGACGGATCGGATTCATAGACCAGGACCTCCTGCTACTCCCCCCGACGTAATCCATCATACTCTACTTGAGTCTTAATGGTTACTAGGAGCGTCAGGATGTCACCAATCTGAGTCCTCATGCCCTTACATTCACTAAAACCATATTCCTTAGGATTTCCCTTGAAATCCTAACTCCTACATATTCCCATTCACATCAAATTCACACTCAATCCCATCACACAGTCTAACATGCATAAGGATCACATACAAGATCGACCATTATCATCTTAAGGCAATCAATATAGCATCATGAAATCAAAAAAAGTGAGAAAACTAACTTCTGCAGGGAATCTCGCTTAGGCTAGAGAGGTTGTCTCGCTTAGGCGAGTTGCTCTCGCCTGGGCGAGACCTCATACAGTGGCAAATTAAAAATCTTGGACGAACTCTCGCTCAAGCTAAACTGGCTCGCCTAGACAAGAAGTTATCTCGCTCAGGCAACTCCAACTCGCCTAGGCGAGATTTCACGCAGTGACAGAGGTGATCTTCTGGTATTTTCGCGCAGGCGAGAGCGACTCGCCTGGGCGAAACTACCAGGAAATCCTCTCTGTTCTTCACATCTAAGCTCGCTCAGAATCATCCACCACCCAATTTCACACACAAGCAGTCTCAAACACCAATTAAACACACAATCACGCAATTACATCACTCATGAACACAATTCACATCAAATTCAGTTGAAAGATCAGTTTCCCTTACCTTAAATAATGGAGAATGCTTTGGGTGAGAGCAACTAAGAGAGGAGGGGCAGAATTCTTTAGTTTAACCTAGCAATTTCATTATTCAGACATGGATGAGTGAGGAACACTCGATTAGACTCAGAATAGTAACCAGATTTCTAGTTTAAATCTGGAATTGGACCTCAAAACGAAATTTGGAGCTTACCTGGAGGAAGAAAGGCTAGGGATGGAGGTAGCTTGAGGATTTGTCGGGGTCACTTCTCCAGCATCTGATTCAGGAGCAGAAGAAATTTGGTTAAGTTTGAAGGTAGCAATGTAGGGGATGATGGTGAAGTAGAAAGTGAAGTGTTTAGTGTGTTGGAAAGAGGGGAAGAAGGAGACTGAAATAAAGGGTTATTACAGGAACTCTAAACAAAAACAAATCTTGTATATATGTAAGAGAATGCAAGCTATTAAAATGGAATTATTTTAGTGTTGTTTTTGTATTTTTGCATATGTTGAATGATATGGTATAATAAATTGATGATAATATTATATTTGATGACCTACGTTATGAAGATATCCTCATACACAAGTTGTGTATAGTTAGTATCCTAAGGACTTAGAATGTATAATTTATCCTTAATGAATAAATAACAATGTTTGTATAGGTCTATGACATGTTTTTTTAGGTAATTGTGATTTTCTTTTCTTTTGTTACGAAAGGTATGTGCAAGTTGTCAGGATTATAAGGAGGGGGTATCACTGGGGAGATACAACACCAATGAGATCTGAGCCTAACCACATAAGACACTGACACCACTCTTAACCCAAAACCGGGTTTATGGGTAAGTTTCAACACAATAGTAGCAAATATATCTTTAACATTGGTTAACATTTCTATCTCATATTATAAAATTTACAAAATACTAAATCATGAACATAAGCATTGTAAATGAACTCACTACATAATTAATCATAATTGCTTGCACTATTGGTTATGCTAAGCCACGTAATTGATTTTATGGTTAGACATAATCGATTATGTGTCATTTTGCTATGTACACAAGCAAAATGTGGTCCTCGATTTAAGCTAATTATAAAATCACTTAACATCCTAACAGTAGTATATAATCAAACAAAAATAGGAACATTATTGCTTTGATAAAGTTTATGTTCTTTTACTTGGAAGTGCTAAGAAGTTTAATAAATATGATAACAACTTCAAATGTACAAAACCAATTAAAGGGATGTTGTTTATCCCTCAACCTCAATAATACAACCTCTGATGGTCAAGGTTGGCCAAAAAATTAAATTAAACGTATTTGAATGAAAAAAGTTAAAATGCAATGCTATCATACCTTACGTAGAATTTGGGATAATTACAAGAAAATGTGGTAGATGTTCAAAGAGTGAATAAAAGAAAAAAACACAACGTGTCAAAAGAAAGATTCCTGTTGTGAAATGCACTTCCTAAATGCAATAACAATGATGAATCTCATCTATAATGTGTAGACAATGATAACAGTTGAAGTGACGGGTTCATTCAATATTACAGTGTATGTTTCAAGGTTAGTAAAGATGGTAGTAACAGGTCTTTAGTCACTATAAGAAATTTTGTAATTACAAATAATTTTCTTTTGAAAAAAGAAAAACTTGTCGGCAAAATGGATTTTATAGATGAATTTTAGAATTTGTATTACCAATATAAATATATGTCAGTAATGAATATGTTGGTAATGAATTTTAGTAATTTCTCGATAAATTATACCAATAATGTTGATAATAAATTCTACCAATAATTAATTTGTTAAAGTTTATCGGTAAATTAATCGATAAAATCAATATCACATTTCTTGTTAAATTTGATGAAATATTTTTTATTATTGAATTGGGAATGAGTGAGAAGAGAAATAAAGAGGAAGAGTTGACAAAGGAAAAAAGAAGTGACACTGACAATATTAAAAGAGAAGATAATAGAGAAGAGGGAGATGTGGAAAAGAGGAGAAAGAGAAAATAAGAAAAGAAGAAGAGGAGAAATAAAAAAGAAAAAAAATAATATCATCAATCACAAAAAATTGTCATTAATTATTAATAGTCAAAATTATTTAATAAAAAAAAATTTAGTGACGAAATTTTGTTATTACTAACAAATTTTGATTATCAATAAAAAAAATTTATATGCAATTAATTTTTTTTTATATAATAATTGCATGTTTATAAATAGTATCTAGTAATGAGAGTAATGGAGTGTTCGTTTAAATGGTTTGCACTGTTCAAGCAAATTTGGGAGTGCAGATCTCATGCAATGAGGGTGTTTTTTTACTACAATTTGCAGTGAAAGCAGAGAGCCTATTTGGGGGATGGATGATTTAATCCATCCACCCAAAAGTGAGGTGATTCGCATATATTTAGTTTAAGATTACGAAATTGCCCTTCCTTTTGGGAAACAACAGTTGGTGTGTGTGAATTGAATGCAATGGTGAGTGGTGAGAGCAGCGATGGGTTATCGGGGACGAAGATGAAGGAGGTGTTGGGATGTGGTGGGGGAGGAAGATCAAGGAGGGGGTGGACTGTGGTGGCGGATGAAGATGAAGGAGATGGTGGTGTATGGTGGGGATGAAGCTTGCGGAGGAATTGTGGTGCATAGGGTATGCACACTTATTACACAACTAGTGTGGTGCATTGTGTGTGTGTGTGTGTGTGTCTATGTGTGTGTGTGTGTCTATGTGTGTGTGTGTGTGTTTGTGTGTCTGTGTTTGTGTGTGTGTGTGTGTGTGTGTCTGTTTCTGTGTGTGTGTGTGTGTCTGTGTGTGTCTATGTCTGTGTGTGTCTGTGTGTGTGTGTGTCTCTGTGTGTGTGTGTCTTTGTGTGTGTGTCTATGTCTGTGTGTGTCTGTGTGTGTGTGTGTGTGGTACCAGTAGACATGTCAAAGTGAGCCAACCCAACTCATACGTCACCATGAGTCGGCTTGAAAATGAGTGAACCCAACCTGGCTCACTTTATGGTGAGCCAAAAATTTTGCAACCCGACTTAACCCACCACGGGTTGGTAGGTTAAGTGGGTTGGCTCACCAACCCACATAAACAAATTATTTATGCATTTATTTTTAAGTATTCAAATATTTGAATAATCTTTTAAACAATCCATGAGATGACGATCATAATAAAATGAAGAACTAATGTTTTCATCATGCTTACCATCAATATATGATGAATTGTTTTCAAGAAAGTTTTTATATAGTCCAAGAAAAAATGGCTAATACTACACATTTTCTGTCATGCTATTCAATAAAATATAAATAAAAAAACTACACATTTTTGTCATACTAATTTAGAAAAATTTGTTTATAGGACGGTTGCTTGAGTAATTTACTATAAAGATTATAGTTAAAGATGAAAGTATCAACGTATATAACTTAACAATCAAATTAATTAAACATTCAAACTATTCAAATATTATTGAGCATCATCCATCATCCTAACATTTAAAAATATGAAATCATGAACCTATATAATTAGAAATAGTAAATAATTATTAAAAAATACTGTAAAAAAATGTTGGTGGGTTAAGTGGGTCAACTCACCCTCAATCTGGCTCGAATTCGTTTAACCTGTGGGTTAAGTGAGTCGGGTTGAGTTCAACCCCCTTTTAAAAAAGTTGAATTTTTCTCGATCCAACCCGGTTCGAACCTGTAGTGAACCGGATTGGCTCACAGGTTAAAACCCTTTTTGACATCTCTAGGTACCGGTTATGTAACCAGTGCATTTTGTAAAGAGGAGAGTGACACCGATTACGTAACTGGTGTTGTGTGTTGTTTTTTTTCTGTTTTTTTTTTGTTTTTTTTTGTATAACTTTTGTTTAAAATTTAATTATATAAATTTTTTTTAAAATTTAATTTTATAACTTTTTTTACATTCATAAAAATTTAAATTCTTTTATTTTAAAATGTCATATAATTTTAATATTTTTTAATTCGTATTAATTATTTATAATTATTTTTCTAACATCAAATTACAAAATCAATCTCTTTTTTCATCAAAAGTATTTTGGTAACTTTCTAATTTTATCTATTTTTAAAATTTATTTTATCTATCACATCAATCAAATATTTCATCAACTTGCATAAAATTTATCTCCAAATCCACTCACTTTATCCTCTAAATCCACTAAAAAAATACATAAATTCATCTACTCAAATTTACACAAACTCATATTCACATTCTCCCCCAACTCCATATCCTCAAAGGAGCACACCTTAACTCTTGTAATAAAAATTCCCAAAATTAAATGATGGGATACTTTATTTGTAGAAATGATATTTTGACAACTTTCTCTTACAACATAAAATGTCATCTTTTAAGTAATTTTTAAATATTAAAAATAAAAAATAAAAAAAATTACTTAAAAAATGACACTTAAAATAATAAAAAAATATTGTCAAAATTTAGTAGGAAAAAAAATCATTTTCCTTATTCATAAATGCAGCTAAAAACCATGTACAGGATATTATTGATATCATGTGAACTCATAAGTCACGTCATCTTTAACCTAATTTGAATTGTGTTTATTTTAGATTATTGATTAACATTTTCAAATACATTATTAACTTATTTTTTTTAATTTTTTTAAGTGGTTTGAACTGTGGAACTGTTTTGTTTTGGATTATTGATGAATATTTTTCAAATACACTTTTTTATATTTTTAATTGGTAAGAGCGAAAATAAGATAAATTTATTCAATATCATAACTTTATATATATATATATATATATATATATATATATATATATATATATATATATATTTATAATATATAACATAGGAGATTTTACATTCTCTGTAGAATACTTACTCTCATAAACATAAGTAGATAGATGTCTTTTAACATTTTAAACTTGCAGTCTTTCTGTCTATTCATTAATTTTTTAAGTATTACAATTATAATTTTTTTTTACCATAATATTAGTTAATTTTCAAACATTTTAAATAAATCATAAATTTGATTCGCAGATTAAATTAAATTGCACAATTATTAAAACCAAAATTATCAATAATATAATTCCCAGTTTTTAATTTACTTACAACAGTGTCTATATTTTTTACATGTATGCTTTTACATTATAGGGATGTAATCATATAATAGAAAAAAAACAATTATATTTTGGAAGATAATAATTTGTAATTTATGAAGAGTTTATTTTTTTTATCTTTAAATTATTTCTCAATTTTTTTTAAAATTAACTTATATATTATTTTACTTTTACATTTGTAAAAATTCTATAAAATATTCTCTCAGGGAGAAGATGTATAAAAATTATATTATAATCCATGCTTATCTACATATTATTTATTGAAAATAAAATTTTATATAATTTTTATAAAATACAAAACTATATAGATAATATTTTATAATTTTAAAAATAATATTTTTATACTATTTTTAATAATTAATATGTAAATAACAGATTATAATATAATTTTTATATGTTATTTTACATAATTTTTTTATAAAATATAGTTTCTAAAATAATTTAATGAAATATTTATCCTTTATGAAGACTTTACCTTCCATTTATCTTCTGCTCATATAAAAAACGACAACAAAGGCACGATTCCATTCTCTTATGATTCTTCATTCAAACCACATCAAATACATTAATAATCCAAACACTCTCAACTCATATTTCCTTTATGCACAAATAATACATCTTAAAAAAAAAAACGTGTAAATGTTAGAATCACAAAACTTAACTTTAAGAGTAATAGTTGAACATTATATATATTATATATACTAATAATCATAATCGCTCAAAACAAGAAAATTACATCATCATTAATGGCTGAATCACATGCATCCAATAAAAGTAAAAGAAAAAAAAATCTTTTTTATTTTTATATCTACCCTAAGAGCTAGAAACTATAACTATACCAGTGTGACCAAATCAAATACTCTGCGTCATAAAGCAATGAAAGGACTAACAACAACAAAATAATAATAATAATAAATAAATAAATAAATTTTATCTAAATCTTCATCTTTTGATTTAGGCAATCCCTTCATGAAAGACTATGCGTACTAAATTTATAAGTTGCATAATCTATTTATTATAATAAACATTAGTAATATAATATATGAAATCTCCACCAAAAAATATTACATTTAAATTTAAACAAAAACTCTGCATTAGCCATTATGAAATTAACAAAATTTATAGACACTCTTGTACTCAAGGTTGAATAGATAGTGTGCATGGGTGCCAGCGTGAGCATGCATGTACTATGTATGTATTAGCACCATTGGTAATTGTAAATTTAGTTAAAATAAACTGCATCAGAAAAAATAAGTCAGTTATTGATGAAGTGTTAAATGTTACTGTACAAAAATTAATTATTCAGTGCTACAACAAAATGAATTATTCCATGTTATATAAAAATTAATTGTTAAATTAGAAGGTTGGTAGTGCATAGTTATTTAAACGAGTTACTTATTTTAATTTATAAGTATTATGAATGCTGATTTAAATAATTTATATAAAATTTATTACAATGTTAAGGTTGTTAAAGTGAATGTTTAAATTACTTTTGCATATCTTTGCATTAATATGTAATGTTTAAATTATTACTATTATTTTTTAAAATATTTACTTTAAAAAAATGTCCTTCAATAATGTTTATACAATTAATAACATCTTAATATTTAAAATACTATTTTCTTGTTGTTTGTATTCCATAGTAAACATTTGATTTGAAAGATCTGTTATAAATCACAGCATTAAATTTTAGCTTACATAAAAGTAATGCTAATTCTACCAAACTTTTACACCAATGCTTATAT
>Ga0214545_1013286_pt1 | contig 10291 bp, 7 predicted proteins | sample CNSS4metaG_FD_160064 | JGI IMG/M metagenome (GOLD analysis project Ga0214545, IMG submission 160064) | Root nodule microbial communities from cowpea collected in UCLA plant growth center, Los Angeles, California, USA - CNSS4 | ecosystem: Host-associated > Plants > Roots > Nodule | place: USA...
TCAATTTCAAGACCTGCATGAACAAAATAATGCAATTAAAAGTTATATTTATATTGAATTAAATAAATCACAATATAAATTACCTGGTAAGTTCATCTCCTTTCTTTTTTGGTACAAAATTCCATCACATAAGATACTCCATGTAGAATTCCAAACTATATCTGGTTTAGAAATTGTATTCATGGACAACAAAGTAACAAATAATCTTCTAAGTTGATACCCAGAAGCAAATTCACTTACTTCTTTTATTGCATCAATATATTCTTTATCGTTAACCAAATCCCAAAACATAACAAGCATCTTGGTATGTTTCATAAAGTTTCCCATCAATGGTCTTAATGCTTTCATAATCAATACAACCTTTTTGAATGGTGAGTAATATCCTCAAATAATAAAGTTCTCCAGAGCCCAGAGGAATATAAATAAGTCTACCAATGCTGTTGCCATTCTTCCTTGGTTTCCATTCTTTTTCTTTAGCAAACCACACAAATTTGCTTGGAAATTCAGAATAAGTCAATTCTTTTCCTTGTGTATAAACTTTGTTAGCCTCAAACCAAGCTAGAAACATTGTGTTAGCATTTTCGTATCTGTTGAAGATCACATTAATATCATCATCATCTTTAAACAAAGTTGATTGTTGGCCAGGAAGATGGAATGTCAATCTTTGAACAAGAGGTCATCTGTGATGGATGTCAAAAGCAAATATTCGCCAAGCGACTTCACATGGTGATAGATACCTACAATCATAATACCTCTTGATCTCATCAATAATGGTTTCTTTGTCACATTGTGCAGAGTTGTTGCTTATTTTAAGAGTAGCTCTGTCAGGACCCTTGTTGACATATTTGAACAAATATTTTATTGAATTGGTCTTGTTGCAATACTTTTTATTGACGTGAGCTTGATACCTCATTAGAAGTCGTGGATTGTAAGGAACAACACTTCTATTGTTCAGCTTAATTCCATTCTTCTCAACAAATCTATCATTATCAAGTCTTCTATAGCATGGATATCCATCTTCATCAATAGAAGTTGAAGATGTGAATTTTTTAGGATAAAATTTGGAACATCGTCCTTCCTTCATGCATGGTGAATTATATCTCGCAGGTCTGCATGGTCCATGAATCATGTAACTTGCTACCACTTTTTCCAATTTGGGATACAAATCCGCATTGGGCAATTTAGCTGATATTACTTTATCAATATCAGTTGATTTTTTCAATTTGCTTTCTCCATCCAACCATAAAAGTATATGTGCATGAGGTAAACCTCTCTTTTGGAATTCTACTGTGTACATTCTTGCATATATAACAAAACAAATAAAATAGTTTTAAAAAACTAATTTAATAAATATTGATATAATCTATAATACTTCCTATAGAACATACCTGCAATGGTTTTCCCAAAAAAGTCATTTTTTTTTAAATCTGTCATCATTTCATCCAGTTTCATTTTGAAGACTCTACATACAATATTAGGTCTATCTGAAGGTGATAACCCTTTTGGTAAAACAAAGTCTCTTATTTCGCTCCAATTGACATTGCATGTTATAGTAATGAACAAATCAGGATATCCAAATTTTTTACAAATTGCCATAACATCTTGACAATTGTTGAACATGTATCTTGTACCACCAGTGAATGAAGCAAGTAGTACAATACGTCTTCCAATTAAAGAAGGATCTGTCTCTCCTCTATTAACAGCCTCTTGTAATCCATTAAGAATATCACAACGAATTAACTTTTGATTAGCTCTAATGAAAGACAATCGTTGTGCTTCCACCATTGTATAGCAATCAACCAAAAATTGTTGGAATAATCGGCATGCATTCACAATATTTCCAGGTTCTATAGATCTTTGTTGTATTCTAAATGAAATAAATTCTCGCAACGAAATTCTAATTCTCACCCTGGATTTACTTCTTGAATGACATTCTCTTATTGGAATATCTTTTTGATAACCATCTTTTCCATATGGAAACATGAGAGGATATTGCAGTGGAATGAAAGCTGTGTGAGTTTCATGCAGTCTTGTTAATTCACCAGAACATTTTTTGACAATTATATCTCTGCCTACATCCATATTGCCAAAATCACCAACTATTAGAGCAACTATTTCATCACATGAAGATGTGTTGTAGACTCTAGGGTCTTTGTTTCTGCCTCTAAATAATCTTAGTGTGAAATCTGATTCCATATGTTGCAGTGACAATTCTCTTACTCCTCTAAAAGATTTCACAAGAACATTGTGAGTGTCAATCATTTGAATCAAATCAGCAACCAATGATTGATCTATATCAGATTCCTTGCTGTTAGATTTAAAACATAATAAAGAAAAGAAATGTGAACAAATGTATTTAAATATTTCATTTAAGCAAATTACTTGATCTGTTAACTAACCTGAAATGCTTCAGTTTGTTATTGATTTCATTTTCGGTATCATATATGTAAAGTTGTGCAAACTTTGGCTTTGATCCATGTTCTGGCAATAAACTTTCAATACGATGGTAATTCTGACCATTAAGAATAAATTGTGGTGGAGCAGAACCATTGTTCATTGAAGTATCTATATTACCACCAATTGAAGTAAATGAAAACATGTTATTGTATACTCTTATATTCTGTAAAAATAATTTGCTTCTAGGATCTACACCATTTAACAAACCTTCAAGCAGATTAGGTGGTTTTTTTAATAGTGGAATTTGCACTTTTCCCTTTTGACAACATAATGAGAATTGAACTTCCTTTGATGTGTTACTTTTTTCTGCTCTTTCTTCATACCACAGTTGAGCTTTACAGTATTGGCATTTCAAGCAAGGCTCTCCAATATTGAGTAGTTCTGAACTTCAGCAAAAAGCATTAGCCTGAAATGCATATTTTATCTCTGAATTTCTGTACAATTGTGTGTCACATTACCTTGTAACTCCCCTTTGCAATACAATTCGTTTGTAATTGTAGTACTTGTACTATCTCCTACAATATTAGTAAAATGAGAAGTAAGTAATCATTTAAAAAAGCAATTTATTGACATAAATAAGTTAGCAATTCAATATCTTAATTACCTTCATTTGTTATTGTTGGTGAATCATCATTTGTTGTGTCTGAACAATGTTGTTCTGTTGTTGTTTCATCATCAAGATTGAATCTGTTCTGAAGTGATTGTATGACTTCAAAAGGATATTTGACAACTTTATTGTTAGAGACAGAATATGAATCATTTACAACTTGAGATGTGCCACCTATGGAAAAGAATTATTAAAACAATTATGTTACATTCATTGGCATTTTGAGTATGAACATTTGTATATATGAATAAGAACCTACTTACCTGCACTGCAATTGTAATTATTTTGTCCATAATTTCTCTGAATGTTATTGCTAACAACTGAAATCATTAAAAAAAATTAATAGAATTTTAGAAATCGTCATCTTCATCCAATTACAATAAAGCTGAATGTAGAAATTTACCGCAAGGAGTATTGTATGTTATAGTAGAAGCTGCGGATTGTGAAGTCATTAAGTTTATTTTGATTGGATCTTCAACTAAAGCAATGGAAGAATTTGATATATTGTTTTCAGGCACTGCATTGAAATAAAGATTTGTTTATAATTTATTTAAATGATATTGCATTAATAATATTGAAAATCAAAAAAGATAACTTACCAACTGTTGTCTGAAATATTGAATTAATATTTTGAAGGTTGTTCTTGTTGTTTTGCAGATCTGAAAAATTATTATTATTGTAGCATTGAATGTCCAACAATAAACAACCATACTTCAGTCATTCATGTAAGAACAATGTGTAAAGAAATAGGTAAAAAGAAGAATACTTACTAAGATTCAACTCTTGTAATGGCTTCCTTTGGATAGTGTTCTGGAATAAGTTTTCAGATTGAGTTCTTTTATCTGTCATTAACACAACAAAGATATTTGATTATCAATCTATGTTGTCAAGTTCAAATCCAAATAAAGATTTCCAAATATAATTATAATAACAAAACCTGATATTTTGATACTTTGAGAAGAATGGTTGGCAATTTTTGATTTTTTCCTTGCATTCTCTTCTTTGTAATCTGCAAAGAAGATATAAACATAGAAATGCAGAATTTGTAAATAAATGTTTGATGAACAAATTTTATAGTAAAATGATTGAAGGTATATGTTAGAAACTTACATGAATGTTGATTACTTATTGCATTCAACCTTTGTTGTAGCACCAACTTCCTTCTCAAACTTGCATTTTTACAATCGTTTTCCTCCATTTCAGCAAAAAACATATGGAATACTTCGAAAGATGTCAATAGAATAAGCAAAAACAAAGATAAGTTGACTCAATGGATGAAAAAGTGTTCTCTATTTTATTACTATATTGGTGAATGATTTTCTTAAACTTTTTTTTAGAGATTGTACCTCTAATCACCATTTTGGAAAGAAAAATATTTGTAATTGTGATAGTAAGCATTTGTAAGACTACAAAAAGCTTTTAGCAGTAGACAAAGATTAAAAATAGAAAGAGCATGCAGTGCTGAGTGGTAATAGATCAGAATCATTCATATATATAGTACTTCTTTCATAGTTGATTTGTTCTTGCAGGTAACCAAACATTTGCTTTTTATGTAGGTGCTACAACACGTCTTTTTTATGCAGTACTATATATAGTACAACAAAGAGTACATTTTCATAGCAAGTATCTGCAATTTTTATTTCATTATGTCTGGAAATTATAACATAGAATCAGCGTCTGCACATAGTAAACCAACATACATCCATACATGTATGTTTACTTATAACATATTTCATTATGTTTAATTATAACATATTTCATTATTTTACATTCAATTATAATCTGTCTCAATTAAACTAGATGAATTAAAGTTTTAGAATAAATCCCAACTCAATGAAATAAAGGAAATGGTTAATTTTTTGGTGCAAAATTATCAAGGAGAGTTGCCTCGTGATTTTACTATGCATCATGCACCAACGGTAATATTTAAATCTTGATTAAATTAATATATGTTTGAAATTATCATTTGGAAAGTTATTAATTATCATTATTTTTTATATGTTAGGTATCTGATCAAGGAAGTGTTCCTAATGAAGAAACAAATGATCAACATCCAACACCGCATTAAACGATATTATTCGTTTACTTTTAAAATTTTTCACCAAATATGCTTCTAGGAAACTTTTGGTTAATTATGCTAATAGGGAAAAACTCTAATTTGCTTTTACATTTTGGCTCATTGTAGGGAGCTAGTGCTCTTGCTTATTATGTCACTATCATTCAAATGCTACATCTCCAACACTTATTATATTAAGAGCATTATGACTGCTAGTCCACTAGTGCTACCATATGAATATATATTTGTATTGATTGCTTATTTTGAAGTAACCTTGGAGTTTTTGCTTTTTATTTAATGAGATGTGTTACGAAAATTAATGCTTTTATATAAATTTAGCCTCTAAGAGTATTCAATTTATCTATATTAGGGTACGGTCATACGAAATGGTCAAGTTACTTTTCTTTTTGTTTTAGTTGTATTGTCAAATGTCATCCTCCAAAATAATAATGAAAACCAAAATATTAAGCATAAAATAGGAAATTTCATAGAATAAGGTTCCTCTCATACTCGAAAGAATTAACTAAACAAATCAATTATCACGAAAGTACCACTTTAGCATTTTAGCAATGCCATAATAATATAAACACTAATTTTTTGGTATTAACGGGGGTTTTCGAGGAATTAACGGGGGTTTTGGAACCTCAAACATTAACGGGTTTTTCAAAACCCCAAGCATTAACAGGGTTTTCAAAACCCCAAGCATTAACGAGGGCTTTTGGAATTTAGGCATTAACGAGAGTTTGTGGAACCCAAGCATTAATGGGGATTTTCGAAACCCCATGCATTAACGGGATTTTTGGAACTCGGGGTATTAACGGGGTTTTTGAAACCCTCAATAAGTTGTGCTAGTTCTAGGGGTTGTTAAATCAGAGGAATTGGAAACCCCTGATAAAACCATTAGGGGGTCAAAACTCCTAGAAACGCCAAATATAAACCCCACTAAAAATAATTATTTATGTAGTGGTAGTAGATTTGGAATTTGAAATTTAATGATGACAATTAAGGATGGTTACGATGCAGGGACGAAGTTATCTATCTCATGTGTGACTTCAGAGAAAAAAAAATGCATCTTCATCTTTATATCTAAATTCAATATGTATCAAATTTTTGCTTCATCTATATTCTCACTAAATAACGGGTATATACCCATACTCATACCCGTACCCACTTTCTTACGGTTTTATTATCAAATTATCAATTAATTACTTTTTTTAAAGAATAAATAATTACGGTAAAAGAAACATAATATTATCAAATATTCAATGTTAGAAGGAAGTAGAGTTATTTTGTAAGCCCCATTTTTCAGTCTTATGCGTGTTGGGCCTGGCCTCTTCGTAGGCCCAAGACCAGCCCTTCCAAGGGACCCAATACCCTTGCTAGCCCTTAAACCTTTGTTGCATGTCCCATTTGCAGAAACCAGCCTTCTGTTCCTCATACGTTCTCCAGCTAGAGCTCCACTAGGGCACATTGTCTTCTCCTATTTCCAAGCTGACCAAAAACATCTCGTACCTTCTGGTAAGTCGAACTTTAGAGCTTTAGTCTGTTTCTTCACCCCTTTTCACGTTTTGAGCATGTCGGTCAGTTAGGGTTCCATTTATTTACCCATTTCGTCTTGGTTTGCACGATTTCATCTCATTACTCGAGTTCCTGGAGCTGTGATATCCCTTAGTTAAGGTCTTTTCCTTTCTGTACCCAAAACAAAGGTAAGGGAAGCTAGTTTTTGCCTCTTTCTATCGTTTAAAATATTTTCTCCTGTTGTTTTTGGGTTGTTGAATACTTTTGGAATGATGAATGAGGTTTTTGGTGATATGAGACTGTCTTGGTTGCTTTTGGGTATGTTCATTTGTGTGTGTGTTCCTGCTGCATGCGTGAAACAGTGGTGAGTGCTGTCAATCTCGCCTAAGCGAGCTCGTCTCGCCTAGGCGAGAGTGTCTAAGACTTGCCCAGGTTCTACTCGAGCAACTCGCCCAGGCGGAGGATTCTTGCTTTGAGCGACCTACTGTCTCACTCAGGCGAGAGTGACTCGCCCAAGCGAGTTCTCGAAGAAGAACCTGATGTGCTCTGCTCGCGTCCTCGTCCAGGCGAAGGATTTGATTTTGGGCGAAGGGTGATCTCGCCCAGGCGAGCTGGTTTCGCCCAAGCGAGATGCTCGCAGAGTGCCACTGTTCCAGGTCTCGCCTAGGCGAGAAGGCCTAGCTTAAGTGAGACAGTCGCTACAGCTTAGGCGAGGGCTTCTAGCCCAGGCGAGAATAGTGTAGTTATATGTTTTTGGATTCCTGTTTACCTTGGGTGTGGCTATTTATCTCGAACATGCAAGATTATGGTGTGATTTCATGAGTTGTATGAGTTGTATGCACTGAAATCTGTGTGTTAGCACGAGTAATATATGAAATTTTGTTTGGTTTGTTGAGAATGTGCATGAGAAATGAATGTTGGGATAACAAGTGGTGGTTATGAGATACGAAACATGAGATTGGTGTGAAATAGGCGTAATTCCATGAGCCTCGTGGGGAGACTTTATGGTGGCGTGTAGTATGTATATTGAGATATGGATTCAAGTAAGGACCGCATCCCGAAACTCTAAAGGGTTAGTGAGTCTCATGTAGAGCAAACTGACCCAAATGGTGAGAGTAGCGGGAGGCCCTAGTCTATGGCAGGATAATGGCCTTAGACGCTTAAAGGCTAACCTTGTGTGTGGTAGGGTGAAACCCATTGTCAATGGCTCTGTAGAGCAGTAGAGGCCACCACAAGTGCAAGCGTCCAGTGAATCCGATCCTAATATATTTATCCGGATAATTGAGTCATAGTGTCCTGCTTGTTTGCTATAACATGATGCCCTGTGCTTATTGTGTTGCATGTTAAGGAATGTTTAAGTACTTGTTCGTTGTATCATGATAAGATTAAATTGCACTAGCTTACCCTTGCATTTCTGTTTATGTTCCTGTTGTGTTTTTCTCTTTTGCGATGATCACCCTTGGTGGGAGCAGATGGCGGAAACTCTAGGAGTAGGCCCGGTGGTAGCAGTGGTGCAGCTTAGGGGAATCTGTTGTGTGACTCTCAGGAGCAGTCTATGGCCCTAGTGCCCCTTGTAATCCCTAGCTCTAGGAACTTGTCTTTTGCATGACTGTTAATTTTCTCTTATGTTGTTTATGGCATAGTGGTATGCCCAAATTTGTTTTCACAGTACACTTCTGGATGACTGTAACAGTTACCTTTCCTACGTTGTATGTTCATCTGAGTGCTTCTCGTTGTTATAACTGTGTGATACTTTATTTAGTAGTGTAATCTACTAAAAATGGGATGTCACATATTTCATCAATATCAAATATTTAGGAAGAAATTATAATTGTATACATTTCAAATTAGAATACCAAATAAAATTTCATGAGAAGCAAAAAATTTATTAAATTTTCAAACGTTAATGAAACGTAGTTGATAAAATCTAAAAATATTTTTTAAAAAAATATAAGGAAAAAAAATATTCAAATTAAAGAATATTTTAAATGTTTGTTTACTTCAATTGTTTAAATACTAATGAAATGTCTTTTTTTATATACTAATAAAAGTTATAATACATTGATCAAAATAATAGAATTTTAACATACATCTTTCATCTTTTGAACTTCAATATGTTATATCATGATAAAAATATTCATGACAAGTGGCTGATCTTGACCAAAATTTTTGGGGGAGCCAAAATAATATACGGTCATTAATTCAACAAAAATAAATACATGATTTTATAACTATAAAATAGTTATACATATCTAAAAAATTATTCATCATTTTTTATATTTTTGAACTCATCAATAATTGAATCATAACTAAATTTTTTAGCTATTTTATTTTCAATGTACATAACCATATTATTTGCAAAATATTATCTTCCATTTTATTAGTATGCAAAGATTCATTCAAAAGTCTTTACAAGCTTTCATTTCATCGATATGTGATGAGAGACCATATTGTTCTGTTTTCATCTTACCGATAGTTTCTCTTTCATTAGTTTTAAAAAATGAATTTATTCTTTTATTTTACATTAATATACCTATTTTAAAAAGAAGATTTAGACTATAACAAATAATTTATCATAATCTAATAAAAAATTTAGAGACATAATTACTAAACAAACTATAATAATCAAGTCACAATTAAAAATTAGCTATGAAAAACCACATAATACATCACTTCTTATTATATATTCATAAAAAATGAATATACAAAAAGGTCATGAAATAAGAAATAGTGATAAATATTAAATAAACATTTCACTATCATATGAGATAAGATAGTTACTTCTTTTTTATTAAAGAATAAAAGAGAAACTATGAAAAATGAAGACAAGTCCAACTTTTTTTCCATTAACAAAAGAAAACATGTAAGCATGAAAGATGAGTATAACATGTGAGAAACTCAAGAATATAATGAGAAAGAGAAAAAATTTTAATAATTTTTTCTTTATTATATTTGATATTATGTTTTATTATTTATTAACATTAAATGTTGTTTTTTATGAAAGATATAAAAAATAATTTATTTAATTTTTATTCATTTTCAATATATTACTACCTATTTTTAAAAAAATACATATAATTTAAATAAAAAAACATAAAATTTTAAAAAACATTCAAAAAGTTTGAGGGGGCCTTGGCCCCCTCCCACCCCTTAAATGTTCCATCATTGATGACAAATACATTAAATTATTATATTATAGTTAATAAAAATTATTTATACAATTTTAGTGATAAAATTACACGTATGATAATGATTAGAAAATAAAAATATTTAAATAAAAGATATCAAAATGGTATTGTACATGATATCAGGCCCATTCATATTAATTCTTTTCTGCCTGCCCTAAATTAAAGGGGCTGCCCTTGTAAGTGGGCCTAAGGGTTGGCCCAGTATAAAAAATCTTACTACGTTGCCCTAAGTCCCACTTTCCACTCTTTTCACAGAACCTTGAGTTGCAGCCGTCAATGTGACGCCCCGACTACTATACTAAATAATTATTATTTGATAAAAAGATATGGAATCAATTTTTTTTTTTTACGATTATCCTTGAGAGAACATTAATAATAACATAACTTCATATTCATATATGTAGTTTGCATCTATGTAATTGTTCATGAAATATTACAAAAATATATATTTGTTAATATTAAGAG
>Ga0214545_1013292_pt1 | contig 10284 bp, 5 predicted proteins | sample CNSS4metaG_FD_160064 | JGI IMG/M metagenome (GOLD analysis project Ga0214545, IMG submission 160064) | Root nodule microbial communities from cowpea collected in UCLA plant growth center, Los Angeles, California, USA - CNSS4 | ecosystem: Host-associated > Plants > Roots > Nodule | place: USA...
AATTTGTAATTATTAAAAAAAATCAGAAAAAAAAAAAAAAAAAAAACAAAGATACAAAGAAGGACCAAACTAAAACTAATGAAAAAATTAAAAATATACAGGTCAGCTAAAATAATAGAACTTTCAGATTATAAATTATTGATTTGAAAAAGAAAAATCCCATGAACTAGTTCATTGCCATGTGCTAAGTATACCTCATGTTACTGCGTTTACACTAACTTTTTCGAACTGGTAACATAATAGGTTTCGGTTATTTATAAATTCAAAATCTATAACATAAATTTCATCTTTTTACCATGTAAATACGAATTATCAGTGTTAACATCAGTTTTATCAAGAGTCGTAAGTTTGAAACATTAGTTTTTCTTTTTCAATTTTCTGATTCTGTTATTTTGAAAAATGTGGTTTGAGTTTACAAAACTAAAAATAATTTTGTTAAACTAAACAAAAAATAATATCATTAAAACTAACAAAAATACTTCCTTCATCCTTGATTTTGTATCAAACTTTGTTTTCAGTTGTGTTGTGTATAAAAAAAATAAAAAACAAATTAATAAAAATGAGAGAATAAAATATAACAATCAAATTATATTTTATTTTTTTTATTTCTGTTTGGTGAAATGTTGTGACGTCCCATTTAATTATTAAGTGAAATTAAAAGAAACGTCACACACAGATAGTATAATAGTGCAGTCCTGGGTCTTAACAAAACCCAAGAGAAGCACGAAATCCAGCCCAAGAAGATTATGCATATGCATAAGAACCAAGACTCTCCATTGATTTACTTGATTCACACCTGTATTCGAACTTCCTATTAAGTAACTTAGAATTAAACCACCATTTTTCCATAGAGTTTTTTCCTGTATTTCCATAAAAATATAAAAAATGTATAGTCATTGGATGAAAAATCAAATAATAGAAATATTCCATTTTGAATATTCTATCTCATTTATTTATTATAAAAAAAATATATAAATCAAATAACTAGGATTAATAACTGAAAAAAATAAAGAGCGAGTCAGTATTAAAAAGAAATAAGAATAAAATAAGAAGAAATATGAAATAAAAAATCACCTCATAGGGTAAGCTAGAGTCAAAACCATTTCACCAAAGTAATCAGATACATATTCACAGTCCATTATATATACATCACACAAGCATGTTAAGACCTTCCAAACAATACACTAAGACTTGCACTTGTAGTGGATACCTCTGCTCACCCCCTCTGCTCACCCCCTATGTGTCACAATGAATCAATTCCCTCACCACAAGGTTAGCCCTTAATGAGTTTCAGGCTTCCTGCTACTCTCACCACAGGAGTCCGCTCTAAGTGAGACTAACTGACTCCTTAGAGCGTCAGGATACAATCCTTATCTTAAATCCTTACCAAGTTATACAAATGGGGCACCACCATGGACACCCACTATCAGGGGCCATGGAATTACGTCCTAGAGACTTCGAGGAATTACGCACTGACACGGACCAAACATAATCATACAGCCAAGTAATACACATCATGCAAATATATATTTGTCATGCCAACCTTTAAAGCCAATACCTTTCATATTCCAGGTCAAACCCATTCCACCTATCATACTCCATCCGTGAATATAGAATTTCAACTCATCTCGTTACCACGCCACTTTAATACCAACCATCTCATTAATATCCCATGCTAAGCTCATACCAAACCCATTATTCACAAATTATGAATCATACCACTTATGCATACTCATTTGTCTCATACTTTCAACACAATACTTAAATCCAAACAAGCATTAACCATTCAAGGTCAGGGAAAACGATCAAACATCACACTGCCTCGCCCAGCACCTCGCTCAGGCTGAAAGGTCTTGCTCAGGTGAGAGGCTCTCACTCAGGCGAGCCCCCTTCGCCTAGGCGAGGGCTCGAAAAAGGGGAACAATGGCTTCCTGCACCCTCTCGCTTAGGCGAGCCCTCCTCGCTTGAGCGAGAATGTGGCTCGCTCAAAGGGAAACGCGTCGCTCTGGCGACACCTCGCGCAGAAAAATCAAAGTGAGCTTCCGATAGTCTCGCCTAGGCGAGACGTGCTCGCCACTGTTCTCTCATGCACAGCCTCGTAACAGATCTATTCAGCCCAACATAATACATTTCACCGATTCACAACACATACAAGACATCCCATAGCAAAATACGGCTACTCGAGCAAAAAAACGCAACAACAGAGTAAAGCCTACCTTCCCTTACCTGGAAAAGGGCTAACAGCTGGGTTCTTGGGTGCGAATAGATAAACGCAGCAGCTCCTAGGGCGGCTTAGTGAACTGGAAACACAAGGGCGAAGTGGCACGAAATTACTTAGTACGACTCTAGTTAGAACTCGAAGCAACTGAGCTAAACAAGAAGGTGTGGGATGGGATGCAACTTACATGGAACAAAACTGGCTTGAACAAGAGTGACGGAGCTCCAAGACTGAACCCTAGCGGAGTGGCGGCTGCGGCTCTAAGCACTAAGGGAGTAGGTTTTGAAAGTGCATAATGAAATCATTAGGACAAACTTTGGGGTGGTTTTATCCCTTGGGTCAGCCCTTAGACCCAATAGCTTAAGACAACCCATAAAACTTTAGGGCAGAAAACTTAATCTTACAAGTATAATCTACTTTACATATATAATGTATGTTTATGTAATTATTAATGTTTAATACCTTAGTTAGTGGTGTGATCTTATTGAAATCGAATGTTACAAGCTTTATGTTCTATCAAATTTTAATTTAATTTTATAAAATTAAACAATTTTATACTAATTAATTATATATTTGCTCATTTAATTTTATAAAATTAAACAATTTTATATTAATTGTTTATTCATACACATATAAAAGCTCAATGACAAGTTTTATAACCTCTTGATTTTTTTTTTCAAAACTTTTATTTAGATGACAGAAAAATATTGTATTAACGTTTTAAAAATAAATAAAATGAAGGTAATCTATAATAAAATAAACAAAAACTAATATTTCGAGATACTTAGACACAATTAACAAATTAATAACGAATCAAATAAATGTTTTTCTATTTTGTAAAAGTTATGCTCTTTAATATTAGATAAATAAAAATGATGTAATTTAACTATAAATAAACGAACATTTTAATAAAAATAAACGAAATTATGCATAATTTATGACCTTAGAATTCTTCAAAAATATAATTTTCTAAGATGTAGCAAAAATTATCAAAAATAAAATTTAGCTAGATTATTTAATATATTTAATTTTTTATTTTTATCACAAAACGTGAGATAAAACTATAATATAATAATATATGAAGTGAAAAAACTAATATTAAATTAATCTATTGCATGAAAAAAAAAAGGTTTCATTTCTGTTATAACTTAATCTTAAAAATTGAATTACTTTTAAATAAAATTACTTAAAACTGGATTAGTTATTAAGTTATCATATTAAAACAATTGTATTTTAAATTAAAATATTTATTAACAATAATTCAAACAATTTGAGTACTTAAAAAATTTAAAATTTTTAATATTATGTTTAACCTATGATGTAAATCTCGTCACATATTCATGTGAGATACTTTCTAATTTTATTAATAAAGTATGTAATTTATAAAATTGTAATAAAATAATATTAATTTATAATTCTTTTTATTTATTATTTTTGTTTATTATGTATTTTTATATTAAAATAATAAGGTTTCATAAAGCATTATCATTCTTGAAATAATATTTGCTAGGAGGTTTTTAAAAGCGATACTTATTAATTATAAATTAATAAAATCTTCTCATTTATTTAAGTATTTCAGTTAGAAGTTTAACCCAATTTTTTACTAAATAGAATTTTTTGTAGGAAAACTGAAATAGTTTTTTGTTTTTTAGAAAAATCCTATAAATTTAACTTTGTTTATATAAAATACCTAAATAAACAATTTTGTAATTGAGATAGGTCTTATTTACCAGTTCTGATTATTGAGAGGATTGTCATGAAGCGCTTTTTTCTTTTTTCCAAAATCAGTAAGTTATCTTTTAAAAAATCAAATAAACAATTAGTTGAAAAACTAATTATTAATATTATGTGTATATGAATGTATCACAATATTCATTAATTATTGACTAGCAAATATACAGACACAACATGTGTTCACATATTTTTAATTTTCATAAAAGTTGAGTTAAAATTGATAAAAAATATATAACTAAATTTCAAAATAGTTGTTAAATGTGAAATTAGAAAAATAAAATATATTATCAAAATAAATTTTTAAAATAATAATTAAAGATAAAAGAGATTTTTAGAATATTATTTAAAAATAAATTATTCATAATTAATTTTTAAAATAAAAATTAAAAATAAAAAGGAAATAACAAAAGATGCAAAATAAAGTATTTTTTATATATTATTATAAATATTAACTAATAAACATTTTGAATTCACGGTTAAAGATTTTCTTTTGTATCTAATGTTCCTAAATAATTTATTAGAAATATAAAATAAATAAAGAAATAAATCACAACAAAGAGGGAGAAACAATGATCACCATTTAACATCTTCTTTAACATGTGGTGCCAAAGGAAACAATTTAATAAATGAATAAATAATTTTTATTATTTACTTGTGTGTAACATTGAGTTTTATTTATCCTTACAAGATACTAGGTATCAATATTTTCATCAATAATAAGTTATTAATGTGTTTCTTTTTATCTATATTTTGTTTATTATATTATATTATATATGTTATATATATTATATATCAGAGAGATTTCCTTTTTAATATTCATATTTTCTTTTCACTTTATCTTTTAAATATTTTTTTAAATTAAAATAATTATTTTATCAATATATTATAGTAATAATTTTTAAATTTAACTATTTTTTATTTAATATTTTCTAAATTTAATAATTTTTAAAAGTTAAATAATTATTTACAATAAATATGAGAATTATTTATATTTATTTTTATTATAAAAAATGAATTGATAATATCTTTTCACCGGTGAATAAGTAAATAAATTTAAATATTTAGTTGTAATAAGATATTGATCGGTTTTTGTCAATAATAATTAAAAAAAAAGTAAATAAATATCCGTGTTGAGAGACAGAAAGAAGGACACGCCTCAAGGTTAGGGTTTGGGTCTCAACTACTCTTTAAAGCACAGTCTCACATTCGATATTGTGGTTGTTCTCTTTCTCTCTCTTTGGTTCTCTATCTTTTTTCTCTGTGTTTCTCCATTGCTGAATTTTAAGGTTCAAGAGGATGATGCAGCCAGGAGGACCCGGCATGGCCCAACAACCCAACCAGCAATATCCCCAACAGCAGCAGCAACAGCAACAACCCTACATGATGATGCCGCCGCAGCCGCAGCCCCCTCAGATGTGGGCCCCATCGGCCCAGCCTCCTCCACAATCGGTGGCTCCTCCGCAGCCCACCAGCGCCGATGAGGTCCGAACCCTCTGGATCGGTGATTTGCAGTACTGGATGGACGAGAACTACCTCTACACGTGCTTCGCTCACACAGGCGAGGTATATTTTCTTTTCCTTATCTTCGCTTTCCTTTCTCAAATCGTCCTCGATATCTTTGCATTTTATCTTTGTTCTATGGAATCTTTGTTAGATTTTAACTTGAAATTACTATGGTGTGGTGTTAGATTTAGAATATGTTCACATCAAATTAATCTTTTGTTTCTTGTGAGGCAAATACTGTTTATCCTATAAATAAATTATGTGGAAAAAATATGATATATTCTTTTGAAAGGTGTAGATTTCAGAGTTTTTAAATACGGATTTGCGTTTTCTGTTAATATATTATTTTTTTAATTATGAATCTGAGTTTTGATAATTGCATATTCCGGGGGCAGATTTGATTGATTCAGATGAGTGTTATTGCATGTAAGCAAGTAAAACTAGTGTTTAGTAGTTTGTTGGTGTTTCAAGGTGATTCTTGACGTTGGTTACTGATGGATGTATGGTGCTTGCTTGCAGGTGGCTTCAGTTAAAGTCATTAGGAACAAACAAACCAGTCAATCGGAAGGATATGGGTTTATTGAGTTTACTACTCGTGCTGGTGCCGAGAGAATCCTTCAAACATACAACGGAACCATCATGCCAAATGGTGGTCAGAACTTCAGATTGAACTGGGCTTCGTTTAGTGCGGGGGACAGGCGTCATGATGACAGCCCAGATCACACCATATTTGTTGGAGACCTGGCTGCAGATGTTACAGATTATCTTCTGCAAGAGACATTTCGGGCACGCTATCCCTCGGTTAAGGGTGCCAAAGTTGTAATTGATAGGCTTACTGGTCGTACAAAGGGTTATGGTTTTGTTAGGTTTGGAGATGAGAGTGAACAGGTTAGGGCTATGACTGAAATGCAGGGGGTTCTTTGTTCAACAAGACCCATGCGAATTGGACCTGCCTCTAATAAAAACCCTAGCACCCAGTCCCAGCCAAAAGGTACGTCTCTTTCATAGTTGGCTTGTGCTTGTCATTTTGATGCAAATATCTGCCGATGTGGTGCTTAAATATAATTTAGATATGTTTTTCTTTCATATGCATACTTTTGGTCTGTTATTGAATATTGATACATTTATACTACTGGTTGGATTCAGTTCTTTAATTCTTTAGTTATCTATTTTGTGTGTATCCCAGATGTGTTAATTTACATTTCTTTTCAGTACACTCTTGAAGAATTGCAGTCCAAACACATTTCTTCCTGTAATTTCCTTTAAAAATTTGGGCTAAGTAAATGATATTAAATAATAAAATCTTATAGAACTCCCGTTGTCTCAAAGCAGGGTGTCAAGAGGCTCTGTCATCTCGGAGCCTGGAACTGATTTCAGCTGAAATGGTTACCATTTTAGTGCATGGCCTTGTGTAGGTCAGTTATCTGTTTATGTATTGCCCATTATTTTTTGTGGCATTTTCTTTTCTGCCTCTTATTACGTATATTATCTTTTCTTTTCATTTTGTTGCTTGGCTTTTTTAGCCAAATTACTTATGCAACTATTCAAATTACTTTCATATCCGTCCTCCATTCTTGCTCCTTTCCCCTTTAGCTTTACTCCTTTGACATTACTTAAAGAACTGTATCTTTGAGTTTCTATTTTAGCTTTCCCTTCTCTAAGAAGTCTTTTTTACTTTCTACTTTCTTTTCTTCATCTATCTGTCGCTATTAATTCAAGTTTCCAACCTAGTTCACAAGGAATACCTTGGGATACGGTGGTTTTGTAGAAATGCACTCTGCCAGATGGTTTTGTTATCATGCCATTTTTTATTGTCACAAGGCAAGGTCTCTCGCCATTCTTTCTAAATTTCTCAGCACATATGCTATTAAAGTTATAATTTACTCGATATTGCTTAATCCTTTGGGAAGACCCATTGCTATTAAAGTTATAATTTACTCTATTACTTAATCCTTTGGGAAGACCAATCTATTAAAATGTCAAAATATTAAATGACTTGTGAAGTTTTCTATATTGTGTAGTAACAAGCATTTGACAGCTTCCTAGTTCATTCTTATTTTAGTCTATATGGAAAACCCCGATGTGTGTAATTTAACTACTATAGGGAGACATTCTCATTGTGAGAGTGGTGTCCATTTTGTTTGTCACATTGTCCATAGTATTTGCATTCTGTAATGCCAACAGTTTTACCGTTGCATTGTATCAACAAGTATTTCTGTTGAGTTTTCTCATAGAATTATTTGAATCCATTGTTTAGTTCAATGTCAGATTTTCTTCATGTCAGAATATTTTATCATATTTGGATAGTTATTGACAGGGCGAGGGAAACTTCATCATTTTCTACATCCCCTTTGCATCCTGTAGGGTGAAAAATCCCGCCCTTGCATTGTAACCCTTTCTGCTTAATTTTCTCATGAAATTATTTGAATCCATGGTGTATTTTAATGTCTGATCATATTTATATCTTTGAATAGTTTTTCCATATTTTAATATTTATGATGCAAGGTACTGGGCAAGTTATTTGCTTCTCAAGGTGCTATTTTCCCCTATACATGTACTTATTAATCGAAAATGAGGTAGATTTTTTGCTTCTGAATGATGGTGCATTTGTAATAGTGTAATGTGGTGAATGTTTGTGGTGCATGCAAGGCACCTATAATTTGTTGCTTGTGGAATATATATGTATGTATATATATATATATATATATATATATATATATAGTTGCATGTTTTTAGAATGAATCATAGAGTTGAGTATGGGATATTTGAAATTTCACACTGAATGTATCAATATTATGTTGAAAAGTCGTGCCTCTATAAAAAAGATGTGCTTTTTGTCTGTGAATTTTTGTCTATCTTTGTTTGGTATCTCTTTCCACGGATTGCTTCCAGATTTTTTTTTAATAATGTTACCCATCTTTTTACTTGTACTTTGAACATGCAGCATCATATCAGAATCCTCAAGGGGCACAGAACGAGCATGATCCAAATAATACAACTGTGCGTACTTCTCTGCTATATAGAAACTGCTCTCCTTTTTTCTTGTTCATGACCCTAGTTTTTTTGCAGATTTTTGTCGGCAATTTGGATCCTAATGTCACCGATGACCATTTGAGGCAAGTTTTTGGGCAGTATGGAGAGTTAGTTCACGTGAAGATTCCAGCTGGCAAGAGATGTGGATTTGTTCAATTTGCGGACAGGTAATTTAATCATTCAATATTTGGTATTTATCTTGTTAACTTCCTTGTCTAAATGTAGTGTCCTCTTGTTGTGCTTTTTTTTTCATGTTCATGCATCAGGAGCTGTGCAGAAGAGGCTTTGCGGGTTTTAAACGGTACACTTTTGGGTGGACAAAATGTTCGGCTTTCATGGGGCCGAAGTCCTTCAAACAAACAGGTAAGTAATGTGACTGAACCGTGGTCATTCTGATATGCATTATCTGTGTTAATTGATTTTTATAATGAATTTGGATTTGGTGCATGACTCAGGCCCAACCAGATGCGAATCAGTGGAATGGCAGCAGTGGTGGTTACTATGGATATGCTGCGCAGGGTTATGAAAATTATGGTTATGCTCCTGCAGGACAAGACCCCAATATGTATGGCAGTTATCCGGGCTACGCAAATTACCAACCTCCTCAGCAACAACAGCAAATAGGATATAGCTAAGAACTTCTGCCCCAATTTTCCGTTTTCTTCTGTAATCCTATCCTATCTATGTCTCATTGAGAACAAACTTGGCTCTTCTTTTACCTTCTTATCATTGCTATTAGCATTAAACATTCTATGCGAAGTTTTATTTTGTATCCATTAAATATTGCTTGTTGAATACTTTGATGTTTATGCATCTGGTGAACCCCCCTCCACATTTGATATTCGTATTAATTATTTGTAATACAGAATCTTAAGAGGGTGGCATAGTGTGTAGCCTATGATGCGTTGTCGCGTATTAAGCTTGCTCAGTGGCGTGAAGGAGATATGAATTTTTAAATAACATAAAAAATTGATAAATGTTAACAATTAGAGAACATGGTGGAATTAATGTTGCATTTCGTAACATATTATTACATGTCATCTATTGACAATAAATTTTGGTCTTCAATTGTGACTTTTTTGCATTAAAAAATCACTGAAGCAATCTTAGAAATTATAAAAAAAAGATTGTGTTGAGAAGCTTTTCAAGTTTGTCTTTGAATGTTAGAGGCCGCCTAAATAATAATATTCTTTTGGATGATACTTAAAAAAGAAAACAGGTTAAGGACGAATTTAATAATTAAGTTTTCTCAAATGATAGTAGGATTCCCATAAAACTTAATATATTGCTCAACCTTAGTAGGAATGATACTTAGTCTCGTGTTTTACGGTCATTGGTAGTGTATTTGAATTTTTGAATTTTAGTTGGAACATTTATATTAATTTAGCTCTCTCTGAGTCAACTTATAATGTTCCAATTGTTTTTATTTTCAGTTGAGGTTAGTCAACTTAATTTATTAACCGAAATCTAAACGTTTTTGTACTGTTTGTTTTTGGTGCAAGGTGCCATTTTGTAAGTTTCAATGAAGTATTTTTGGTGAGAATTTACATCGAATGGAATTTTGACGTTTTTGCAGGCGTTTTACAAACACTAGTTACACATCTAACTAAGTTGGTTTGATAGGAAAGTTGGTTGACAAAAAATTGAGCCAAGGGTTTTCGAAGAATTTTTAAACTTGTCCTTCTCGAAACAGAGTTATTTTAATGACAATGCATTTTGTTCTTGGTTCTTTTGAGGTACAGGATATCGCTTTACAAAGTTTCACCACTTTTTTTTTTTTTTTTTCATTGCCGAAC
>Ga0214545_1013293_pt1 | contig 10282 bp, 5 predicted proteins | sample CNSS4metaG_FD_160064 | JGI IMG/M metagenome (GOLD analysis project Ga0214545, IMG submission 160064) | Root nodule microbial communities from cowpea collected in UCLA plant growth center, Los Angeles, California, USA - CNSS4 | ecosystem: Host-associated > Plants > Roots > Nodule | place: USA...
TGAAAGTGGATAGGTTGTGTGAAGCTGTGACATGCAATTAATTGAGGGTTGTAATGTGTAGGGCAAGATAATTTTAGTGAAGATTGTTAATTGTGTTTTACATTTCCTCCGAGGATGAACAAAATGAACTTTCGTTCTTCTGAGCTGTTTCCAATGCGGAAAATTACTGGAGACCTGAACTGAGGAGGCTGTGTGAAATGTCCATCTGTATTTTGTATGTTACTTTGTTTTTTTTTTCTCTCGGATTGCACGTTGTTTTTTTTCAATTCTCAGTGTACCTCGTATTCACTGTCTGATGATGTAGTTAGTATATTGATTTAGATGAATTGTTTCCTAGTTTAGGAGTTTTGTCTTGTTTTGATAGGCAGTTTAGATGAATTGTTTCCAAGTTTAGGAGTTTTGTCTTGTTTTGATAGGCAGCACGGCATCTTCAAAATCCATTTTTTTGGTTCAGTATTGAAGTAACATATCTACTTTAAATTTGTTCTGAATTTGTCTTTCTATGTTCCTAATTGGCTAGGTTGAAATTTATTTATTTTTCTTCTTTGCCTTTACCCAGATGAATCGGGAAAAGTTGATGAAGATGGCTGGTTCGGTTAGAACTGGAGGGAAGGGTACCGTGAGAAGGTATTTCCATACATTTTAACCTGTTTTTTCATATCGATTAAACTCAGTTTTCTTAGTGTACTGACAATTTTGGATTTTAACATGCTACCTTATCATTTGTGATTGTATTTGACATTACCCAGACATTTTTTTAGCTTTTCTCCTTGCTCCCCCTTTCCACTGTGCACTTATTTGAGGGATTGTAATCAATTTGCTGGCTTTTTCCTATTTTGGAAATAAACACACAATGCATCTGTTAGGTTGGATTTTCCAATGATGTTTTCTCTTTTTCCAGAAAGAAGAAGGCCGTACACAAGACCACAACCACAGATGACAAAAGGCTTCAGAGCACTCTGAAGAGAATAGGGGTGAATGCCATTCCTGCAATTGAGGAGGTCAATATCTTTAAGGATGATGTAGTTATCCAGTTTCTAAATCCCAAAGGTAGTGTCAGTTCAAAGTATTTATATATTTTAATATAATAGGCTATATGTTTTGCTTCAATCATATTAAGTTGGGTTTTTTTTTCTTTACAGTTCAAGCATCTATTGCTGCAAACACTTGGGTTGTCAGTGGTTCTCCACAAACAAAGAGTAAGCAGCTATTTCTCTTTTCTTGATTGTCGTATGCCCTCTTTTCCATGAGTATTCCCAATTTGTTTGTAAATTTTGCAAAATAGTAATGAATTAAAAAAAAGTGACTCTGTTAATCTTCAAGTTTTTCTAATCAGGCCTTAATGCATTAAGGGCACAAACACTTTTGGTTAGATTGACAATGAAATATCCGGGGATTGTTATATAAGTTGGACTATGCCAACACTTCTCTTCCTCCAATTTCTAGAGTACTAGACAGAAGTGTATTTGGTTCAGTTTATTTTTGACAGATATTTCCTTGTTTTTTTTTATTCGGCTTTAATGCATTAAGGACACAAGTACTTTGTTTAGATTGACATCTGAAATATCCGGGGATCGTGATAAGTTGGACTATGCAAACACATTGCTTCCTGGAATTTCTAGAGTACTAGACAGACGTGTATTTGCTTGTTTTTGTCAACATTTGAACTTTTTTGAAAAACAAGCAACTAGTTCTTCACTGATTTTTTCCATGTAATGAAATTTGACATGAACTTTTTTATTTTACAGAGTTGCAGGATATACTCCCCAGCATTATCCACCAATTAGGTATGTTTTCTGAATTATTTTCAAAGTTGTCTATTGATGTTTCTGATGCCTCAATCTAATATTTTGATTATTAAAATGCAGGACCAGATAACTTAGAAAATCTTAAGAAGCTTGCAGAGCAATTTCAGAAGCAGGCTCCCGAAGGAGCTGCTGCCTCAGGAGCAGCTCAAGAGGAGAATGACGACGACGTCCCAGAGCTTGTTCCAGGACAGGATTTTGAGACAGCTGCCGAGGAGACCAAGGCATCTTAGATTGTTATTGTTATTGTGCCATCGTTATATATTCTGTGTTTTTAATTTTTTTTTCTTCTTGATTTACCATTTTAAGTATTTCAGGTGTTCAGTTCTCCTGTCATATACTCTAAACACTTAAAATACTCTCTCTATTAAATCTGCTTTCCTCCATCTAACTAGGTACACACCCGAATGCGCTTGTCATCTTGCATTATTCACTGTTAGGTAGTAAGTGTCGGGTGTTCAAATCCTTCTTGTTTTGTCTCACTCTTGGCTTTGATATAAAATTAGTTTTGATGGAGTTGTTTCTGAAATTTAGATGGAACAAGTATATTGCGCTGTTTTATTGATATCGTGCACATCATAATTCACATTTAGGAATTTAATTATGTTATGATTGATGTACTCCGAACAGAAATAGTCCATGCCCACTAACTCCTTGTTGAATCAGGTAGTCTTCACGAACGTGGTGGTAGTCTCGTGTAGAATGAATACTGTTGTCTAGATTTGTCTTAACTGAACATTGATATTAGAATTCGAAGTTCTCAACTGTAATTAGCACTCTGAACTGTTTCTGTAAAGTGGTTCAGATCAGACGAATTATTTCTTTACAATGGTTTGGTTTGGTTTCTTGAAAAACACTTGAACTGGATCAATTGAAAATCTCTAATTCGCTTGAAGAAAAATTTCTTGAAATAGTTCTTCGATAAAGCGAACTAAAAGACCGTGCTTGTGACGATTTTTTCATACATCTGTTTCCTACGACATTCATTGGTGGTTAAAAGTGGATAAATTGTGTATTTATTTATACGTGGCTCAAAATTGGCCTTGTATTACACTGTACATTTAATTTTTATATAATTTTTTATTGTGTATTCTTAAAATAAAATATCTCTACTGTTATAAATATGAAATTTTAAAAGTTACATTTTTTTAGTAGATGAAAAGATTTTTTCCCTTAGTAATATTACTTAACAGCATATTTTAATATTTTATTTTTTGGTTTATTTAATTTTATTTATATTTGTGATTACTCTTATGTCCTCCTACGGACTATTTATTTTTGTGGTGATTGTAAAATTGGGATGTGAAAATATATAATAGAGGAATAGATGAAAATATATAATTTTAGAATAGAATTATCTTAATTCATAAAATTAGGTAATGGATGGAGAATAAATAATGTATCGCATTCACACTTGTAATCATAGGAGTTTATTTGACACTTTTTGATGAAAAAATACATAAATTCTTTAAAATATTCAAATTAAATATTTTCAATGAAATTGATTTTAAATACGTCAGACCACAAACATTTAAATCGTAATTTATGTTTAATTAGATCACAAAATTATAAATAATCATTCTATATTTTGCAACTTTATTTTTATACCAATTCTTTTGGGCGAACATCTTTCCACCAACAAATAAAATGAGTATTTCTTTTTAATTTAAATAATTCGGAATCTTTCTTTTTTTAAAAGATAAGGCCCCGAATAATATGCATATCAATATTGTCACACAAGATTTGTGCTCCTTTACGCTTCACACACACACACTTAAATATTCCAATTTATTTAATCTCTTTTATGTTTTTAATATAAAGTAGTTTATGCTAATGCTAAAACTGTAGTTTTATACATGTTTGATATAACATGCTCTTCACTTTTAAACAATTTCAAATAAAATGTTAACCTTCATTAAAATCTCCAATTTACTAAGACAAATAAACCGTTATACAAATGAAAAAAATAACTTTAATATGCAACTTTAAAACTGATATACAATGCAGTCTGGGACAGAAGAAATAATAGCAGTGACAAAAATTTATAAATAGGAGTAATTATTTTCTACAAAATTTCTTGGTATATGCAGAATCAGGAAAACCCTTGAAATTACTTGACAGTTGACATGAATGCAAAAATAATCCAAACCTATTTTACATTTGATAGATACATACAGTACTACTACAGTGTTTGATTATGCTGCTCCACTTTCAACAAACAACAGATGAAGTTATTGGTACAGTTTCCTCTGTGTTAATTTATTTTTATTTTTTTAAAGAAAAGTGAATGTGGATGAGCGAGCAAAGATCATAATTATGATGTGTTTAGAGATTAATGAGGTTGTGAGTGTGGGTGTGAGTGGTGGAGTGAGGAGGATTGGTGAGCATATGAACGACTTCCCTCATGGTGGGCCTGGCTGGGCCCATTTCCCTAACACACATCATAGCAATGTTGAACATGTAAATGACACTTGTCAATGGATACCCACTGAGCCTTGGGTCCACCACTGCCAACACCAACGCTGCATCCGACGGCTGAGATATCTCCGTTCGAGTCTTGTTGACCCATCCAACGATGTCCACTCCATCTCCAAACTCCCCCACTGGCTTCCTCCCTATTATCAGCTCCAACAGCACCACCCCGAAACTGTACACATCACTTTTCTCGTCCACTTTCAACGTGTATGCATACTCTGCCCACCCATCACAAACAACAAAATCATTTTCCACACTAAATCAAGTAAGCTAAATCTACATCAATCATTTTTCCTTAAACAAATAATCATTTATAATACATAAATACCGTATTGATCTATAGTATGGAGTTATTTATATCTATAAAAAATCATGAATTATTATATGAAAATGAAGAGATAAAGAAGATTAATGGAACCTGGGGCAATGTAGCCATAGGAGCCGGCGATGGAGGACATGGACTGAGAGGCACCGGGATCATGGAGGAACTTGGCGAGTCCGAAATCGGCGACATGGGCCTCGAAATCGGCGTCGAGCAATATGTTATTGGATTTGACGTCTCTGTGAATGATGAGAGGAGAACAATCATGGTGCAAGTAACAGAGTCCTCTCGCAGCTTCCACTGCAATCTTGAACCTCATCTCCCACCTTAAGTGCCCTCCCTTCGCCCCATGCAGCCACTCCCCTAAGCTCCCATTCGGCATGTACTCGTAGAGCAGCAAGTTCGTCTCCTTGTTCGACACGTAACCCAGAAGCCTCATTATATTCCTGTGCCTTATCTTCCCCAGCGTCTCGATTTCTGCTCTGAACCCGTAATCGTTCCTCCCGCTACCCGCTCCGACCAGCCGCTTTATGGCCACGTCGGTTCCGTTCGGCATGGACCCGCGGTACACGATCCCCGCACCTCCTTTTCCGATTATGTTCTCCTCCTTCAGACACTCCACCACGTCCTCCGCTTTCAAGTTCAGCCGCTGGAACGCCGTCAGCTTCCACGTCATCGCCCGGAGGAGCTTCCTCCTTCGCATCATGTACACCGTCACTGCCACCAGCAGCGCCGCGGTGGCCAGTGCAATCACGGTTATTATCACCCTCGTCGATTTCGAACTCAACGGGCCGCGCCTTTTTCGCAGGGCGTCGTCTGGGTACATGGAGGAACTAGGGCAAGAGCGGGAGGAGCAGAGATTGGGGTTCCCTGCGAAGGATTTATCGCTGAAGGCCAGAAACTGACCGCCGGTGGGGAGCTTGCCGTTGAAATTGTTGTAGGAGAGATCCAGCGTTGTGAGGCTGGACATGAACCGAATCTCGTCGGGGATCGGTCCTGTTAACAGGTTTTGAGAAACATTCAAAACGCCCAAGCTCCTCAGGTTTTTCATACCCTTGGGAATCTCCCCCACCAGCATGTTCCGGCTGAGGTCGACGAGGTTGAGTGAAATGCAGTGAATCAACGTCGTTGGGATTTCTCCTGTGAGATTGTTGCCGCTTATGTTGGCGTTGGTCAGCGTTGGTAAGAGAAAAACCTCCGGTGGGATTTCTCCAACCAACTGGTTGGCGTCGAGTGAGAGTGTCTGCAGTGCCTTCAAGTTCTTCAACGCCGGTGGAATTCTCCCCGTCAGTAAGTTGTTGGAAAGCGTGAGAATCCCGAGAGAATCGCCGGAAATCTCGGGAGGCAGTTCGCCGTTGAAACGGTTGTTGGCGAGCTCGATTATAGTGACGGATGGCAGTTTGAAAATTCCCGACGGAATGGCGCCGCTAAGGTAGTTATTGGAGGCTCGGATCTTGAGGAGAGACTTGCAGTTTCCAATGTCATCGGGGATTGGACCGTGGAAGAAGTTATCGGTGATGACGAAGGTTTGTAACCTCCCACTCTTGCACAGACCCGGAGGGATCAACCCGGTGAAATGATTGCTCGTGACGTCGAAGAACTTGAACTTACCGTTTTGGCCCAGATTCTGCGGCAGCACGAAGGAGAAGTTGTTCTCCCAGAGCTGCAGCGCTTCCAGATTCGGAAGCTCGCCGACGAAGAGGGGAACAGAACCGCGCAGCTTGTTGTGGAAGAAGTTCATGAGAGTGAGGTTTCTCAGCTGGGAGAAACTCTCAGGGATCTCTCCGGTGAGACCGTTGAATGAGATATCCATTGACATGAGACTCTCCATGGAAGAGAGTTCCGACGGAATGGTTCCGGTGAGGTTGTTCATTTGCAAGAACAACGTGTCCAGGTTCGTCAAACTGCTCAGACTCGGTGGAATCTCGCCGCTGAGGTTGCAGCTAGAGAGGTCAAGGTATTTCAGCGATTTCATGGCTCCGAACTCCGGCGGGATCCCACCTTCGTAAGCGTTGTTGTATCCGAGTTTTAGAAACTTCAGCGTCTTCAACCGAGACAAACTCTTGGGAATCTTCCCCGACAAACTGTTGGTGCTTAAGCTCAAAAACTCCAAGCTCTCAAACTCCGAGTAACTCTCCGGTATGCTGCCGGAAAAGTAATTTCCGTCGAGCTTGAGGTAGCGGAGTTTCTCCAGTTTCACTATTTCCTCCGGAAGCGGTCCGGTGAAGTTGTTGTCGTAGGCGTCGAGGGCCTCCAGTTGGGTCATGGGAAGAACGATTTGGCCGGGGAAATTGCCGGAGAAGGTGTTGTGAGAGATGTTGAGGAGCTTGAGGGAAGTGAGGGCAGCGAGCTCCTTGGGGAGCTCGCCGGTGAGGTTGTCCTGCGAGATGGTTAGGTTTTGGAGTTTGTCAAACTGTCCAATCTCCGGCGGAAGGTGGCCAAAGAGTGGAACGGAGGAGACGTTGATGGCAACGACTCGAAGGTCTTGGTCGCATTCGACGCCAGAAAATGAACAGTGTGCGGAAAGCGAGGCGGAAAACTTCCAGTCGCTGAGCGCATCGTCTTTGGCTTTGTTTCCCTTCATGGAGTCCTTCATCTTCAGCAACGCATCCATGTCACTGAACGATGAACACTTGGCCAAGCGGAACCATACGAAAAGAAACAACAATAGCGTGTAAGACTTAGAGCTTCTCATGTCTCTGTTGCTTCCTACTACTCCTTCTTTCATATACCTATGCCAAATGCATACATTTGGCTGCCTCCTTCTTTTGACACCACACACCTCGTGCTGTCTCTATTTATATACACTGCTATAAATGTGTGTAGATATTTAATCAAATAGCTTGTGTGCATGGTGGCATGGCATGCAACAATAGCTTTCTGTTTCTACTATATGATAAAAGTTCTTCCAAAGTGGATGCCCTGAAAAATAAAGAAAAGAATATTAATACATATGCATCACCAGTAGCTGCACGAGATCCACTATAAGCTTGTGAAACATCAAGTATAATTATGTTTGAAGAAAATTGTATACCAATTTGTAACGCAGATTAATTATATATTGATTTTAGTGGTGGGTGAGGACCTACCAGCAATTAGTCTATAGGAGAAAGTTTATGCAAACCTTGTCAAATCTTTTTATTCGGTACATATATATCTTGGTATATTGTATTTTATAATATGACTGTAATATTCTTACACTCTACTAATTAAATTGTTTTGTTTGATGAAGAAATATGCTTGGTTTACCACTAGCAGCCGAGTCAGCTCGAAGGTGGAGGTAGCTTTTGTGAACATACAAAGATGCAAAGTTTCTTTCTCACCATTTATGAAGGTGTAAACTTTTCATGAGCCTAACTTTGAAATGAAACGAAAGTGATTTTACGTGATTCACCAAATTAAAAAAGGGAATAAAAGAAAGTTCCTTTACGTAGAAGTCTTCTTAGCTACTGTTCTTTGGTATATCACTGGGATAATTATTGCCCAGGGTAAAGTAAAGCAAAGCAAAGCATCAATTCCGTGTTTTAAGTTGTTCTGTCAACGATCAAGAACCAGAAATATTGCAGAATCGTATTCTATGCATGACGATTAATGGATATGAATCAATAAAATTTTAAAGCAAATTATTCATCTCAAGTTGCTGTCTTAAGCGAAATGCAAATTATCATTTTGGAGTTTTGAGAAGAGAAGCCAAACCAGATTATTACAAGTGGGTGCATGCATGTAACTTATTTTCCCTTTTCTGCATGCACTGTTCTTACAAGACTTATCTAAATTCTAAATTTTTTTTTTGGGATTCCTCAAATTTGCCCTAGTCTTTTGTCGTGTATTTGGGTCTATTGTAGGTACTTTAGATGATTCGTATTTGGCATATAAAAAAAAAAAAACCCAGAACATTGGTAAAAGAAAAGAAAATAGGTAGAGACAAGTTTTTTCTTTCATTGAAAGCTTAAAAAAGTGTTAGAAGGTCAAGATTCTCACAGAATGATGCTTATTATATGATAGTTTTGTGAATTGGGAGGCACTGATAAACGGAAGAGTGGTACATGGTTCTCAAAAAGTGTTGAATAATTGGGGTTTGTCAACTCCTATGATGATAGTGACAGTGAGTGTTAGTGTTGGTGAAGTGCCCACAAAAATCTCGTTTCATTGGCCCTTTTGGTTACTTCGTCTTTTACGTGGCAGACAATGTTAATTCCCTAAGCCTAATTAACTTCTAATTTCATTATTTCACTCTATTATTAGTTAATATGCAGTTGCATCCAACACATTATCTGGCTAAAGATACACTTTATACTTCATTTTTTGGATATCCCTGATATATCCTTCTTGTTTTTCTTTTTCTCACAATTGAGTAAAACGGGGTTGGTAAAAAATAAACCAATTATTTCAAGTAATTTTAATATGTACAATATCAATAGTTAAAATTGCTATAGTGGTAATTACATTTTTTGTATAGGTTTTTGAGTGTTCAGAGATAACTATGAATATAATTATTGAGTGGTTAGACTATATATGATGTGTTGAATTGGAATAAAGTATATATATTATTCAGAAATACTTGAGATTTTATTTGTTAATATAATTGATAAAAGTATTAATTTGTTGGTTGATAATAAATATTTTTTGATACAGTCAGATATGGGAAGGCTCTGCCTATAAGCAACTTAAAAATTTTGTTCGACTTAGGAGTTATACTCTACTTGCTAATTCACTTCACATCTAATCAGGGTATGGAGAAAATGTAACATCCCATTTAATTTCTAAACACAATTAAAGGAAACGTCACACATAAGATAGTAAAATCACGCAGTCCTGGGGTTCCCAACATCACCCCTACAAAACCAGGCACACCATGATGCCAACAAAAGCAGGATAACAGTTTAACTAAGAGTTTACAATCCAAAGACAGCAAATACAGGGGCCATAGCCCTAAAGAAGACATCAAGAAGAGAAGTGTAAGATCCAGCCCGAACGGTTAAGCGGTGGAATCACCATTCCCTTGTTGACCACGAGAACCTCGCCCATCTGCTCCCATCAACCAAGTTGATGATCATCGCAAGGAAGAACAACCACATACAACACAACCATGCAACAAACGGGTAAGTTAGAGCCAACACATATTCATCATATAGTCAAATATATTTTCATCATCTCGTATCCATATAACAACCAAACATATTATGACTCTTCATTCAATACACTACGACTCGACTCGACTCATCCGGATACGTATAACTTAGTCGGATTCAGCGGATGCTTGCACTTGTGGTGGATACCTCTGCTCGAACCTGAGCTGCTCATTCCCGAGCTATGTGTTACAAGTGTTACGATGAATCAAATCTCCCTCACCACAAGGTTAGCCCTTAATGAATTTCAGGCCTCCTGCTACTCTCACCACAGGAGTCAGCCCGCTCTAAGTGAGACTAACTGGTCCCTTAGAGTGTCAGGATACAGTCCTTACCTTGAATCCTTACTTAGTTATACAGATGGGGCACCACCATGGACACCCACTAACAGGGGCCATGGGATTACGTCCCGACCACTGAAGCGCAACCCTGAAAGTCTCACCTAGAGACCCCAGGGGATTATGCACTGACGCGGACCAGCACACATAAACAACCAAGGACTTATACATACGTTGCACATGAGGTTTTAACCCAAAACCCATAACAAATCT
>Ga0214545_1013296_pt1 | contig 10281 bp, 6 predicted proteins | sample CNSS4metaG_FD_160064 | JGI IMG/M metagenome (GOLD analysis project Ga0214545, IMG submission 160064) | Root nodule microbial communities from cowpea collected in UCLA plant growth center, Los Angeles, California, USA - CNSS4 | ecosystem: Host-associated > Plants > Roots > Nodule | place: USA...
TCCTCAGGGAGACCCAGTTCCCTCCTGATCATCCTCAAAGCGTGCAAACGAAGAGAGCCACTCACAGACATCATCAGCAACTTCTTCACCCTCTTCACAGCCTCCATCTCCTGCTGCCTCACCACCATCCCTTCAAGCAAGATCAACTCTTTCATCTTTTTTGTGACCCTGCAGCACGTGTTCTTCCTGAATGGATGGACGAACACGTGGAACACATGAGGGTATTTGTGGAGGAAGGAGCCCACAGGGACATTGAGTCCAAGGATATTTCTCCAGCGGGACATGAGTGTGAGGGACACGAAGGGAGCGCGTTTGCGGGTGGACATGAGTTGGTAGATTTCGAGGACCTGGTAGAGTCTTTTGAGGTGAGTCATAAGTTTGTCGAAGTGGGGGTCTCGTACTCTGTCCTCCAAACGGGTTTGGGCGGAAACGGTGGGTTTCTTCCATCGGCGTGGGGTGAAGAGGGTAAAGGGTGAGAGGAACCTGTGTCTAGGACTATGCAAGAAATTCATTGCATTGAACTCAGGTTTCGGTTCTGATAGAACCAATTACAGTATTTTTTTTTTTGCAGTGTTCAAAGGAAAACTCACTTCTATTCCTAGAGAAGGGAAAAGTTAACAATATCATTAATAATAAAAAAGAAGTTTTTAATACTAATTGAAAATTACTTCAATAATTTATTGTATATCATCCTGATGGAAGAAGAAAGCGGGAAAACAATGGTGAATCAAACTAAAACCCTACTTTTTCTCTAACGGGAACCAAACAAGGCTATCTCCTCCCGGTTCACTCACTCTCTGCGAACTCAATCGTGACCTAAGTAACTCTCCTTTTCTCTCTCACATTCTCTCACTTCCTGTTGTTTCGCTTCTCTAACTGAAAATTTTCTCTGCAGTCACAGTGGACGCCCTGTCCGACGGTCAAGCCAACCAAACCTACGGAAAAATCCTCGTAACTAATCGCATCATACACTCTTCCCAATTCCCTCGATTTTCTTCGTCTCGAGTATCACTATTTGCTATTTCTGTATTAGGGGTTGGTGTTCAGTCCCGTGCCATTTCACTCTCTGTAGAGCAAGGCTTCCGATCAGGAAGGAGCAATGACCACGGCAAACGCCGCGGGAGAAAACGTTCAGAGGAAGTCCGGTGGCTCTTTTGTAAGGGCTCGTGATCACCTATCTAGGACCCCTCTTCTACCATAACGATGTATGATGTGCTTGATTCTTCTAACTCTTGCATTACTTGTGATTTAAAGTGGGTTGATAAGTGTGGTGTAGTTTGAATATTAATTGCTGTAAATAATAATAATATTTCATAGACATGATCACTACTAATGAAAATAACTTACTAATATTATAAGATTTTAATTTTTTTCATAGACAGGATCTACACAATATTTTAAAGTTAATAATAATAATAATCAAAACTAGTTTGTGTAGAAATCGTAGGTCAACCCCGATATCCCAAGATAATCCTTACTCCTAATAGTACAAGGAGTTCGATTATTCTAAAATTTTATTTTATTTTTAAATAACCCGACTACATATTTATTTACATTAATTATTTTGAACATTATATTTATTCTTTTTAGTTCACTTAATTTTATTTTTGTTGCGATTGTTGATTATGTTATGCATTTGACTAATTTCAAATATTATGATAAGACTCGAATGACTGCAAGCAACAAGTAATTAATAAACCTGAAAGGACACAACTTGACATATATCTGGATGAACTCACTTTAGAATTTGACTTTTTAGAACAAATGAATTTCTTACAATGGTGGAAAAATAATAGTCTAAGATTTTTTGATCTATCTTTAATGGCTAGAGATGTATTAAGCATTCCAATAACCATTCTGGCATTTGAATCTTCATATAGCATTGGATCTCAGATCCTTAACAAATATAGAAATCGACTTTTGTCTGAGAATGTGAAAGCAATTATCTGCAATTCTAGTTGGAAGCATGGATTTGTTGAGGGTAATTATTTTTGTTATTGTATTTTTTTCAATCTATTGTTTTTATTCAATATCATATACTTATTGTCTTGTTTGAATGTATGCATAAGAGGGAGAAGATATTAACTTCCAAAATGTGCTACATGAAGGTTCATCCAAAGTTGCATCCAATGTTATTAACATGGAAGATGAAGAATGATTTCCATATTTAGTTGTGTACTTTGTTAATTGGAAACTTTAAATTTGTTTCTTGAACTTAAGGATTATGAGCTTGTGTATTTTGTTAATTAGGAGCTTTGAATTTTTCGGTTGAACTTAAAGATTATGAGCTTTGATTTGGTTATATTTTGTTTAAGGATTTTGTTGCTTTGATTTGGAATGATGTGGTTGTATTTTATTTATGTTAGCAAAGAATTATATTTTGTTATCGGCATTGCTTATTAACTCTTGTAACAAATCTATAATATTATTTAATTACTTGGCAGAGAATGATTTATGTTTGTTTAAATAAGCGGACCATGCAACGGGGCAGTGAGGGCCACATAAACAAACCCGATTTCAATTTGTGGGGCAGGCCAATCCGGTCCACATTTCATAGCCAAAACACGGGATGGGCCAAAACGGACCGAGCTGCCCGCTTTGCCATCCAAGCCGCCCACTTTGTCATCCCTATGTAAATTCCACTAAAATAGAAACTAAAATTTCATATTAGAGAAATCCCATCCATTTAAAATATTAGTTTCTTAAAAACCAATGTTAAGATGAAAATGCCGTTGCAATAAGGATGGCAATGGCGGCAATGGCAGCAATGGTGACAAACATTGTGTGACGCAGTATGAAGGGTATTTTAATCTTTTCACTATAAGTATAAGGTGCAATTAGTAATCTGTAAGTTTCTTCCTGTTCTTCCTTTTCTCTTTCTCATCCTCATAAATTCTAAAATTCCAATTTTACTCTTATTAAAATGTATTAAAAAAAACTCTAATTTGAGAAGTGTACACATTTTCTGTTTCTTCTTCTTGTGTTATCCAATTCAAAATATATTTTTAATGTATTTTAAAATATATACTCCAAAAAATTTCTGGATACAAAATTATATTGTAAAATACATTAAAAAAATAGAAGTGCAGATGTAACTTTTATATTTTTATTATAATTTTGATGAAAAGAAATTTCGAGTTTGAGTTTTATGGGAGTGCGGGAAAAAAAATGAGGTCCAGGAAGAAACAGTCTAATGATCATCATAACGGTGCACAAAGGAAAACCAATTATAATATTTCCTATTTGAACCGTAAACATAACGCGGATGAAACACTTCAAAAAATTACAATTTCTACTAAATATAAGGCTTCCAAACTTTTACAATGATTTTATATTCTAAATTCATCATAACCCTACAAACATTTGGATAAAAGATTAAAAATTTGAATATTTTTGATAAAAGTAAATAATGGAATGGTCAAATATAAAAATAGAAAAAACTTAAAAACCTAAGCAATCAATATTTAGCATAGACTAAAACATAGTTAAAAAAATACAGTGAAAACAAACAAGAAACTTTTTTATGACCAAAACAACAATTCCACGAGTTTATACAAGTGCAAGTCTTCATATTCAAGTAAATTACCAAAACATTTAAAACTAACATATAGCTCATGCCGCTTCCTTTCAACCTCTGTCTGAAGAATGACCAACGGACATAAAACTGATTAATATTGTCAACTATTATGCAGTTACAACAGCATTGTGCACGCTCTACCAAGCTGTAAAATAAACAGATTGAAAGTACAAAGTCAGCATTATATATCCATAATAATAGGATTTTGTAGTACATCACCCGATTACAACATGATTTTTGTTAGACAATACATTGAATCACTCAGAATAAATATTCTGTTTTTTTTTTCAAATGTCCTAATTATTCTTTGTTGAAGGTGAACTGTTAGATATTTTAAAATTGCCAATGGTCATTAAAAGAATATTTTATTTCACTTTTAATTACAGAATCACCACCTTTACAACTACTTAATGATGAAGCTATTCTTAGGAAAGATCCTAGGAATTTCTTCTTGCCTCAGGTTCGTGTATATTTCAATTCCTAAGGTCAAAAGGCTAGTTACTAAAAACTAGGTCTTGTGCATTCAAGGAACATAAAGCTTACCTATTTTGGAAGAACCTCTTTGTGTGCCTTAAATGAGAGAATGACATTCCAAGCCAAAGCAATAACATTAGCAGCAAGGACCTGAAATTATGTCCATTTACTTTAAACTCAACAATAACATTAATAAAATGGAGAAGAAAATCTAAGAACATTGAAGAAAGCATTAGATTCTATGGCCAAGGAATACTATCAACAGCAAATACAATCTGGTAGGGTAAGTTGAAAAATATCCATCTGAAATGTCAGCAAGCATAAACAAAGATAGCTCCATTCCACTGACTTTAGGCATTTGAGAACTTCTCAATGTAATTAAAGATCAACTTTGAGTAAAGAGTATATGCGTGTGAATGTAAATGTTTGCTTTACATAAAAAAATGGAACAATGAACTGCGAACAACTGGGAAGCCTTGTCAACCGACTAAGAAAGCCAAACGGCATCCCATTTTCATATGATATAATACTTGAAAACAAGGGACCAAAAAGATGCATCCCAGATATCCAAACATGTTGCAAGATGAAGATGGAAATGTTAATAAAAAGTTCCTTCATTATGTTCATTTTCCGTTTTTGTTCAGCTAAAAAAGGATTACAAGGTAGTATGACAGAGTATCTATTGAAAGATCAATAGAAATTTCTTTTTTCAAGAACTATGAATTTCCATGAGGAGCAATCGACTAAATAAAATCCTGGTTCGTTTAAATGAATTTCAAGAAAGAAAATTAAGCATTGGTGAAGTCAAATTAAACATTGATCTTTAATATTAAAATGCCAACATGTATCAGAGTGGTGAACAGATTTATGTTGAAGTAAAATCCCCAGTGTGTGTGCATGAGTCTACCAGTCTAACCTGAAATTGTTGTGGAACAAATCTGAAATTGAGAAATTGAAAAGGTATCCATAGTTTCCAGTTTGCTTGAACTGCAGAGAACCACTCCTACAAAATGAAATTTGTCGATGAATACACACACTAATAAACACGACAACAATGATAACCTCTCTTTGAACACGTTTTAACAAATGCGTACAAGTTAAACACCCACCTGTTTTAGCTTGGGTACAGCTTGTGATGGATTTCCCTCAAGGGTCACTAATGTAGCTAAGAAAACTCCGATGAATATGGGAGAAAATAAGAACTGTGAAAAGATTCCATAACATTCAAAATTAAACTATCACACACAAGCACAAAATTAATTAATAACTGACACAATGTGGTGACGGGCAGTGTATTGGAGGACCAATAGAAATATCCCACCTGATCAAGTCCAAGCCGCAAAAGTGCGCCTGATGCTCCAGGAAGTGTAACCAATTTACTCAGATACAAATACCTACAAATTAAAAAAAAAAAAAAAAAATTCAGGAAAAACAATGGAATGAGACAGACTTGACAAATCGTTGAGCCTTCATCCAAACTCATTGGACCATGGCGGAAAATTTCATAAAGATAGACACCACAAATATCAGAAATCAATCTTCATGGATTCTTCTAATAAAATTCATTAGGGTAATGAATAAATATTATCAACATTATTAAAAAAACCTACACCAAGGACCAAACAACATATTGCACTTATTACTACTGTTGTTGGGTTGGGATGTCATTATATTATTTAAAGTAAGGTCACAAATTCAGACTTATTAGGCTATACATCCAAACTCATTGGACCACGGCGGAAAATTTCCTAAAGATAGACACCACAAATATCAGAAATCAATCTTCATGGATTCTTCTAATAAAATTCATTAGGGTAATGAATAAATATTATCAACATTATTAAAAAAACCTACACCAAGGACCTAACAACATATTGCACTTATTACTACTGTTGTTGGGTTGGGATATCATTATATTATTTAAAGTAAGGTCACAAATTCATACTTATTAGGCTATACAAAGAGTCTACTTTGAGGCATACCAACATAGATTCAGGGAATTACCAAAAATGTAGTGTTGGACCCACTAAAGCAAAACCGAGAAAACTGAAGACAAATGTCCTCTTCAAGTCCAGTGACTGCACTTGATCTATTGCAAGCTGTAGAAAATAAGATTCAATTTATTAAAAAAATTAACATATATGAATGAAAGCATAGGCACGCAATGCTACAAAAAGTAAATTAAGGATTGACCGAAAAAGTAATCCTTTTAGAATCCATATTAAGAGTAATGACAAATAAAGCTTGATACCATTAGCAATGATAGACCCAAAATGCCTCGGAAGGCAAGAGATAAATTTCAGAAACAAAATAAAATAAAAAAATCAATTTACTTCTAAGAATTCAGAGCATAACATATTGAAACTTGCAAGCATATAGCATCTCAAGGACTCTATCAATCTGTGTGACAGTAGAGTAGCAGTTTGTCACCTCTGTTAATAAATTTATACCAGTCTTGAGCAAATGACATATTTGGTCTAACCATGTTTGCTTTTAATTGGAAGGTAAATAGTAGTAACATTGCACTACTTAGACTTCATATTTCCCGATGCCTACATCTCTTCCACCCCACCCCCTAATAATTTTCTCAGTCTTCATTTTCCATTTGGAGTCCAAAACAATGGATTAATAACTTAATAGTCCAACCCAGCCATCAAGACATCACTTTCTTGATTGTAGCCTAAACTCAATGTTCAAAATATTTTCTAACTGCCAATTTGAGTTCATGTTAAAATCATCATAAATGTTATAAATAAACTACGCAGATTTGGTGCTGATTGGATTTCTTTATATGCCAGTTCCGTAATCTTCATTCATGTCATCACATCCTTTTTCAAAACAACTCTTGATTCCACGAATTTGAGCATAATTCCATCTCCCTGACCTTTTAAAATTCTCGGAGAAACCTTGCAGGTTTGTCCACAGACAACAAGGTGGCAAATTATCATAAAGCAGAGCAGTTAAACCATGTTCAGATAGCACAAAAGTAAAAACACTACTCTATTCTATGCAAAAAGTGTCTCTATGTATATCATACATTTTGAAACAATAATGAAATATAACCAAAACAATTGAAAGAGAAAGGGGGAAGAATAGTGTAATACCTGGCAAATCAAATCACCACCTAGATTCAAAAGTGCACAAGTTAGAGCTTTCACCGCAACAGGGTATTTTTCAAGAAGAGCCAAGTACCTGTGGTAAAACCATGTTACATTTTCAAAAAGAAAGCTATATTATTCAGACATAAGTTTAAGTGTTTCTCTCACACACACAGCACACAAGTTAGAATCTTCTCGGCAAGCACGTATAAAAGAAAAGTAAATAAATAAATAAAATACACTCTTCTCATAAATATGATTATTATCATTTTATTGTTTTGCATGTGCTTATTATCCAAACAAGACATCAGTAACCTTAAACAAAAACAAAGGACACATGATACATAAGGTTGCATGCTGATATTTGTTTACCATGACAACAAGGACCACTTTTCTCCTCCATCGCTGCTGCCGCCGCCGCCGAAATTCGAACCACCAGGGCCACCGGAATTCGGACCGTTGGAGCCCCCGCCCCCACGAGCACCGTTTCCGCCTGAGCCGCCCTCGGAGAGGGAAAAGAGGCGGGAATTGCGGATGCGGATGAGAGAGGGTTTGAAGGGGGTGGCGGACTGATTGAAGTTGGAAAGGTGAGAAAGGAGCAAAGAGCGAGTGTGGAAGTGAAGGCGCGTGGCATGTTGACGACAGAGGTTGAGGTTAAGGGCACGGTAAGCGAGTGGGAATTTGTGCGCATGGGCGCACAATGCTCCATACACCATTTTCTTTTCAAACCGAGTTTGCGCTCTGAAACGATGGATACCCAAACGCTGCTTTCTCGCTCCCTCACCACTTTAGTGGCAGGGTTGAACAAGTTCTATGTTAAGGGAAACGACAAACCCAATGCTCTGCAAAGAAAAATTAAAAATATTACGGTGTATTCCTCTTCAATTACTACTCACATATAATTATTACAAAAATTAATAACTTTTAAATAATAAAAAAAAACTCTCACTTTATTTTGATGAACAGTCAAATTTTTATTATTATTTTAAAATACTTATCATGTTTATTTTCTAGAAACTATACTTGCTCAAATTCTAAGTTATTCATACGGAACAAAATTGAAGGTAAATCATGTTGATAATTAAATTGATACACATCTGACAAAGTTTTATATATATATATATATATATATATATATATATATATATATATTTTTTTTTTTTTTTTTTTTTTTTAATGTTTTCAACTTTCCGTCAGTCCATTATCATTTGTCACACAAGTTCACGTTTACTTTCACCACACATTTTTAATGTGACCCTTCAAAGGAGAAGTACCGTTTTTCACTACCAATGATATATCTTTGGTTACAGCCATTACATCTACCCTTCTCCTTTCCGTCATCCTCAATCCCAGTCCTAATAAAAAGTTATTGACTAGTCCTTTAGTAAGTTGAATACTCTCTTTATCAATGTCATCTTCAACCAACCTCATTTTGAGTTACATCATCTCTTTGTCATTGACATCAACATTCGAAAGAGAATTAATAATATACTCATCCATCGATATAACTTATAAGTTACTAACCACCATATTTACTAAATCTTAATCAAATAAAAAATGAATCTAATCCTAATAAGTAATAATAACAGTATCACATAGCAGATAGAAAACATTGAAAAGTAGTAATGCGCGTTCAACTTGCAGCAAGATATAAATTTGATCAGTTTAAATGTAAAATGAGAAATAGCAAATGACAAATGTTAATAACATCTCGTACTATTATACAACACAAATCAATGCAAGAAATTCTCTGAACTCTAAAAGACCGCAATGCAATACCTTCGACAGATAATATCCAAACAATCATGGCCAAAATGGCACATGGTCAATTAGGGCAAATCGCAAAAGAAAGGGACCTGTTCCCCGCCGGTCTCCCTTGCGTGGCGTCTGACTGGTGATGGCGGCTCGATCGTAGTCGTGGCTCGCGGCTGACTCGTCGTCGACGAGGTTGAGTTGTTCGCGGTGCTTGAGCTTGGTTCGTCGACGAGGTGAATGGATGAGAAAAAACAACGAGGCAGAAGCTTTATAAAGGAGAGGAGAATGAAAAACCCCCGTGCTCAGATGGATGAACGAAAAACCTGTGCACACTTACTTTTGAGTCAAATCTGTATTAAAAGCTTAGTTTTGCATATGCATGCTTACTTAATCAAGTATAAATGGGTAAACCTATGTTATTTGTTAACCCATTTAACTTTACAGACACTAATGTTGGTGGCACCATGACAGCCGTGGAGGAAGGGCATTCTGGATTTTTTGCCAACTACAGGCGGTTTTCACATACAGAGTTCACATTACAGTTTACAGTAAAAGGGATATTATCTTAATAAATTACAAATAAGGAAGAAAGAAGTCTGAGTTGATAATCTACCTTCGATATAGATGGCATTTTGAATTTTTTGATTTAAGTTTGTTTTTTCTTCTGACTATTTTACTTTTATGAACCTCTTGCTCTGAATGTGACTATTGTGCTATACTTCAAATCTGTTTATTTATTTATAATGCTGATTTTAGTTTGTTGATGGGTTATTTTGTTAAAATGTTTAATAACTTACAGACAAGTTGTAAGCTATTGATGGTTAAATTACTTGTTACACTCTACTGTTAACACACTAGAGATCCGAACCTCATGAGTATTTGAGTGAAATTGAGTTATTGTAGGACAAGTTTGTGGAAGATGTTTCTTTTATTAGTTATTTTGTGCACACTCATTCAGATATTATACTTTATACTCGGTCTATTTTTTTTCTTTATAGCAGTGACGAATCTAAGTATCCATTTGCTTATATAAGAGCTTAAAACTCTTCTATGCTGATGCGTCATCAGAATTATTTTATTTTATTTTAAGAATGATAGAATAATATAGGGTTAAGTATGTTTTTAGTTCCTGAACTTTGCTCCAAAATTGGAATTCGTCCCTGGTCGAAACTTTGATAAATTTCGATCCCTAAACTTTAAAAATGAATGAATATAGTCCTTTTAACCCAATTTTGTTAACTTTTTTTTAAGTTTCGAACGCATTTCTCAGTAAATATTAGGGTTGTTTACGCCGTTTGACACATTCTCGGCTCAATATTTACTGAAAAATGTATTCGAAACCTAAAAAAAAGTTAACAAAATTTGATTAAAAGGACT
>Ga0214545_1013297_pt1 | contig 10280 bp, 7 predicted proteins | sample CNSS4metaG_FD_160064 | JGI IMG/M metagenome (GOLD analysis project Ga0214545, IMG submission 160064) | Root nodule microbial communities from cowpea collected in UCLA plant growth center, Los Angeles, California, USA - CNSS4 | ecosystem: Host-associated > Plants > Roots > Nodule | place: USA...
CCACTTGCTATGCAAGATAAGGCTTAAAAGTATTCACTCCCTAGGGAGGAAACTCTCACAAATGGTTAAGACACAAGAGTGTTTTTACTTCAAAATGTTCAACCCTTGTACAAGTGGTAGAGCACCAATAGAAGAGTTTAGGGGCCTCTAAGCAAATAAAAGATACCTAAGGATGTCTCTACAAAAACCTAACCCTAGCTTCTAGAAACTAGGTCAAATAAGGTTACAAAATGAAAGGCAAAAGAGCTAACTATGGTGTGTGCAAGGCTAATTTCATTCTAGCACTAAAGGAGACCAAGAAGGTGTCTAATATGTCTCCAAAAAGTGGTCAAAGTGTGCTAAAAACAAAGGAGACCAAAGATACATAGGTACACTTGCTTTATGCCTTTTACTTTATGCTTTATGCCTTTACTTTACTCTCTCCTCCACATCATTTATGCTCCCCAATCACCATGCGCCACCTAGCATTGCTTTCTTACTCCTAATTAACCTACAAAGCAAATAAACATAAATTAGCATGTTGGCTTAAGTCAAGTCAACTCTAGTCAACAAGTCAAACCTAGTCAAAGGTCAACAAGTAAACCAAGATTGATTCAACTAAGTCAACTTATGGAATCAAAAAATAAAACACAAATTAAAAGGATGAAGGATTAGTGAACTTCCTTTCTAAACATGCTTAGTCTTCTTAAGCATGTGCCTCCATCCTTGGTTGGGATCAATCCTTCATCACCACAGGACCTTTAAAGCAAGCTGGCATTATGAGTTAGCGTCTTCAGGCCCACACTGCCACAACTTCCCCAATACCTACCAATATTGCCACTACTATGCACACCATGTCATTGACACCTCTTGACAACACGTGGTACATGGATACTGGAGCCTTATCTCACTAAGCGACATCACAAAGTAATATCACGCCTTATTCTAATTCTAATAATTTAAATCAGACACTTATTGTTGTTAGTGGTCAAGGTATTCCAATTCAAGGTTCCACTCACACAATCCTTCCTACATCAAATCACCATAAACCTCTCTACCTTAACCACATTTAGCACACACCACACATTATAAAAAATTTAACTTCTATGCAACAACTCATTATTTATAATAATGTTTTTGTTTCCTTTGATCCTTTTGGCTTCTCTGTTACTGATTTCAAGACAGGGATCCCTTTTATTAGATGTGATAGTGTTGATGACCTCTATCCAGTCACCAATCTCACTCCTTTTGCTGGTCTAACTTCTGGTGTCTAGCCCAATCGTCTTGGCCTTCCCAGTTCTTTTCTTTTGTAGTCTCTTTGTAGGAATAAGGTCAATTCCTCTGAACATTTGAATTCCAAAACAACGTGATTCGTGTTTTTTAGCAAACATGTTAAGTTGCTTTTTGTGTCATCCAATGCTACTTTGATGCCTTTTGATATTTTACACAGTGTATTTGGACATCAGATGTTTTAAGTTCCTTTGGTAATCACTATTATGTTTTGTTTCTAGATGATTACTCTGATTTCATATGGACATTTCCTTTAGGTACTAAATGTACCATCCTAGCTGGATATCACTTAAGAAAATAAATAAATATAAATAAAGCTCAAAACATCCGATAATAGTATTCCTAAAAACACAAGAAATTTAAAATTCGTTCATCGCGCTTAAATTCAAACTCATAATCAATGACTGCAACATCCAAGATACCTCAAGCATACTCAAATAACTCAATATGACTCACTTCAAAAATAGTTCTACAACAATCCTTTTTTATTCAAACGCACCATACCAAACCAAGATTTACCATTTCTACATGACCATCCAATCATACATAGACCCACATCAATAGCAAATTGTCCAGTTTTACATAAATATCATATGCAGAAAATAACTTATCCTCTACAAAACCCAAATCACGCCCAAAACAACCAAAACCACAAAGGCTGATGTTGCATTGTCGCCTAGCGGCAAGTATGCACTACTAGGCGGTGCATAAGATTCTGGGTAGAACCCAGATTTTTTCTTGCACCCGTGAGGAACCCTAAAATCCCCAAGTGGCGTTCCAGTTCTCCAAGTGTATAAAAATCACATCAATTCACGTTTCCAGCATGTATACACATATAATAAAATCATACAATTACAACATTATCATAATTGAACATTGCACAACAGATTTCAGATTCATCCCCAAGCCCTATCATGAACTCCTCATGTTTGTTCTCCTATTCAATCATCACAGTATCATCAACAATATCAATTATCAACAACTATATGGCATTATACATTCAAACGTGAATAGAGACTTTACAAGAAACCCAAAATATCACAAAATCCACCAAAATGTAGCAAAACAAACCAATCAAGGTCACGTCGCCTGGTGGGCCTTCAACGCCACTAGGCGGCTCATAACCGAACCCATAAATCTAAGTCAATCAGGTTGTGTCGCTTGACGGGCCTTCATTGCTGTCAAGCGGTTTCTGGGTAGAAGCTCATAAACCAAGGAAAACAACGTAACGGCTGTGAGTACGACAATACATTATTTCATCAATTTTATGACGATAATGGTCTTCACTTTCGGTTCTTTTTCCCTTAGACTTCTTCTCAAAATGGCAAAGCAGAACATAAAATCTAAACCATTAACAACATGATTCGCATTCTCCTCACTCATTCATATGTTCCTCCTTTGTTTTGGCATGACGACTTACAAATGACCATTTATCGCCTTAATATACTTCCTTATAAGGCCTTGTCTAATCGGTCTCGCACTCAAATTTTGTACCATCGTGATCTCTCATATACAGATTTGTGAGTCTTTGGTTGTCTTTGTTATCCTTTGTTGCCCTTTCCTATCATTAACAAACTACAACCACGATTGACTCTGTGTATTTTCTTAGGTTATCCCCTTAATCGTAGAGCTTATAAATGTTTTGATTTGTCCCATAGAAAGGTAATAATATCGCGACATGTCATTTTTAAAACATAATTTCCTTTTGCTCATATTCCTTCCTCCTTTATCTCTACTTATGAAAAATTCATAGATGACATACATCCCTCCCTTGTTCATCCATGGCTCCACCCTAACTTAAAGCCTTTGTTTAACCTATAGTCTGCAAGATTACCCGACACATCAACCTCCACAACCAGCCCATCTACCTCACCTACTTTAGACCAACCTGCCCTGCCTCTAAACCCTAGCCTTCCAACTAGGACCATGGCCACCCATAGCATGACCGATGTCTACAAACCCATAAAGCTTTTTAACCTTTTTGTTTCCATTGTCGACTTTATGATATCACCTCTTCCTAAAACTCAAAGCCTTGCTTTATCGGACCCTAATTAGAATTCAGCCATGCAATTTGAATTTGATGCTCTAATTAATAATAATACGTGGAATTTAGTTCCTCGACCTTATGATGTTAATATCATTCACTATATGTGGATTTTCAAACATAAAAAGAAACCTAATGGTTGTTTTGAGCTTTACAAAGCTTGTCTTGTAAGTGATGGTATGTCTCAAATTGCAGGTGTGGATTATAATGACACGTTTAGTCCTGTGGTGAAACCCACGACCATTTGCACAGTTCTCACCCTCTCTCTAAATCTTGGCCCATCCATCAATTGGATGTTCTGAATTCATTTCTCCATGGGGATCTACATGAGATTGTATACATGCACCAACCGTTAGGTTTTCGTTATCACTTTCACCCTGGTCATGTTTGTCGCTTGAGGAAATCTCTTTGCAGTTTGAAGCAAGCGCTTCATGTTTGGTACAAACGCTTTGCTTGCTACGATTCTACCATTGGGTTCCAGCGTAGTACTTCAGATCACTCTCTCTTTATCTATCAGCGTGGTTTTGACACAACATACATCCTCCTCTATGTTGATGACATTATTCTCATCACTTCATTCCATGAGCTTCATAAATCTATCATGACATTTATTGCCTCTAAATTTGCTATGAAGGATCTTGGTCCTTCTAGTTATTTTCTTAGGATTGACGTGACAAGACATGTATGTGTCCTATTCCTTAGTTAGAGCACCTATGCCAGTGAAATCATTGCACGCGCTGGCATAAGCTCTTGTAATCCTTCTGCTACTCTTATTGATGCCAAGTAGAAGCTCAATACATTCTTTAACACACCATACGGGGATTCCACTATGCACTGGATTCTTGTTGGCGCCTTACAATATCACATTCACTTGCCCTGACATCTCTTATGTTGTTCAATAGGTATGTCTTCACATGCATTCCCTTTGCACCGAGCACATGCTAGCATTAAGCATTCTGCGATATGTTCAAGGTACCTTATAATATGGTTTGCACCTCTATCCAACCTCTATTGAGAAATTTATCTCTTATATTTAGGGTTGATATCCTAACACTAGACGATCCACATTTGTTTACTGTATGTTTCTTGGTGACAACCTTTTCTCTTGGTCTTTAAAGCGTCAACATACTCTCTTTCATTCTAGTGTAGAGGCTGAATACAGAGGTGTTGCAAATGTTGTTTCTAAATCTTATTAGCTCTCAATCTTCTCCTAGAGCTTCATTTTCCTCTCCCTCAATGTTAGTGCCATTTGTTTATCTGGTAATCCTGTGTAGCATCAATATACAAAACATATTGAGATGGATATTCACTTTATTCAGGAAAAGGTAGCACATGGTCAGACACGAGTTCTTCATGTATCCTGCCACCAGATAGTTTAATTATATCTTCACCAAAGGCCTACCTCAGGTTCTTTTTGATGATTTTCAGACAAGTTTAAGCGTTCGCGAACCTTTCGCTTTCGATTGCGGGAGTGTGATAGAATCTAAATTATTCTTCTACAACTAAGCTAATTAGCAATTAATCTCATGTAATTAAACTAATCAAATATCTGTAATTAAGTTATTAAATTTTCTATAATTCTGTTGCATAATTAATACCTAATTTAAATCAAATCTCATCTAAGATACACATTCAAATCATCTTTCTCTAACATTATAAACTATTGTGTTAATGAATCTTAGTTCGTTGTTACTTGTTAGATCTACATAGGAGTAACACCTTAGTTAGGCAGAAATTAAATATATTCTGGTGGAATTGTTGGTGACATTTAAGAGTAGTTCTGCTAGAAATTTTTATTCAAGGTAGTTTTTTTTTTCCTTTGTTTTGTTTTATCTAACTATGGTACCTTTTGTACCAAAAACCCTTTCAATAGATTTCTATTATTTGAGTGATAAAAAGAAAATAAACAATTATTTTATTTTATTTTTCAATCATTTAGACGTATTATTATCTTGATCTTAAACTTGAAGTAGTAATATTCTCGTGATAAATTTGAACTGTTGTACTCGACGTGTATGATAAATTTGAACTGTTGTAATCGACGTGTAAGTTATTCCTTAACTTATTCCTTAAAATAACATCGTAAGCATATTGAGATTAGTTTTCTTAAGATAAAATTACTTTATTAATATAAGTATTTAGATCAATTTTTTCATATTCTTCTGAAATAAAAAAATTAAAAAAAAATCAAAAGTAATTTTTCTTTTTTAAATTAGTTTATGGAAATCTTTGTATAACTCTTTTAAAACTTTTGTTGTTAACTTATAAATAAGTTATATTTTTAACTTCATAAAATCAATAAAGAAACGAATTTAACACTAAAATCAATTGTTTTAAATGTGCTTACGAAAAACTTGATACAATCATGTTCTAAATCAATTGTTGAGCTTCACTACAAGAAATTTGTTAATTTACGAGGGAAATTAGCGAGGAAAATATTTGCTCGCTAATTTGTCGCTAATTTGTCGCTAATTAGCGAAGGATTAGCGAGAAAGTAAACTGTAGCTAAATTGTAGCTAATTAGTTAGGGATTATACAAAACATAGTATGATAGCTAAGTTGTAGCTAATTAGTTAGGGATTAAGCACAACAATATATGGTAGCTAAGTTGTAGTTAATTAGTTAGAGATTAGACACAACCTAATATGGTAGCTAAATTATAGCTAATTAGTTAAGGATTAAACACAACATAAATATTGTAGCTAAGTTGTAGCTAATTAGTTAGGAATTATACACAATATAATATGGTAGCTAAGTTGTAGCTAATTAGTTAGGGATTATACAAATCATAATATGGTAGCTAAGTTGTAGCTATTTAGTTAGGGATTAAGCACAACACAATATATGGTAGCTAAGTTGTAGTTAATTAGTTAGGGATTAGACACAACCTAATATGGTAGCTAAATTATAACTAATTAGTTAGGGATTAAACACAACATAAATATTGGAACTAAGTTGTAGCTAATTAGTTATGAATTATACACAATATAATAGGTAGCTAAGTTGTAGCTAATTAGTTTGGAATTAAACACAACATAAATATTGTAGCTAAGTTGTAACTAATTAGTTAGGAATTAAACACAACATAATATGGTAGCTAAGTTGTAGCTAATTAATTATGATTAATGATTTTGTTACTAATTCAAACTTAATAAATAGAATTTCTAATTAAAAAAAATAATATGAAAAATGTTTTTAAAAAATAAATTTGTTAAATAAATTTTTAAAAACTATCAATGTATTAACAAATTATAAAAATATATTTTATTATTATATAAATTAATCTTTTATTTGTTAATTATTATATATATATATATTAACATAATAACTAATACAATATATTTTGATAAATTATATATATATATATATATATATATTCTTATTAATTATATTTAAAATGAAATGATTAATTATTATTTTGATAATTATTTACTATCTTTTACGCTTCTTTTCTTTATTTTATATGTTAATTTATTCAAATAAAAGGATTATTAATTAATTTATATCGTTATATATTATTATATTTATGTAATAATTTTTTTATATTTTTTATTTTTTTAAACATTTTAAATATGAAATAAATTATTTCTGATACATTATATATAAAAATAAATTGTATGTATGTATTTTATTTATAAAATATGAATATTTAATTTAATTTAATTATATACTTAAAATTCATTTAAAATTTAAATATTTATATTAGAAGAATTAATTTTTTTAAAAATAATTATTAATATTAACATATACAGTAAATGAAAGAGAATGATATTAAATGTAATATAAAAATTAATAAATGAAAAACATAAAACGTAAAATTTAATCTTTTGAAACCTTAAAATAATCAAACTATTTGAAACATTACTGTTTTTCAAAAACTTTCTAAGCTCCAACAAAGTCATGTTACTATTTTTCAAAAATTTTCTAAGTTCGAAACAAAACCTCCCAAGATCACCTCAAAGTATTAAAGCTCACAGAGACTGAAGCTCGTAAGACTCACAAGCACTGGAGCTCGCTCCGAAGATCACCTCACAGTATTAAAGCTCACAGGCACCGAAGCTTGCAACACTCACAGGCACTGAAGCTCTACGGAGGTTGTCGGAGTTCGTACAGTGACAAAGTGCGACCATTAGGGTTTTCATCAGCGCGAAAACAGTACTGAGAAGCTCACAAGCACTGAAGCTCACTCTACGAAGGTTGTCGGAGTGTGTACAGTGGCAAAGTTCGACTGTTAGGGTTTTGATCAACGCAGAAACAGTACTGAGAAGCTCACAGGCACTGAAGCTCGCTCTACGAAGGGGAAGGCAGCATCGTCGAGTTCGTCGGTTCCTAAAATCAGGTTAATTAGCTTGGCCTCTATCATTTCTTGTTCACCTTTAAAGTTTGTTTGGTGAATAAAGTTTCCTAATGTATTAACTATTTTGAAGAGATCCAGGTTTAGGAGGTTACAACAACGTCATCGAGCTCAAAACGATTATTTGGAGTGATAGATTGATCGATTGGTTCTCTACCAGCTTGCCATTTCTTCACCTGTTAGAGGTTAGAGCACTAACTGTTATTTGCTGCACTACAGACACAACAAAATACTACTTATTTATCAAAATGCAAATATAGAATTAGCCTAAAATGTGACTTGGTTTTCTTATTTGCATTTTTAATTTTTGATGTTGTCAAATTACTTTTTACCATACTTTGATTTATATATCACATTGAGAGTAAAATGATTGAAAAGTAGAGAGATTGGTTCCTATACTCACGTATTGAATGATACTGTTATACTTCTGCTAAGTATTGATTATAATTTGCTAATAAGACCATAGGGATTACTCACATGTAAAAGAAGAGTTTCATCATGTTCTGACACATAGAATCCATTATTTTTTCTTCCACGAATGGTTTCAAGAACTAGAACTCCAAAGCTGAAAACATCAGATTTCACTAAAAAGAATCCTTGCATAGCGTACTCAGGAGCCATGTATCCATTGATGCAAGTCAATAAAGCTTTGTTAATTTCTCTTATTTCAAGTTTATAACAAGGAATTTCATCTTTTTTTCAATAATTAAACTCTGAAATAAGCATTCAAAAGTCGTACTTTTAAGTTATGTTTGGTATAAGTAGAACTCACTAGGTGCCCATTATTCGCTTTGTATTTGTTTGGTTCTGTCCAATTTCAAATGCCTTTGCCAATCCAAAGTCTGCTGATGTTGTTGGTGTTGTTGTTGTTGCTGCTGTTGCAATGACAAACGGGACCTAAATTCAGATGTTGGCTCACAAGTTAAAAGGGTTGTGGAAGGTGTTTGATTGGAGTCATGAAAATTCTTAAGTGGGAGAGGCAAATATGAAGGTTTGGTTGTTGATATAGCAGATATGAAGGTGTGGTTTGAGATTTATAGGAAGTAACTGAACCCCAAAAGAAAATATGGAAAAGAAAAAGGTTATATTTTCTGAAAATTCAATCTAGAGTAACCATGAATCATAATATTCAATCATTGATTTATCTGCCAAATCCTCGCTCTACTAGTCCGATCCATAGACTTCAATGCACCCCTTTACGATGACTCTGCTTCTGCTGTATTAAACCTCAACTTTTTGCCCCCAAAACCTTATGATGTCCGAATCCGAGGTTCCTGCTGGGGTTTCGTAATTTTGGACTGTTGTCAAAGTCTCTGGTTGTGGAATCCATCCACTGGGGTCCACAAAAAACTATCTTCCTCACCTATTATAGATAGATTCATCATGTGCTCTATAGAATTGCACAATGCTTCACCATGTTGTGCTTCTAGCTTTATAATTCCCAACTTCCTTAACTTGGTTAGTTTTTGCAGTGCATTTATTATGCTACCACCAGTTACATCTAAATATGATAGATTCTGCAGTGATTCTAGAATTTGAACTCCTTCACTTATCCTTAGTCCTTCTAAACAGTACAATTCTGAACTTTGATCACTGACATAGTTCTAGGTCTCGTGCATGAGGTTATACACGTGACAACTTCTAGGTCTTCCATCAAAATCAAGTCTTGAACCATGAACCAAGCCTCTGCAGATTAGTTCAGCCAGGTATTCATCTCCAAATAATGGATTGAGTAATGGATTAGGGGCATTGGCTCCTTAGGTTTTGCATCATGGAGCTGGTTTAAGTAATGTAAAACCTGATGCCAATTCGCCATCTGAATTTCTATAGTTCATGCCATTTTGTTAAATTTATATAATTGAAAGCAATTCAATCACATTACATGTCCTTTACAATTGTATCATATTAAGTAGGGGAACCAGTTGAGCATGTTTGACGTGCTTCTTCCTAAGATTTAAGAATACTGGTGGATTGGATCTTTTGCTTGCAAAGAAGATGTGAAGAGTAACTCTTTTTTACTACATGTAATTTGAATAGAAAAGTAATTGTTCTAAGTTTCATTGATTTAGTTAACTGTGTCAGCTGATGAATGTGTTTGTTATGGGAATGGATATCTGTGTTTGAATTGCACTAAAATGCTAATTTTTTGACAGTGCACTGGTTGCATTACGATCATATTTTGGGTGGGTGGGTGAGGGGTCTTCAGGGTCAATAAATCCTTTTAAGCTCCATGTAGCTGATTCTTGTTTTTCTTGTTTTTGGTTAGATATTTGCATTCACTGATAAGTTTTGTGAGAATTATCATGATATTTGATCCTTCCTCATCAGAAGTGGCCTCAAATTTTAGGTTCTATTAAATTGTTGAATCGGTTTGGAATGGAGTGTTTATTTCTTATGTTTGTACTATACTGTTTTCCATTATAAATTTGTTGAAACATTTTGGCGAGTTTTCTCATTATTTTACTAGAAGTTTACTATGTACTTCGATGCATAATGTTATATATTTATCAAATTGTTGAGTTAGTGGTTAAAGATTAGTTTTGCATCATTTCTTCTTGTTGATTATCGTCAATCTTAGATGTCTCTATTCTTTGTGTTTTGATTTGTCTAAGT
>Ga0214545_1013298_pt1 | contig 10280 bp, 5 predicted proteins | sample CNSS4metaG_FD_160064 | JGI IMG/M metagenome (GOLD analysis project Ga0214545, IMG submission 160064) | Root nodule microbial communities from cowpea collected in UCLA plant growth center, Los Angeles, California, USA - CNSS4 | ecosystem: Host-associated > Plants > Roots > Nodule | place: USA...
ATATATAATATATATATATATATATATATATATATATATATATATATATATATATATATATATATATATATATATATATATATATATATATATATAAACTCACATGCTAATTAAACTCATCTCTGGCTTTTCCTCATTGAATCAGTAGTAGAAACTCTCAATTTATGTCTCACAAGTGTTTAAATATTACCATATAATTAAATCTTCAGGTTAAAAGTGACATTGCTTGTAATTAAAAGTATGTTTGTCTACACTTGCTTTTCAGATCAAATATAAGGGTAAGGTTAACTAATATGGGAGTAAATTTTCTACCAACATTTTGTCCATTTCATTTTATTCTAATCAAAAGAGAACTTTCCCTTTTGAATTGATAATTATTTAAGGATTACTTCAAATTTATCTTGTTTTAAACATGTACCTGACTAGATTAGTTTTATGGTTAGAAGGGTGATGTGATACTGATTAGTACTTTGTCTTTATTGGGTGGAAGCCATAAACATTTATTTGGACTCCTATGCAATATCACCTATCTTGGACTTAAAGTGGTTGACCTGAAAAAATTTAAAAAGCATGGCAATCTTCTGTTATGTATAAAGTTACTGAGATTATTTCTTACATACTCAACCAAATCGAACTTGAGAGGTGTTAGCATGTGCACTTTTTGTTGAATATGTTTTTATGTTTGGTTTATTTTATTCTTTTTTCTACATTGTTTTCGGACAAAAAGTATTAAAGTTGTGTTGTTAAGGTGCCTAGTTTTGAAACCCTTATTTTTTTCGAGTAAAATTGCAACCATCACGCTGCAGATTTCTCTTTACACTAGGCCTACAACATCCTCTCTCTCATTTCTATTGCTAAAACGACATTGACTGATAAAACAATTTGCTAATATATGAAAATAATAAGGTGGCCAATCAAAGTGCAATTGTTTTATTATAATACTTTTTACTTTACATGACCAAACTAAGAATGCAAGTGGTGGGCTATAGCTAATAACATCATAAACAATAAATAATTTCCCTAATGATTTTTCTATTAGTTAAAGCATAAACACTAAGCCAACTAAATACCAAACAGTAGATGGAGTAGTTGTTAAAGCATAACATTATAAGGTTTTTTGTTATTATTCAACTACGAACCAAACCTTTGAACTACGAACCAAACCAACCAAACCAAAATTCAACCGAAAAAAATTCACAGTATTTTTCTATCATGTTTTCCTCCAACTTGAGAATGTACTCTTATGTTTCAATGTAAGAACATAATAAATAAACTTAAGAAAATTGACGTAAAGCGTGATAAAATTAATAATTCTGATTTTTTTAACAGAAACAAAAGATAAAATAGCTTAAATTCCTGGAATGAAAAACTTAATCAAACCTAAAATTAAGGATCACACATGAAAGTTACAAATTCAAGTTAGGGTTCATCAAATTGAAGATAAGATTAAGATTTATAAATCGAAACTCAAAATAATCTACAGAGAGTAAAAAAACAGAGTAAAAATACCTACCAAAAGGAGAAGAAGGTGGCTCCAGACAAGAGAAGATGGATTCAACCGGGAGGCTTCCATTGAGATGAAAGAATGAGCTATTGTATATTTTAAAGGTAGAAATCAAGCTAGGGTTCAAGAAATTGAAGATGGGATTAGGATTTATAAAACTCAAAATGATTTACATGGAGAAGAAAGACAAATGATTCCATAGGAGAAGAAAGACAAAATGACTTACTTAAAGGAGGAGAAGAAGATGGCTACGAGGATGACTTCAATCCGGAGCAGGGAATATGACTTCCAATGATTCCATTGATGAGCAATAGAGAAAGAAATCAGATGACAAAAATGAATGAGCTCCTCTGCAGCAAAGATGTTTATCTAAATAGAAGAGGGAAAAAATGAGTTCTTTTGTAGCGAGAACGAAGATGTAACGGGAAAGAGAAAAAATACCCAAAACTTGCCGTCAGTTGTAAAAGGACTCTAAATACATTAAAAATTTAATTTTTTTAAAAACATAACGTCGGTTCTCTTTAAAGGCCAACAAATATCTGCCACTATAAAATATTTTTCTTATAGTGTGAGGGCTAGTTCTTGTCACTTTATTCTCTCTTACCACAAGTTTAATTAGTTAGTGGTGCAGCCATGAGTATTATCTTTTAGCCAAGCTACATGTTTACGTTGCAACCATGAGGTTTGGACCAGCCCTGTTATTCTTGTTAAAAGTTTGGTTTCTTTTCTTCTCTTTATAGACATAAACCTTTCTTTTTTTTCTTTAGGCTTGAATGGTGATTGACGTTAGCATTGATGGTGTCAGTTTTGGTGCCTTTTCTTATTCACAACACACAATTGTCTTTCTAATAATCTCTATCACATTAGTTTATTTGCTAAAGGATCATGGGACCCACAACAAATTTGGTTATCAAGCTTTATGTGATGGGTTGCACTCAATGGGTGGTGAAATTTCCAAATACAAATTTCAACCAACAACAACGATTATGAATGTCGACATCCGCAACACGAAACATTATATTGGATGTCGACATTCATAGTACAAAAAATTTAAGAAAAAATTGAGTTTACGAATGTCAACAATCGCAATACAAATCATTATACTGGATGTCGACATTTGTAATACTAAAATTTGACATCCATTCTACCTAACACTTCGTAAAAAACATTAGTCCATAAATAAAAAAGTCAACAGTTTTGCATCCGGTATTTAGTCATTGCCTTGCAGATTTTGCATTGGGTGTCTTGATCCCATGCCACGAACACCTTGTTATCAAACTTCATTCTATGATTTGCCACAATGGAGCTTCCTTGGATCACTATTCCTGAATGTTACTGCTACTCTTTTCTATGTCAAGAATTCACAATGAATTGGTGGCTTTTCAATGGCTTTCTCACCATTGCAGTGCACTGAAAAACAACCACTGCTTGACATTCTCATACCCATCTATTGAGCATATGTAGAAAATGGATTTGTCTGCTTGAACCCTTATGGCTACTGGTTGATGTTTCTCGGACCAGAGAAATTCTCAAACCTAATGGCCACAAAGTAACCAGAACATTTCGAATATGCTTTCTTTGTATTAAAAATATTGAGTTACTAATTTGTTTTTTTTAACACAAACTGTTAGAATATGTGGTTCTCATTCAGTTTTTTTTTAACACAAATTTGTTTTGAAGACTCTTCATATGACCTATTTACTACTTTAGTTTTGAAGACTCTTCATATGACCTATTTACTAGTTCAGTTTTGAAGAGTCTTCATATGGTCTATTTACTAGTGCAGTTTATAAAGACTTTTCATATGGCTTATTAACTGGTTCAATTTTGAAGCCTATAAATAACATTCCATGACTTGAAGAAAAATATAAAAAAACATTTAGAGAGAACACTTTGTAATATACACCTGAGTATATTTTGGTGAGGATTCTTGTTCCTATTCAAGAGCTTTGTACTCTTCTTTTCATAGTGGAACTTTGTTCATTATCGTCCCATGGTTTTTCCTCTTACATTCAAAAGAAGTTTTCCACGTAAATCTTTGTGTGTTATTTTTCTTGCTCTTTTACTTATTTCTCTTTAATTTCCAATTGTCACGATCTTGTGCTTCTGCATGCTTTTTGATTCTTTGGGTACTCCCTGACCTGGTAGCAGATGTGGCTTTTTTTTTTCTTATTAAAAATTATTTTTAAAAGAGACACTCTGGCAGAGTTGGTGAAGAGCGAAAGTGAAAATTGAAGAAAGCATGTAAGTTTTTCTCTTTGCGTAGAATTAAGGAAGTCCTATTATTAACTTATAGTTAAACATGATAAACTACAAATTAAAAATAAATTACTTACCTGGAGGGACTGTTACGGATGTAGGGAAGAATAAAGTTGCGAATTTGGAGAAAAGCTTCCACTTACTTTGTGAAAAAGAGAAGAGGAGAGAGAATAAAGTGAGTGGGGAGAGAGCTCTGAAGTAGCTACACTTATATTAAAGGTTTGGGGGTGGGGTGGGGTGGGGCTCAGGTCTTTGGACATTAAATAAGAGAAAGTGAAGTGTGATTTTATTTTAACTGCAAGGATAAAATGGGAATTCTAAAATATTTTGGGGTATAGGAGAATTATTTGGAGGTACAGGGAGAAGTTTCCCGTTTAATTTTTATTATTTTGCACATATTCGGTTGAATGGGTTACTTTCTGGGCTCAATTTATTGGCCCAATTACTCATTATAGGCTGATTCAATTTTATTATTTGTTTTAGAATTTTTAATTTGAGTTTAGAGTACACAATTAGGAGATATTCCATAATGTATAATTTAACATATATATTTTATTTTTTATTCTAGGATATATTTTTTATTTTGTATTTCGGAATGTATTTTTTATTTTATATCTACAATCTAAAATATAAATTTAATATTTTGAATTTACAAGCCAAAGTACATATACTTTTAATTTTATATTCAAAAATAGCCAATTCAGATGTATTTTTAATAGAAAGATAAAGATGAAGGAAGAGTGGGTAGAAGAGTGCACCCTTGGAGGAAAAAGAAGGGGAGAGAGAAATGCACCGGTGGAGGGAGAAGAAAGGGATAGAGGGATGGACTATTGGATGAGGAAGAAGATGAAAGAAAAAATATAAAGACACATAAGTCATTTCCCTAACTCGATGATGTGGAGGAGGTTGAAATGTACGGATGTGTAGGAAGAAGATACCCTCACTATATGATCCAAGTGGATTTTATTTTAATGGTTTAATTAATCGTAAGGTACCCAGTTTGGTATTAGTGTGTCAAATTGGTACCCGTTTTTAAAAAAGTGTCAATTGCATCCCAATTTTTGAAAATTGCTTCAATTAGGTCCCTTTCAGACAGAGTTGACTAACGCTGTTAGTCAACGTGCCACGTGTCAATCTGTGGTTTTTTTGATTTTTTTTAAAAAAATTTTAATTTTTTTTTTAATTTAAAATTTTTTTTTAAATTTTTTTTTTAAAAAAATAAAAATGCCACGTGTCAAGTCCCTGTGTGTGACACGTGACATTGTAATGCCACGTGTCAGTGTCACTATTAGATGTCATTGTGTTGATTTCGATTTAGTCTCCACATATGTCTTTTTGTTTCAATTTAGTACCTAAGTATGTTTATCTGATTCAATTTTGTCCCAATTTTTTTTTAATAATTAAAATATTTTTGTAATCCATTTTTTATAAGATTAAAAATAATTAAGTATAAATATTTTTACAAAATTAAGTATTAATATTTATAACGTTTCTCTCACTTTCAGACCAAATTTGTTATTTGTATGAATGTTATGCTATTTTTTTTATTAAAAATGACTTAATAAAATGACTTTTACTACTAAATTTTAATATAAATATCAAATACTTAATTTTTTTAAAACTTTTATACTTAATTACTTTTAAATTTATTAAAAAATATTTTAATTATTAAAAATTATTAGGTCAAAATTGAATCAAATACACATAAGTAGGTATTAAATTGAAACGAAAAAACATAAATGGGGACTAAATCGAAATCATCACAATGGCATTTGATAGTGACACTGACACGTGGCATTACAATGCCACGTGGCACTGACAATGCCACGTGTCACACACAGGGACTTGACACGTGGCATTTTTTTTTAATTTTTTTTAAAAAAAATTTTTAAAAAAATTTAAAATTAAAAAAAAAATTAAAATTTTAAAAAAATAATCAAAAAAACCACAGATTGACACGTGGCACGTTGACTAACGGCGTTAGTCAACTCTGTCTGAAAGGTACCTAATTGAAGCAATTTTCAAAAATTAGGATGCAATTGACACTTTTTTAAAAGCGGGTACCAATTTGATACACTAGTACCAAACTGGGTACCTTACGATTAATTAAACCTATTTTAATCATACTAAGACTCCACGATAATTGTGCTTACTCTTTTTTTTTTTTTTTTTTCATTTATATTACTCTTATAATTGCCTTGATTAAATGTGCTTTTACCGAATAAGACTAGTTCAAGTGAATTTATTGAGAATCACAATTGTACACAGGAAAACGGGTTACAAAAGTTTATTCCCTATTGTGAAAACTCCAAGCATGAATTCAAAATTCAGTGTGTTGGATTTATTCATTTTTCATAAAGTCAAATATTGTTTGTTGGGGTCAGAAAAAATACAATTTTTATCTGATCCACTTTTGTTCTGATCCAAACTATTTAAGATTTTTTTATTAAAAATTTAATTTATTTAAAATTCATTTTATTTGATTTGGATTTCAATCTAATATATATTTTATACATTTTATGGATTGGATATCCATTATCTAAATCCAGATTTTAAAATATGGATAATCCAAACAATTTTATCAAAATTTTCAATTTAAATTTTTAGTTGGGTTAGGCTAAAGGTCAAGATAGACTAATTCAAATTTGGTCGTATTTGGCTGAGTCACCACGATCCAAATTTGGTCGTATTCGGATGAGTTGACCCTGACCCAAATTTGACGACATTGGCTAAGTCGACCTTAGACAAAATTTGTTTTTGGCCGAGTCGGCCACTACCAAAATTTGATTGTATTAAGCCTAGTCAACTCCGACCGAAATTTGGCCGAATTCAATCGATTCGATCTCGACAAGAATTTGGCCGAGTCGGCGTTGGCCCAAATTTGGCATTATTCGGTGGAGTAGGCCCTAGACGAAATTTGATGGTTTCGATGAAGCCGACCATGACTGAAATTCAACCAAATTTGGTAGAGAAGGAATCGGCCGAAATTTGGTCGTATTTGACTAAGTCAGCGCCATGTGAAATTTGGCCATTTTGAACGAGTCGGTCACAATCGAAATTTTGCCTATTCAGTTGAGTCGGCCTCAACTGAAATTTGACCGAATTTAGTCAAGTTGGTTCCAACCAAAATTTCGCTGAGTCAAACCTAGCCAAAATTTAGTCGTGTTCAGTCGAGTCATCCTCGAACGAAATTTGGTCGTATTCAGCCGATGCAACCTTGACCGAAATTTTGTCGAATCGACCCTCGCCCAAATTTGTTCGTATTCGGCCACGTCGTCCCCTACGGAAATTCGGTCATATGCGGCCAAATTTTACTGAGCCAATCCTAACCTAAATTTGGACATATTCGACCGAGTCGATCTTGACCGAAATTCGTTTGAATTTGGTCGAGTCGACCCCAACCAAAATTCGGCTGAATTCGACCAAGTCGGCCTCGACCAAAATTTCGTCAACCGTGACCAAAATTCGGTTGAGTCAGTCACGACCGAAAGTCAATTGAGTTCGTCCAATGCTGAAATTCAGTTGTGTTGGCCGTGACCAAAATTTTGCCAAATTTGATCATGTCAATCTAAAGGACACAAATTTTAGAAAATTCAATTTAAATTTATTTTATAAAAAATGGATTATAATTTTTGAACTTGATATAAATATTTGGATCTGGGTTTAAATTGTGATCCAAATATTTGGATTTGAATTTAAAAAAAAAATTAAACTAGTTATGCTGAAAAAAATGAATTTGGATCGAAAATCTGATCTAATTATTTGGATTTAAAATGATAGGAATCGGATCATTAAAAATCCTTACCACTCATATAACTTTTTGAGCTGAGAATCATGCTGAACATACCAACAAGTTTACACTAGAAATGGAGGCTATCTTTTCCACAACAATGATATAAGATTCTAATCCTTCAAACACTCTGAATGAGACAAGTATGTGATCCTAGCAACAACAAACATTTCGGCTGTGTATGAATAATGGGGTCCGGTTTGAACAAGGCAACTTTTTTGTCCTTTTCTAAAAGCAGGGAAGTTTCTTAGAAGCTGAGATCATGAAAGTTGGATGATAGCATTGAGATCCTATGTCGTTCATTTACAAAACAAAGACAAAGCACAGTTGTCAGCATCCCATGCTTCACGCACACCAAATCATTTTCTAATCTAACATCCTAGTATTTTCACATTCCTCATGCAGTATGTTTCAACCTTCTCGTTCCAACAACATTTGTCAGCTATATACAATACATCACAGGTTGGCATGCACGAGTGCTTCATTTTTCTTCAATATTCAACAACAACACTATCCTATAACCTCTGACATATCCACACAAATGGAAGGTTCCTTTCGACAAACCAGTACCTTAGCTGTTACCACCATCCAATTCCGTACCTTCATTTTTGCTTCCTCATCTGAATCTTAGATCTAATTAGAGTCAAATTTTTATGGTTTTCAAGTATATGTATATATATACCCCTTGAAGCACCCTATGAGAACCTATATACCATAGCCTTGACTCGATAAACAAAAAGAATAAGTTTTCTCTCCAGCTTTTGATTTTCTGTGGCACCCTTTATCTCCTCCTCTCTAGTTATGGCACCCCTTGATTTTGTTGCCCTAAAGGACTTGCACAATTCAGCAAATAGCCTTCTTCATTCTCCATTGGTTCGACAAGGTTTTGTGCACGAAAGAGAAGAAAAATGGGTTGATGATGTGTCAGAGTCATCACTGAGGATGTTGGAGGTGTGTGGAATCTCAAAAGATCTTCTCTTGCAAGTGAAGGAACACCTTCAAGAACTTCAGTTCACCCTGCGCAGAGCAAGCATTGGTGATGAAGGAATTGAGGAGAAAATCACAGCATGCAACAGGTACAGGAAGAAGCTGAAGAAGGAAACGTTGAAGTGTTTGAAGTGGTTGAAGAAGGGCATAAAGAGTGAGAGAACAGTGAGTCCAATGAATGAACAAAAACTGGTGTTGGTGGTTGATGTGCTGAGAGAAGTGAGGGTGACAAGCATTTCCATTGTGGAATCACTCTTGTCCCTTGTTTCTTCCCCCTGGTTGGATTCAAAGTCAGGGAAAAGGTCGTTCAGATCAAAGTTTGTGCGTGTGAGTGTGCATTGTTCAGATGATGCCATGGTGATTCAAAGTGCAAACAAAAGATTAGCAGGTGTTAGGATGGCCATAGAAGATCTTGAGGTGGAGTTGGAATGCATGTTCAGACGTTTGATCCACACAAGGGTGTTGCTTCTTAACATTCTTACCAAATAGGAAACTTGGTTTTTTAACCCTTTAGTTAGACACATTCTTTGGATTACTTAATTAGATTTTTAACCATTCCTTCATTTGTTCTTTCACTCTTTCAAATAACCAAATTCTGAATCTGCAGTGTAGTTGAAGACTATAGCAATTCATGTGCAGTTTGTACTAAGAATAAAAGCAATTGATTCAATTACAATATATATGTATGTTTTATTATGCCATAAAACTCTTGATTTTATTATAAGATATATGGGGAAATTCAATATTAAGGTTTGTATGGATTAAGGGATGGAAAAAGATAAGAGAAAAAAAGGGAACAAGAGAATAATAAGAAAAAGAAAAATAAGGAAAGTGAAAAGTAAAATTGTTTATATAAAAAAAAAGGTAAAAAAGTAAGAAGAAAAGTGAATCGATGATAGCACAAGGACGACGAGAACTGACAACGGTGCGACGACGAGGGTGAATCGCGCGACGACCACGGCAACTGATGATGGTGCAACGACGACGGTGGTAAGTCGATGGCCAATGAGATGGTGTGCAGTTGACGATGGATGGTGTGAAGGGTTTCGTAATTGGTGGTGATGAAGTCGAGAAGACGAAGCCCTTACGGAAATAGGTTTTAATTTGGACAGTGAGTGAGTGAGAACTAAGAATTAGCAAAGTGGAACTAAGAATTAGCAAAGTGGAGGGAAGAATTACAACCTTTTCATTTTTCCCTAGATACTGATTTCACTAACACACTGATACTTAGGCGCTAAAACTTATATTTCCGAAATTATTAAATTTATTTTTTAAAATTTATTAGAGACAACGATTTTATGGTATAGCCCACACATTTTAAAGCCAACATGAAAATAAATATGGCATCAAGTATCCACATTTTGTAAAACGTTGGTCATTAAAATACTTTAAGCCATGCGTGTAAAATTGTTGCCTATATTATGATTAGGCAACGCGTTTATAGTTGTGGACAAATTTAGTGTTGTCTAAAGTATTTTTGCTATAGTGTGATATTATGAAAATAATTTGATTGTAACATTGATATATTTAGAAAATAATTTAAAAAATTGAATTAAAAAGAATAACCTTTCTTAAAGTGTAAATTAAAGTCAAAATAAATTTTTAATTAAAATTAAAATATTATAAAATATTAATAAAAGAATATTTAATAATAATATACTAAAATAAATTATCAAAATTTAAATTAATTAATTTTATTTTAATTATTTCTCTTTTAAAACAAATATATATATATATATA
>Ga0214545_1013307_pt1 | contig 10270 bp, 4 predicted proteins | sample CNSS4metaG_FD_160064 | JGI IMG/M metagenome (GOLD analysis project Ga0214545, IMG submission 160064) | Root nodule microbial communities from cowpea collected in UCLA plant growth center, Los Angeles, California, USA - CNSS4 | ecosystem: Host-associated > Plants > Roots > Nodule | place: USA...
AAATAAACAGATATTAAGCAAGGAGGAATGTTGAGAATATTACTTAATATCTTTTTTATTTAAATTAGTTTTTAGAAAATATTTCAGTTTTAGAGATATGTGTCAGTTTTAGAAATTTGTTATTATTAGGAGTGAGATATTCTAAATATTTTATACTTGATATTTGTTATATTTTGCTCTATATATAGAGTATATCAATAAAATACAAAAACATGTTCCTCCGTATAACATATCACATATATCTCTCATATATCTCATATCTCTCATATTTTCAAAAGCCCTAAAAATCCCAACATAATGAAACTTTCTTACAAAGAATTAATCAAAAATATTTAAATTTGGACGAGAATTAAAATTTAATTATGCTTATTCTTCTTTATCTGCAAATACATAAATACAGACAAATCAAGATAATGACCATGTCATCGTATTGACAACAAATTAAACACTAAAAATCTAATTAAAAAATATAATATGTTTTTAATGTTTAATAGCAATAGTAAAGGATTTGGGTGATTATAATTTACATTATCATGTTTTTATTTTATTTATTTTTATATCTTATTTTTGGATTTTATTTGATATTTTAAGTTTTATTTAAATTGGAAAAGATAAATGTGTGAATGGTATTTTGCAAATAGATAAAAATTTTAAAGATTTTGGATGATTATCGATAAGTAAAATATTGAGTAGTCAAAAATCATCAACAATATCTGATATCTACAAAGTTGGTTACTCAAATTATAAATCAAAATAATTCAAAAATATGAACCAAAGATTAATATATATATATATATATATATATATATATATATATATATATATATATATATATAAATGATTATTTTTTATAATTAAGCACAAAATCAAGTCTAAATCTTATGCCCAATCCAATTATGAAAGTCTATAAATTGGGGTCACTAATAGATAAAAAAATACACACTTGGAGAAAAAGAAACTTGATATGATATCTTTATACTTGAAGATAGAAGGACATTCTAACTGAAGTTGAAGGTAGAAGTGCATTATGACGGAAGGAGACATTCAATTTCAACATCAATCTAGTATTTAGTATGCATAGGAGTAGCTAACTCCCTTATTCATGAGGGTTGGGTGTATTGTATTCTTAATTCTATGTGAATTCTTCTTTCAATATATTTTTTTTTATAATCTCTTATGTTTTATTCTTGTTTTAACTGCATAATCTATGAATTTTGTTGAATTTTACATATACGAGTGTCCATATTGATATTAAAGATAGTTTGGAATCTCGGTTTAAATCTCACATGTGCACCATATCTAGAACATGCAATCAAAGATCATAAATTGAGTTTTCAAACTATCTTTCGGATCATTATAGACATCTGTATGTGCAAAATTCAGGAAAATTCATAGATTATGTAATTAAAACAAGAATAAAACATAAAAGATTATGAAAAAGAATTAGATTGAAGGAATAATTCACATAGAATTAAGAATACATTACACTCAATCCTTGTGAAGGAGGGAGTTAGCTACTCCTAAGCTTACTGAATACTAGACTGATGTTTGATGTTGAAATTGAATGTCTCCTCCTGTCATAATGCCCTTCTTCCTTTAAGTGTAAAGATATCAAATTTCTTTCTCTCCAAGTGTGTTTCTTTTGTCTATGTCAGACCCTCAATTGATATACTTTCATAATTGGATTGGGCCTAAGATTTGGACTTGATTTTGTACTTGAATAAATGGTAAGAGATAATCCTTGATATATATATTTTTAATCGTTGGAGATTCCATTTTTGAATTATTCTCTAATTATTCTGATTTATAGTTTAAGTAACCAACTTTGTGGATATCTGATATTTTGTAGGTAACGTTAGCTACAACTATTTTACCTATAGATTTTTGTCCGTAGATAATTTGTAGGTAAAACTGTTTTACTTACAGATATTTTGAGTTATATACGGATTTTGACTGTAGGTAATAGGATTTTTTTTCTTGTAGTGCTTTCACCATTGGTTATGTTTTTCTCTTTAAATATTTATGGTAGTCTATTGGTTGATATTACTTATGTGTATGACCTTACTGGTTTATTGATTTATGGATAAATATGCATGACTATAATGATGTATGAAAATGTGATGATGTTGAGCTTGTTCATGGGTGTTAATATGTATGATGATGATGTTTAAGGAATTTTAAGGAGAAATTCTTCGTGGTGGTGGCTTAGAGTATGCATTGACATAGGGCAGACAGTGAGGAGGTATCTTGATTCTCTAATAACCATTCATACTCAAATAGAGTAGAGTAGAATGAGTTATGTAGTAAAAGTGATAGAAAGTCCTAGACTCTAGGGCACTCAACGTAAGAGCTCTCACAAAAACGGGTGCTCAACAACACCTTCTAACGCTCAATGGCACAACTTGGCGTTCAACGCCTTGATGCAGAAATGGCTCGCAGACCTGCAACAAACTGATATCGCTCATCGTTGTATGAATTGACATGTACATTTTTGTGATTGTTAGGGAACTTGGACCGGTTCAATTGGTCAAATTGGTACTCCTTAGTACATTTGTTCAAAACAGTTTTAAAACATGAAAGAGGGTACCAATTTGTTCAATTGCTCCGATTCTAAATTTTCTCAATCAACACATAGACACACAAAACAGTTAACACAAGATCAATCATCCAAAATACATTTGTCATGCAACAAAACATATTCATCATAACAACTCAATTTTATCATCATAAATACAATCAATCACAACATGCAAAACATAAAATTTATCAAACTCGCATACACAAAAAATAAGTAGCTTCCCTCCACAGATCCAAATAACTCTAAGAACTCCAATCACACATGATGCTCTCTATCTACACATCATAACATCACAAAAACCATAAGGTTCTATCATTATGATCATTGATCAACATAAACTTATACGAAAAATTAAAATGATACATGCAAGCAAACGAAAAAAACTTCACATGCAACAAAAAAAAAACAAGAAAAAAATTGAGATTTAACTTACGCGAACGAGAAACTCTAAATTAAAGAACCCGCCACGAGGATTACTCATATGGTCTCAGATCTCTAATCAGACGAACAGAAAATGAGAACTCTGAAAAAGAAATCAATAAAATTATAGAAGACTTTCTCTAAGAGAAATAATGTATTTTAAAATAAAAAACCCATTTATATAAAATTATTCATATTAAAATTTTTTAATATTAAAATAATTGAATTTCATAATTTTTAAATTATTATCACTTTTAAATTGTCATCTTTTAGGATTTTACGGTTTATTTTTTTCTATTTATAAGAAAGTAGTATGAAAAATAAAGAAATGGTAGATAATTCGCTGTAGCTCGTCGGTAGAATAATAATATCTAATAATTTAAATATAATAAATTGCTTTTAAATACCTGTACTATATATATAAGTTATAACAATTAAATTTAAGTAATAAAACATAATTCCTAAAAATACATTGAAATATAGTGTCTGAAAAGATCATCAGTTATTATAATTAAAAGTTAATAAATTAAAAGGGATTAAAAATCGAACCCAAATGCAATGATAGAATAATTTTTTAATTTGTCATGTGCTTAGTTCTTTTTTCCTGTGTTATGTAATTATTTTCTTTAACATTTTCTCTTATCTTTATTTTAGGATCTTCTCTATTTTTTGTTTGTAGTATTTGGTCTCAATTTTTTTAGTTGTCGTACTCATGTCATCTAAAATTAACAAAATAAATAAGTATCATAAAAAACTTTTAAGTGTAGATATAAGAAAAAAAATGTGAAAAAAAATCTCTAGTATAAATAAAATAATGCATCAATTCTCATGATAACTGATGCCAACCTTATGAAGGGCTCACTACTCTGTCCACCATGTGATTGCTACTGCAGTTTCAGAGTACTGCACTTGCACTGCAGGTGTTTGTGAAAATCCCACTAAAACCATGCACATGCTTAATTGGGGGCTCATAATAACCCCTTCATGGATCTGATTCAAATTTTGAAAAAGGTAACAAATTTAATGTAAAAATAGGACTATATATGTACAATTATTTAGAAGCCTCCATTAATGGTGTGGTGGAACTATTCTGAATAATTTTTTAGCATCAGAAAAACAGTGAGATCTCAAGTACTTTTTCATGTATTGGTGCAACCTTCTGCAATTAATTCTCTAAATATCAGACACAAAAATTAAAGGTCACCATTTTTTAGATATAATAATAATAATAATAATAATAATAAAATAAAATAAAATAAAATGTCAGTGGTTGTTGGAGAATCAATTCTGAGTGTTAAGAAGACATATCTCAGTTTCATACATCTCAATCTTATGTTACAACCATGTCGAAATTCAAATATTAATCATTGTTGGTTATTGGGTCATAATCTTTTTCAACCATCAATATTATAGAACCTTGAATGCATGGCTTGTTTTTTTTCACCTAATTGTTTAGGACTTTAGTTTAGGTTTCCCAACAAGATAAACTCCACATAAAAATAAAGTGTCTTTTTTCCTTTAATTAGTGTGCCGGTTTAAGATGACAAAAAGTACTGTTATATACAATTGAAGTAATTAATTTATAAAGGTATGAATAATTGTTGTATTATGAGAATCTTAATTTCTCACGATTTCAATAGAAAATCTATTCATTTTGAGCAAACTTGATAATACCTACAAGTTGTTGTTATTATTCTTAATTTTAGGAGAGATATAATTTAATGTTGGCCATATAATATTCAAGCTATGTAGTTTTATTTGTTGGGAATCCAAGTTGAATTTAAGTATAATGAAAAAATTGAACATTATATAAAGATGAAAACTCATAAATACATTGTCTTAAAATTTTGAATTGGAGGAAATCTCTTAGGTGTGAGTTGAACTCATGTATCATTAGTGTTGTATCCTTTCTTGAAAGGCTCATCGGTAGTATCATAATCTATGATTACTCTTGGTGACCGGCTCAAACGAGTTCTTGTGTTCTCACCGGAAAAGAGCGTAGGTCCTCCATAATGACGAAAGGATAATTATGAATCGAATAAGAGGTAGAGCCATTTGTTGAAGATTCTCCCATGGTGGTAATTGATTGTCAAATAATGTTAATTAAGAAATATTTGTTATTTGATTTATTATTTTCATATGTTCCTCGGTTATCGAGTTTATTTAATGAGATTAGTGACATATTATGCTCATAATTATATATTTGTTACAATGTAATATTTATTACGAGAATAATATTATATATATTGGAAGATGTTATGAGAATATTTATATTTATTTAATATTATTTTCTAGCTTAGATGGAGGGGGAGTACAACTATATTGAAAGTTTTCTTGATGGAGAGTCGAACAAGTGTGATAAGAGACTAACATTCAGGTGAAACTTGTTGAGAATCTAAGTGTGTGATTAAATTTCATAGGCTTAAATACTAATTTAGTCTTAATTTTTGTCAATTTTGTCCTGTTTTTTTTTCCAATTTAGTCATAATAGTTGTCAATTTTGTTCAAATTGATCTTAATTCACATATATTTTATTTAAATATTGGTACATTCTCTTAAAAAAAAACCATTTAAAACTACAAATACATTTTACTTATATTGTCGTTCATTGTAATAAAATAATAGTATTTTCTAAAAAGACTTTCGATATAGGAAAAGTTGTCATATTTGATCACTAAAACGAAAAATTTCCCATATCACTCAAACAAGAAAAAAAAAACACAATAACAAAAAATACTAAAGTATGAAGAAAAATAATTCCTTTTTGCTGGATCACAATGTATTTATATACGTTTTCTTAAAACTATACTTCATATATAAAACAGTTAATTATAATATAATTTATTTTTATTTTTATTCTTGTTATTGTTGAACTAATACAATAGTTTAAATTAATTTGCATTACAAATGTTTTTCAAACTAATAACTCTTCTTTTTACCACTTTTCATTCTCCATTCATCCATGCTTGTAGTTTTTTTTTCCTACGTCATTTCTCCAACCATAAAATAAATAATTCCTTAATTTGCAACGATAGTGCTCAAAACAAAATAATCTCATAAATTCCACTAGACAGAAAGTAAATTCATTCTCACCTTTTCACCACCAATGTGAAAGTTGAAGTTGAAAGAAGGAAACGTTAAACATTATTATCTTTATCAAACATTACATTAATTCTCACTACGTCATTTTGTCAATTATTATCATTTTAGCCATTTATAATAAGATTGTCCAAAAATATTATTTTCAATTTATCTAGTTTTATTTAAAAATAAAAGCCTGATTAATTTCACAAAACATGATTATTTAAATTTAGTTAAATTTCACAAAACTAATTTACACTCACTATATATATTATTAACTTATTTATATTTTAAATTAATATGAGATCTTCATTTTGTTTCTTAAAAATACTTAATATTTTTTAAAAGAGGTTAATACGATAATAATATTAAAGGTGAAATCTAAATGAGGGAAAACATTGTTGGTAATGTGTCATCTCTTTGCCAAGTTTTGGTTTGAAAGAGGAAGACGAAGGTTATTGAGTTGCATGGATGGTGTCGGAAAGTACTTTGTCGAAGGTAAACAAACACAACCTAGAAATCAAGCTTGTCTCCTTAATGGCCCAAACATGTTTTAATCAATTTCTTTTCTGGAATATATATCTTCGCAACCATCAAAATTGCACCCAAATATGCTTCACCACTCTTTTCTAAATCTTTTCTACATGTAAATTACATCTTAATTATTTCGGTGTAAAACAATCTTATTCTTTCTTAACAATATTTGTACTATCCGTACTCGATCCTATTCAGAAACACACATAGGATTGTTTGTTAGGTTTTGACTACTCTAACCTTTCATATCAAACTCTTTAAGGTTGAGGGACTGATCTATTATCCGTACCCAACCCCTATCATATTGTGCAATCCGTACCTGGTCCTATCACACCAAAATCGAGAGGATAGTATACCAATCTCCCATCCTACCATAGGTTGATTATCCTATACATATCGACCATCGAACCAACACCTCAATCAGGAAATCGACAATCGAGAACAGAAGACCAGCAAGGACTTTAGGGTAACTTCATCCACCTCAAGTAGATTTACAAATAGGAAAAAAAGGTATTTTGGGCCAAAAAGTCCATTCATGTGAGACCCACAGGTAAAAACAGTATAAATAACATGTTATTATATGCATTTAGTATGGATTAATTACTACTTAAGATTCTCTGACGTCACATCAGAATGTCTTTTGTAGACACCTTTCCTCACATTTTAGACGAGATTTGTTGGAGTAGGAGAAAAATTTCCTTAAAAACTGAGTACTAAAAGAGTTTGAGAATTTGATAGAATACAACTTTGGACCTGTAAAAACAATATTCATTCTAAAAAAATAAATCAACTTGTTAACAAATCCTTACATGTTCATGTGGGCTTATCTCTACAAAGATTTTTTTACTAAAATTAACCCGTACATTGGTTAAAACCAAGAAACTAAAGAACCGCATGAGATGATTTGTATAAAATTAATTTAAGCATAAATTAATTTTAGCTTTTGAATAAACTAATTTCAATTTTTCATTGTTTTGTCGTATAGTATGACCTTTCTGAAAAGAATCGTCCAAATATACCCGTTTTTATTGTTTCAATTTCACGAAGTTAATAAATTCAATAAAGAATTTCATAGGAAAAAAATATTATTTTGTCAAGTTAATTAACAAACTCAATATTTTTTATAACAAGTTTAATCTCCCAAATCAGACATCTTCAATGAAACGACTAATTTGTAACAAATATGATAAATTTACAATATTATGTGAATAATATTTTTTAAATTAATATTTTGAAGATAATAAATATTAAATAAATAAATAAAAATTATTACGATATTAATGCATTTCAAGCAAATTTTTAAATATAATAATTACATTGAAATTATCACAAAAGTTTCAACACAACAAGCACAACCATTTGTCAAGGTAAGGCTTCCATAAGGGCACATAATAAAAACTATACATTTTTTAATCTCGATAATAGGAGATTTGAATCTAATGTAATAACTGATATTATATCTTACAATAAAGTTTTCTTTAACGCTTCCTATAAAAGATTATTTTTCGAAAGTAGACGTTTTAAATTGTTATAATTTTGGAAAATTCTAAAATGATTTGATTCCCTTAATTTATAATAATTTCATTATGTTTAATGCTGATTATATCTTTTAAGCATTAAATAAAAACATAAAAACAAAGAATATACTAATTGGACTTTTTTAATTCTAACTTCTAACAGTTTGAATGATCTAGGGGAACAGGTTTCTTCACACAAGTTTTATATTTGTTTTCTTCCTGCACATCCTTTATATTAATTTCACTCCCAAAAGACTAAAATACCCTCCTTTACTACACTATGCCACCACTCTCTCCATCCTCATCGTTGATGCACTTTCATTTTTCACTGCAAAGGAAGAAGAAAAAAACACTTGTTTTAAAAAAAATGCCCTACAATACGTTTTATGCAATTTTGTAGAAAGTTTAGTTTAAAAAAATATCATATATGTTCTAAAAAAAATTCTAAAAATATTATTATGGAATCATGTTCCAGAAATTCCAATAAGCTGATTCCAGAATATTAAAAAAAAATCAAAAATCACTTTTGTAAAAAGATAAAAAATTTAAAAGTTTAAGGTGCAGATAAAAATTATGGAAGTTCAGAAAGAAAAAGCTTAACTTTTTTTCCTTATTATGAGCCAGGGATACACTAAAAATAGGCCCAATGATGAAAACATCACCTGTCATTTTATCAAAAATAATGAAAAAAAAAAAATTCTAGCTTTAGGGTGAGTTTGGTTGTATTTATTTTTCAAGAAGTCCTTATTAAATAATCAGATTTACGTTTTTTTATGTGCCGTTTAATATAATTGTGTTTTAAAAGTAAGCACTTGTCTAGTTACTTTACCTGTTCTTCAAATAAATAAAAAATTATTTATTTCAAAAACTCTTATGTTATATTTAAAAAATTGTTTGAACAAAGCAATTTCCTCAACCATTCCATCCATCTCGAAATTATATCACATAAATTATCTCTATTAATCTCATTAAATGAAAATAAATAATTATAAGTTGATGCTAATGAAAGCTTACCTTCCCTAGTGGGAGGTATCACTGACCTTTAATTTCGTTGCACATGTATTGTGGACAATCTTTGATCAAAGGGTTGAAAAATATTTTTCTCATCAATAGAAATTTTTTAAGTAGTTTCATATTTTATTTTGTATTTAAATGTTATAAAGTCATATTAAACATCTTATTCCATACATGAATTGTTTATCACATAATAATAAAGTTTCATACTAAATTATAATATAATCTTAATGTACTGTTTATTGAAAAAACATGACTATTTTACATAACTTTAATATATATATATATATATATATATATATATATATATTTTATATATATATTAATTGACAGAAGTAAATCATGACATTGAATTTACGCAAATATACATAAACCTTTTTTATTAAAAAAATAAACTATGAAACATTATATTATGTTTGGTTTTTTAAAGCTTCACTCCTAGACATTTTGGTAGCTCATTAAATGAACTAGAAGCTAAAAGTCATTATATCAACACATGCCTAACTCTATTAATACCACTAAGTGATTAATCCTAATTTTTTCTAGTTTGTAAAATACATATTAAATGGAAATGAAACTAGAAATAACTTCTAAAGAGAAAAAAGTCCATGCAGGTATGTCCTTTATGATTTTGGATTAAGATCAACTCAAAGTGCAAATAGGTGGAGAGTGTAGCTTTTAATTATTTTAATATGTACGATTAATACAGAAATTACTGTTTAATCCTCTTCCATTTTATCTTTTTTATTTTTTTAAAACATATCCTCTTTATAAAAAGTTATTATAGTAAAGAGTAAAGATAGGAAAATTATTTTTTGAAATATAATAAGTATATTCCAGAATTTATTTTTTTATAAATATTTAAAATGTTCACATGTTTCGAAAATTATTGAAGATTCCTCTATAATTAATTACTACCATTTAAAAAAAAAAACTTGGCATAATGTGATCCGTTTATGTCCATACTAATCCATAAATCTGACTCTTACCTAATCTTAGGCAATTTTATAGGGACAAAGTTGATATATTGAATAGAGTGTGCAACTTTGCAAGTAAAATGTCATTAATGCATAATTGTATAGTAGAATACATAGGTAAGCTTAAAATGAGATGTGAATATATATAT
>Ga0214545_1013309_pt1 | contig 10270 bp, 6 predicted proteins | sample CNSS4metaG_FD_160064 | JGI IMG/M metagenome (GOLD analysis project Ga0214545, IMG submission 160064) | Root nodule microbial communities from cowpea collected in UCLA plant growth center, Los Angeles, California, USA - CNSS4 | ecosystem: Host-associated > Plants > Roots > Nodule | place: USA...
CTCTACCTCTCCCTCTATGTGTTAGGGCTTTCAGTGTATTCTGACTCTATTGTTCTGCCTCTCTCTTTATTTTATAGCCTCCTCTCCACTAGGTTTAAGTGAGACATGGGCTTCTCAAATTTTGGACATTTTCTCCACATAGGAAGGGAGCCCAATACCCAACACTAATGGATTTATATTATCAGATTCATTATAATTGAAAATAAAATTTATTTGTGACCTCTACTTAAATTTATTTTTTAGAAACTAAAATTATTTCAGTACCTTAATTTTTGTTACGAGACTAAATATATAGTTAAATCTGAGACTAAAAACTACGGGAAGCATTAATTATGTGGATTATCAGTCATATTTGTATTTGGGGAAATATATGTGGTCCATTGCTTTTGTTGATGGAAAAATGGTGATTTTCCATTGCTTTTGTATTAACACGGGCTTGTTCCCAGTGTCGGATCTTGGCAAAAATTTATGGGGGAGCCAAAATAATATACTCAATTTATATATTTAAGATTTTTGTCATTAATTCAGGAAAAAGTAATACATAATTTAATATAGCTATAATTATAACAGAAAATACATATATCTAAATAATATTGTCATTCGTTTTTTCATATTCTTGAACTTATTAAATAATTGAATCATAACTATATTTTTTAGCTTTTTTTTTTCAATGTAAATAACCATATTATCTGCAAAATATTGATTTTCCATTTTACTAATATGTACATATCGATTCAAAAGTCATCACAAGTTTTTGTTCTCATCTTCACTTCTTTTTTATCAATTTTAAAAAATAAATTTATTCTTTAATTTTTTTTATCAATATACCTGTCTATAAAACAAGTTTAAGACTAAAAAAATAATTTATTATAATTTAATCAAAAATTGAGAGACATAATTACTACAAATAACTATGATAATCAAGTTACACTTAACAATCCTCTATAAAAAATCACATAATACATTATTTGTTTTTCTCTTTTCATAAAAAAATGAATATACAAAAGGGTAATGAGATAAAAAAAAATAGTACTAAATATTAAACAAGTGTTGCACTACCAAGTGAAACAAGAGAAAATTTTTTTCCTTTAAGAATAAGAGAAGATATGAAAAAGATGAAGACAAAAGTAATGACGTTTCTATTTAACTTTTTTTTTTCAATAACAAAAGAAATCAGATAAGAGTAAGAAACGAATACAAAACATGAAAAAACATAAAAAACAATATAAAAAAAGATAAAAATTATCTTAACAATTTTTTTTATATTTAATTTTATATTGTACTATTTATTAAAATTAAATTATGTATTTCATAAAAAATAAAAAAATATCTAATTTATTTTTTATTAATTTTTGATATATTACTGTCTAATTTAAAATGATACACATAATTTAAAACATTTAAAAATATATAATTTAAAAAATTTTAAACACATAAAACTTAAAAAAAAAAAAAAAAAAAAAAAAAAAAAAAAAATAAAAAAAAAAAAAAAAAAAAAAAAAAAAAAGGGGGGGGGGGGGGGGGGGGGGCGTGGCCCCCGCCTACTCCAACGTGGCTCCACCACTGCTTGTTCCTACGTATATCACAATGGAAAATCAAGGATCACATAAATGAAATTATTTTTGGAAAATGTTGATATTTTTATATTTTAAACTTTTTGTATTTTTTGGTGTTTTTGAATTACTTGAAAATTAGTGTCACACGACGCAAACAGTGAGACAGACACCAAAAATTGAGAGAGAAAATTATTTTCGATATTTATGAAAATGAGTTTCACACGGTGCGAGTAACCGAACAAACACAATAAGGTGGAAGAAAACATTTTTCATTTTTTAGATTTTTTAGATTTTTTTATTTTTTAATTTTTATAATTTTTAAATATTTTGTATTTTAGAAAAAAAAATTAAAAAAGGGATTTAAGTAAGAATAAAAGTGAAAAACAAAAATATGAGGGTGCTGAATAATGTATGAGGTGCATGAAGAAAATGAGTTGTATTCAGTGAAAAATGGACTGCAATTAGTAACAACAAACAAGTTCAAAACAAACATGAAGGGTGCAGAGCTAGTAAATATCGGGAATACAACAACATAATAACAAAATAGGTCCAGAGATAGCAAATACAAACAGAGAGGTGCATGATTATCAAATGTAGGGGGTGCACGAAGAAAACAAAACAAGTCCAAAACAATCACATGACATAGGGTTGGTGAGTTAACAAAATGTGGAGGTGCGAGAAGTAAAAATAAAGAGGCCCAGCAGGATAAAAATTGAAACAAGTGGTGGTACATGCAGTGTAAAACAAAGGTGTGACGAACAAAACAATCAAATTGATCCATAAAACAAGCACAACAATCCAACCAAATAAAGGGGTGCAAAGATTTAAAAGAAAATGGTGCACAAGTAAAAGTGGGCTGAGCCCAACTCTTCAAACATTAATCATTAGGTCCCTCTTCAAATCCAAAGAGCCCTTCTTCTCCAACGCAGCACAAAACCAGTCGCTACTGCACAACCACGTCGACGTCATCACCTCCGATCCATACTGGAGTCGTCACCACCCCTATGGCTGTTCAAGAGCATCGTCGGCGACGTCACCAACATTACAACATTAGAGGTGTCGCCACCTCTTCGTTCACCTTCTCGCGCGAGCCATAGCAGGTTCTGCAGCTCGCCGCCGCTCATCTCCGGATGGCCGGTGTTGCCGCCTCTGCAGTGCTCGTGATCGAGACCGTCGCCGACGCGGATGAGGACCTCACGATTTCTCTTTTTCTTCGTTTTTTTTCGTGCACGAGAGAGCCTGATCGTGACTCCCATAACGACATTCGCCCAAGCGCCAATTCCAGCCGTCGTACGCCTCCTCCCAGTCAAAGCCATCGTCGCTGAGTTCGCCACTGCCGCAAGGCCACACTCCTCTGCTCGAACTCTGTCTAGCCGACGGCATCGCCGTCGGCGATGCTTGTACTCACTCTTTCGCACATGCTCCCTGTTTCCAGTTACTCTTTTGCTCAGTTACTCTTTTGCTTTGTGATTGTCTAATTGTTGTGTGCGTGAGTGGATAGGAGAGCTTGTGCAAGTGAAGATGGTGTTGAGGTTCTGTTTAGAGGAGAAGGAGGTGTTTGTGTGGTTATGTGTTGGTGGGAGATGATTTTTGATTGGTTAGTTGAGGGCATGGATCGACTGAGAATTTTGGGATTTAGTGATGAATATGCACGACTGATGAAAATTTGTTGGGTTAAAAATTATGGTAAAATGGAGTGGATGGTGGTGTCGGGTCACTATTTTTCTTTGGCTTTTATGCAGGTGAGCGATGAAGATGAAGGTTAATCGATGTTGGAAGGAAACGTGAGAGTCTGGTGAGAGTTTTTGTATTATATATGTGGATGCAGGGGGCTGAAGATGAAGGTTGGTGATAATGAAAGCTGATAGCGTAATGTTGATGATAGTGGCTATGGTTGGGTTTTTCTCCTTTCTCTTTATTCGGGTGCAAGACCAAGGTATAGGTAATATGAGCGCATATGGATGAAGGTGACAACATTCACATAGAATCATAAATCAACAACCAATAAAACATAATAACATCATATCAAACAGATGATTTTATGTTCATTAGAGCTTAGTATCGGTGTTTACCTCTTGTAGATCTCTTGAAGTTACTCTTCCAACCGGTTTCAGTGCTTCCATCCTTTCCTTCCTCTTTCTCCATTTAAATGTGTATTTCAGACTCCCTTCTGTAGTAATGTTTCCCCTTCTGTAAATGAAAAAAATGTGTTTGAGGTCTATCCAGAGAGCATGTGAATCCTCTTCCTCTTGCTCGAGCTCCCCCCTTTTAGTTGCTTCGTTTTCCCTCTGTTTCCATTTTTTGAAAGACGCCAAAAAGCAAGTAGCCAGGGCTACTACGATTGTCATGAGCGTAGCCGCGGTTAGAAATTTTGTGATGAAGGAAAGAAAAAAACTGACAGAAGAATTTAATGAGGTTAGATATACAATATATGTCTATATTTATGATTATATTAGAAACTATTTTTATTTAGATGAAGTATTCTTATTTTGATGTATTTCAAGCTTTATATAAATCTTTTATATAAAAAATAAAGAATTACATCTCACAATTTTAAACTATGTAAGATTAAATGAAGCACTATAATAATAATCATCGCAGGGCTGCCATGCTACGCCTGCCATGTGTAGTGATACAAATATCCAAAATTTCCTTTCTTGTGCCAAAACTCAAAAACAGGATAAAGAATGAAGATTTGATCTTCTTGCATGGACAGGTAGTGAGTAGTGAACATATGCTTGACTTTCATTTCTCCCATTTTTCGATTTTATATTTTTTTGAAAAAAAGAATAAAACGAAATAAATAAGAAAAATAAACAAAAAATGATTAAAAAAATTTAAATATAAAATTAAAATTAAATAAAAAAGATAAAATTAAATAAAATAAGATAAAATTAAATAAAAGTTAAGTAAAAGTAAGAATATGTTCATACTCAAATAAATGTTCACTTTTTTTTCTCTCTCTTTTAATTATTTTCAAATTTAAAATTTTATTTCTTATTTCAACAAAATTGAGTGTAAGATTATCAAAAACATTAACTAACATGTATATCAGGATGTCAAAAAAATCCGTACCCGCGGGTATCTGCGGATAAAACCCGCAACGAGTAGGAAACCCGGATATTAAAAATGGATACCCGCTACTCGTGGGTATGAGTATTTTTGATACCTGCATGTTAACGGCGCGGGTACGGGTATCATAGTATCCGTACCCGTGGATACCCGTACCTGCTAAACTTTACCTTATATATATATATATATATATATATATATATATATATATATATATATATATATATATATTAGTAAACAACATTATGAGTCTTCATTTAATAATGGTGGTCAGATTCTTACCCCACAAATGAGTAAATTACTTCCATATACTATGGAGACATTGATGTGTCTCTAAGACTGATTATTGACCAACATGGGAGGTAATGAAATTAACACTTTTACTTAGATATTTTAATTAAGTGATTGTTAGAAATTTTTACTGAACTTCTTATGTTTTAAGGCTCTTCTAGATTAAAATTGAACAACATGAAACTTTATACAATGTTGCAAGAGGTGGACATTGATGAAGTTAGTAATTTCTTTAATATTTTATTCAAAAATAACCTACAATATAAATTGGTAGTGATTTTTTATTTGTTTGTTTTTCAATAATCAATTGGAGAAAGGGGACTTGTTGATCTAAACACTAATTATGGTTAAATATTTATTTTTTAAAATATTTTTGTAAATACCCGCGGATACCCGTGATACCCGCGAATATGAAAAAAATAGACGGGTACCCGTATAACGGATACCCGACGGGTTGAGAGCTCGGTTCATGAACGAGTGATTAATTGCTTTGGAGTTTTATAATATGTTTACAAGATTGAGAGCTCGGTTCATGAACGAGTGATTAATTGCTTTGGAGTTTTATTATGTTTGCAGGATTGAGAGCTCGGTTCATGAACGAGTGATTAATTGATTTGGAGTTTTATAATATGTTTGCAGGATTGAGAGCTCGGTTCATGAACGAGTCATTAATTACTTTGGAGTTTTATAATGTGTTTGCAGGATTGAGAGCTTGGTCATGAACCTAGTCATGAACGAGATTGAGAGCTCGGTTCATGACCTAGTGAAGATAAATAATCAACCAGCAACAGTGAAGCAAAATAATGGGGAGTGAAAACAAAGGATTATGCAGGTATAATGAAAAATACCTGTGAGAATGAAATCATGAAGAAAAAGGGTAGGTAGAATGCAATGATGGATCGTGGGAAGTTGTGAATGACGATTTATTTGACAACTTTTGAGTTCCTCATTTCGAGAAGAGGAACTTCAAAAAGTTGGAGAGCTATGTACCCGTCCAGAAACAGCGCGTCGATATTTTACCGATGATAAGGTCAATATATTACCGAGGATAGGGTGGTGATCAACAAAGAACAGAGATATGAAGTGGCATCGCCATAAAGCCGATGGTTGAGCAGAGGGTGTAGAGTTCTATCACTATAGAGTCGATGTCAGTAAGGATAGCAAATTAACTTCCTTGTAAGAAGCTAAGATTAAGGAAATAATACTAACGAGCTAAGATTAAGGAAATAATACTAACGAATATTATGTAATTATTATAGTTACATTAGTTATTATTTAGGTTGGTTGAGATTTAGGAAGATATTGATGATTATCTTTAAGATTATTATGTATATCTGTAATATTTGTAACTGATTCATCTACTATAAATAAGAATATTACTCTTATGGTCAGGAGAGATATTGTTTTTGACCTAAGCAAGTCTTAAGCTATGGTTAAAAATATTTCTTTCTTTTTGTTTTTGTTAAGAATTATCTGGTACTTTTCTTGACAAAACAATAATTAAAAATCATTTTTTAATTAAAAATTAATATAACTAAAATTAAGTTGTAATATAGTACAACACTTCATAATAAATATTTAATATTATTATAAATTTTCAATTTTACCGCTACAGTTTCGTATAAACCCAAAACATAATAATGTTAGTATTTATTAATTATAATGTTAGTTTTTTTTAATTTTTATATAAAAAACACAATTACATTGCTTTTTATTATTTCTTATATAAAAAAATATTATATTCAATTTCAATTCAATTCAATCTTGAATCGAAAGAGAGACCCAATGGTGACTTTTGATTGGTTGGTTAATGCACAGTTTGCACTAACCAGCAAACTTTCAGAGAGGAGTTTATAACTATTATTATAAAATAAATTTAATGATATCAATATTATTATTACATTTATTAATATTATTTGGTATTTAAGATTTTTGGGTGGTCTTTCAATATCTTATTATCATAACAACTTATATATGCTTTTGTCATACAACTAAACAGAAACAAACAAAAAAAAACTTACTGTTATACGGTACAGAAGAATATTTTTGGGATTTAAAAATAATAATTAATGGTATTGAAGAAATCCTTGGAGGTGCACGAAGAAAGCCCCTAAAAACTTAGCCTATAAATCCCAAAAACTTATCTCACCATTAGTTCGGCCCAACATGATCAAATTAAAGTAAGAAAGTATGTTTAATTTTTTTTTATACATAAAAACTTTGTTAAATTTTTAGAATTATATCTTTCAAGAGCTTATCTTCGTCAACCGTGTCACATTATAGTGATACAATCAATTTATGCAGTGGGACGATCATGAAATTTATATTATGAAAACTTGTTGGATTAGTGCAAACCATAGTTAGCTAATGCGAGAGAGGAAACTAGAAAACACTTAAATTGTTCAACTTTTAAAAAATAATAAAATAATTGAAAAGAAAAACATTAGTTTAATACAGCTTATATCTTTTATGATCTATTTCCATCAACTTATTAAAATGTTTGGAATATGGTCACGTTGTTTGTGAATGCTCTACTAAAAAGTATATAATAAAAAAACATACCTAAGATATAATAATACAAATGATTAAATATGTTTTTGGTTCAAGGGAAAATTGAAATAGTTTTTTTTTTTTTAATTTTGGTTTAATTTAGTTTTACAACTATAAAAATGCGTGGATTTAACCAAATTAGTCATTTTAGTCAAATTTTATTAAGTTTATTTCATGTTTCAAACGTGTTTTATGATATCATTTGAGGTGTTTACACCATTTGACACATTTCTACTTTAATGTCAACAAAGAAACACTTTTGAAACATCAAAATAAACTTAATAAATTTTGGTTAAAATGACTAAATTCATACATTTATAAAGCTAAGAAACTAAATTGGGTCAAAGCTTTGAAAATTGACTAATTTCAATATTTACTTAAAGTTAAAGGACCAAAAACATATTAAACCCTAATATAAATTGATAATGAAATACAAATATGATTGTGGCTTAGCTTCCAATGTCGTTATTTGCACAAATTCCACTATTTGTCGTGAAAATATGTCACAATGTTAAGAAGTTGACATTAAGTTTAACCCAATCTTATAAAACTGGTTTATAAGTTGAGGTTTTCACCGACTTATATATGTGAAACTTTCAACACTCCCTCACGTATATACATTTTAAGTGTGGTAATGTAGTGGCTTATAACGGATGAACAATGAACCCAACAAATAACAAATTTTTCTACAATAGAATCTAATTTGACTTTGGTACCATGTTAAGAAGAAAACTTTAAGTATAATTCGACTTTACAAAATCAATTTGGACCCGACAAACAACAAATTTCACTAGAATGGACTTTAACATAATTTTGATACTATATATTAAAAAGTAGACTTTAATATAATTCAATCGAAAAGAAATGATTTGTAAGGTAAGATTTGTATCCACTTATATATTTCAAATTAACATTATCTAATATATGATAAAAAAAAATATGGGTTAAATATCTTTTTGGTCTCTTAACTTATAGCAAAAATTAGAATTAGTTACTCTTTGAATATTTGATCCAATTTAGTCTTCCAACTTTAAAAATGTATGAATTTAATCATTTTAACTAAAGTTTTTAAATTTATTTCACGTTTCAAACTCACGTTTCAGGATAATAATAATAACAATAATCATAATTAATAATAAATGATAATATTAATAATAATCATAAATAATAATATTAATAATTATAATATATTAATTTTTAATATAAAGATAAAATAATAATTTTATATTTTAATTTATTAAAAATTATCTTTTAATCTATTATATGAGTCACAAAATTTCATAAATTTCACTCCTTAAAAAAACATAAAATTTAAACCCATCTTTTCATAATTACATGGACAATGATATTTTAACCCACTTTTTTTTTGTCTTACTTCTGATCTACCACTTCAATAACTATTAGATTATCACATCATATCATTAAAAAAATAAAAAAAAATAATCTAATAGTAATTAAAATAACGAATTAAAAATATTAAAAACAATTAAATTAAAATATCATTGATCTAATTGTGGACGTGGAAATGAAACCGAAAACCTAAAACAAAATCTTGCACTAAATAGTGAGGTCGAATCAATGTCATTAACATACGGAGATCCAAATTACCATGCAAAATATAAAATGCATACCAGCCATTATATCAATGTCAAACACTGAAAATGAGTACTTCAAATTGAATACAAAAAAAGCATTAAATATAAAAGAAACTCACAGATGCATAGAAAGAGAAATAAGGTACATATATAGTTATCTTTATCCTTGTTCACGGGCGATTTCAATAATTAAAAAAACCTAAATACATAATATTTAAATTATTTATAATTAAATTTATTGAAATTTTAAATATTTTGTTTGGATAAAATAATTAAAATATTTTATATTTTAATTTTTTTGTTTTGATAAAATTATTTAATTTTTATTTTAATGCAAATTCAACTCTTTTATTAAGTCAAAATTGAGTTAGCTTGACATTTAAATTAGGATGACTTGTCTTGATTTTTAATCTAGATTGTATCTAAGAGATTCCACCCAAGACGACTATAGGTTCGATCTTTAGTCTTGATTCACTCATATTGACCTTCAACTAGGATCAATTTATTTCAACCTCCTTCAGTTTAAGCCGATTTTGTTTGACCTTCAACTCGAGCCAAGTCGACTCATACTTTGACACAAGGTCAACTCAACTTGACCATTGACGTGACTCGACTCAAGTCGACTTTCGATCTGGGTCGAATCAGTTCGACCTTCAATCTAGACCGCCTCAACTCGACCTTTGGTCCGGGTCAACTAGGCTCGACCTTAAACCCGAGCTGACTTGGCTCAACTTTCGGTTTGGATCAACTCAGCTTGAACATCAACACAAGCCAACTCAGCTTGACCATTGACGCGACCTGACTCAGCTCAATCTTTTGTTAGGGCCGACTCGGTTCAACCTTCTGTTAGGACCGACTCGGTGAAATCACCTCCCGCTTGTTGCAATCTTTCTCATTTTCAATTCTCTACAAAACCCACCGATTAAAATCTTCAGAAACACCCTAAAATGGCTGAATCGTCAAGGAAATGCAAGACTCAAGTCGGTGCTCGCCGCCGCCGTGGTCCCGCCATCAACGAACCTGAAGAAATAATTGCACCTTCACAACCACAGAGATTGTTCTCTTCCGTAGCACAATATGAGAGGTATACTTCAAAATTTTCTGCCAGAGATATTCTTGAACCCAGATATCCTGATGATTTTATTGCTGAGCAAAACTTTGAGTGCTATGATATACTCCACAACTTGGGATTATTACCTTTTTTGA
>Ga0214545_1013312_pt1 | contig 10267 bp, 6 predicted proteins | sample CNSS4metaG_FD_160064 | JGI IMG/M metagenome (GOLD analysis project Ga0214545, IMG submission 160064) | Root nodule microbial communities from cowpea collected in UCLA plant growth center, Los Angeles, California, USA - CNSS4 | ecosystem: Host-associated > Plants > Roots > Nodule | place: USA...
CTTCAGTGTATAGCACAACAGAAAAATGCTCTTCGAGGTATGTTTGTTTCAGAAGCATGGACAACTAGTAAACATGCTAGTAAGACTGAAGGTAAACAAGTAGTGAGCATTGTTTTATTTGATGTTAGATTTTGGAAATCTATGCAATATTGCCTGAAGTGTGTCACTCCACTTGTAAAAATACTAAGGCTTGTGGATGGAGACTCAAAACCTGCGATGTCATATATTTATGAAGCTATGGATAGAGCTAAAGAGCAAATAGCTGCAAATTTCAAGAATGAAGAATCTCGTTATAAAAAGGTATGGAAAATAATTGATACTCGTTGGAATTTGCAGTTACATATACCTCTTCATGTTGCTGCTTACTACCTTAATCCTAAGTAAGTAACTAACACTATACTTTCTTAATGTGATTTTATAACGGAGTATTTTGTGATTCCTTGATTTGTGAAGTGTATTTTTAGTTGAATTTCGTTTGTTGTGATTCCTTATTGTATTATTATTAAATTTTTATAGGTTGTTGATGAATCATGGCTGGAAAGAGTAGAAAAGAGAAAGTTGTAGAAGAGGAACGAGTGAGTGTGTTGAATTGATGTTTTGCATGCAAAATTTTAAATTGTGATATAAATAGTTAATAATACAATGTCTTTTTTTGTTTTTAATGAAAGGTACTATTAATTAATTTTGTGGACACAAAATATATTGTTCAAATGAATAATTTGTTGACGGATGCACACCGTTCACGAATTGGAGAGACACCTTTCAAATGGTGTTTGGAGTTGGAGAGATCTTTAGATATTTGTACTCCTTTAATTCAGCAAATGGTTCGTCGATGGGATTCATGTGAACAATCTTTTCGTATCTGACAGCGTCTTGTCCCCTTTGGTGTTGTTGATATATGTATGAGCTTGGGTTTGAGTGTAGTTAAGGAGGAGGTTGAGTTTGATGGTTATGATTGTGGTTGTGTTGGTTAACTTTTTAGTGGTGAAAGTATAACAATGAAAGTTATTGTTAAACTAATTAGTTCTACAATAGGCATTGAGCAGGATGATGTTGATAATGTTTGTTGGATGTATATATTGTTGTGTTTTGTTGTCTTGTACTTTCCAAGAAATTCAAAATTTGTGTGTAACATGTCATTTAGGATATTAGACAATCTTGATACTTTGGTGAACTATAATGGGGTGGGGCAGTTCATAAATTTTTGGTTAATGGACTGAGTCGTGCTCATTTGATGGATTCCAAGCAAAAAAATCAACATAACATAACCTTACATGGATGCGTTGTGGTGTTAGAGGTAATATGTTTTAATGCATTGTTTATTTATGATGTTTAGTAATTGTTGTTGTGTTCTGATTTGATTCATTTGTGTTATGTTGTAGATTTGGGCGTTTGAGCGACTTGGATTAGGCGGGCCTAATAGGGAAATTATTTTCCCAAGAATTTTGCGATTGCCAAGTTTGAAGTTAAGGACAACTAACATTGAGAGGCTTTTGATTAAACCGAAGGTAATGAATTTTGTCATTTAAAATTTTTGATTTGGTTATATTCATTATTTTGACATCATTTGTTATGTTTTAATTATATTTTTAAATTGTTTTGTAGATTATTTGGGATTGGGCATTAATGGTTGAATGTAGATCAAATCCAATTGTTTGGGCTGCACTGAATATTGATGGTGAAGCAATCAATGAAGATGAAGACGATAGTGGTGAATCTAATTTTGAGGAGGCTTGCATGAAGAAAGTCAAAATGAATGAAATGGAACTAATTGCCATGAAGAAAGAGCTGAAGATGTTGTAGAATGAAGTATTCTTACGTTGTAAATGGTCGTCCCAAATTCGGCACATATCAATAAAATTACACACAACATAGTCAAAAACCAACAAACTAACTTTCTAACATCCAACAACACAACTGCAGTTCGCATTTTGTACCCACCCAAACTTAACTGTCGAAACTCTTCTTCTTCAAAAGCATTCGCACATTTGAACCATTTTTGCTTACAAAAACTCGTTCACATTTTTAATTAACAATCCACAACAACATTTAGGATTGAGAGAGCATCGATTTGGGGAACAAGAACACATAAAAATGACATTTCATTTGGGGAACAAGAACATACGACAATAGGGTTTCATTTGAGGAAGAACAACACAAAAATACGGGAAATCGGCCGAGGAAGAAAAACATACCAAATTAGCCTTTGATTTGGAGAAGAACAACACAAAAATTAGGGTTTGCAATTGTGGAGGAAGTTGCAACAGCGATTGGCAACGTTGTTCGATAGAGATAACAGCCACAAAGTCCGCCTCTGTTTTCCTTTCTCAAAATCGCACTATTCACTTATTTTTTTTCTGTTTTCTATGCGAATGTCTGACCTACAAACCATTCTTAATCTTACTTTCTTTTCTTATTTAACAAAACATTAAAATATTCTATGCCACGTAAGCAAATAAAAAAAATCAAATAAAGGGATCACTCTATCGTTTTCCGGTTGAGAAAGAGAATAATATTAAGTGTTTAGCAAATAAGGTATATATCTATCAAGAATAACCCTTTAGTCTTGTCTACACATTTTTCAAGGCAACAATAGTTTTGCAAGACAAAGTCTCCTGTCATATCGAGAAACATGGTTGTGTTCCCAAGTCCCCACCTGAAAAAGTTTCGCAATTTCAAGGTAAAGTTAAAAACCCATCGACTGTGTCTATTTCATCTTCACTTGCGAGACCTGCAACTACGAATTTGAGTTTGAGCAAGAAGAGTTCTCCAAAGAGATGGGTTCGATCTTTCTCTCCTCCTAGAGTGGCAGCGAGATTATTAGCTTCAAGATTGGCAGCCAGATTTGTTTCAGCGTTGAAGAGCAAGAAAAATGCATCGCAAAGTGGTGGAATAGTAAATGGAGTGAATCAACGACCAGCAGCAACTGTGAAATTCCCTCCTCCAAAAATTTGAAAATTCATATTATATGTTTCAGTTTAGCAGTTCTATGATGACAGTTTTATCTCGAACGTCATTAACTTTTTTAAGAATAAAGACTTCTAACTTCAAAAATAATGATACTTTGTGATGTTTTGATCCTTTTCTAAATATTTGTTCCCTAAAAAGAGTCTGTTAACGTAAGCTCATGGTTAACCGAATTAATATACAAACTAGTATTTTATTTATTACTGGCTAAAAACATGACATTTTACCCAAATAATTTATAGATCAGATTGGCTGGGAAAAATGTTTTTTGTTATATACTTTATAATGGATAAAATAATATTTCTTTCATATTATGTTGGTAATGAATTAGTTTGGTATTTTTCTATTTAGTAGAAATTTTACAATTAAGAGAGAAAGAAAGAAGAATGTAATGAATGTGAGTCCCTTTTTCTGTCCCAAAAAGGGCTGGGCCTGGCCTTTCGTAGGCCCAAGGTCAGCCCCTCTGAAGGACCCCAATACCCTGTCAGCCCCTCACAATCTCACTTTACCTTTGTTTCAGAAAAATAAGTTTTCCTCTTATCTCTCTTTACGAAAGCAGAAGCTCTGCTAAGGCATAGAGAAACTTCATCTTCGAGCTAGCTCAGTTGTTCTCCTCTGGTAAGTTACTCCTCGGATCTGTAGTGGCCTTTTTCCTTCTCCTTTTTCTAGTAGGGTGCTTTGTTGCATCTAAGGTTCTTTCTCTTACTCGTTATGGGTCTTGGGGTTTCTGTTTCAGCTCTACTCCAGCTCTGGGAGTTGTGGTGCTTCTTAGTTTCGGACCTGTTTGCGTTAGTTGCTCTCAATACAGGTAAGGAAAGCTAGGTTTTCAAGTTCTAAATTTATTTTTGTATGCTTGCGAGTTATTATGGGTTTTGGTTGCTTGAATGGTATTTTAATCATGTGTAAATGGCTGCCTTATATTCTGGATGTTGCTCTATGTCATTTCTGCCTTGCATGGGTGGAACAGTGGGGGAGAACTAATATTCTCGCCCAGGCGAGCTCGTCTCGCCTAGGCGAGAATACCAGCAGCTCGCTTAGGGTTCTACCTCGAGCACTCGCCCAGGCGAGGGGCTGCGTTTTGAGCGACAGGCCAGCTCGCTCAGGAGAGACAGCCTCGCCTAAGCGAGGGATCGTGAAACTTTCCAAGACCCACTGTTGTAGGCTCGCCTAAGTGAGAGCCCGTCGCCTGAGCAAGACAACTTCTCTCGTCTGGGCGACGACTCCTAGCTTGAGCGAGGCTGCTACAGCGGGTGGCTTCAATTCTGTTGTTCTCTTTGTTTGATGGGTGAATTGTGTGATTTATTTACTTACCCTTTTTTTTCAAAACCTAAAGCATGTGAATATATATGGTTGCTTGAATCTTATGAACTAAAAGTTGGTATGTTGGCATGAGTAACACATGGATTTTGGTTGGTTGGTTGAGAACTTACATGAGAATTGGATGTATGAAATAAAGGTGGTGGTTGTGTTATAAGAGACATGAATTTGGTGTGTGATAGGCGTAATTCCATGAATCTCGTGGAGAGACCCCATGGTGGTGTGTAGTGTATATGTTAAGATATGGATTCAAGTAAGGACCGCATCCCGAAACTCTAATGGGTCAGTGAGTCTCAGGTAGAGCAAACTAACCCAAGTGATGAGAATGGCGGGAGGCCCTAGTCTCTGGCAGGATAATGGCCTTAGACGTTTAAAGGCTAACCTTGTGTGTGGTAGGGTGAAACCCATTGGCAATGGCTCTGCAGAGCAGTAGAGGCCACCACAAGCGCAAGCGTCCAGTAAATCCGATCTTAGCATATGTATTCAGATAATTGAGTCATAGGGTCCTGCTTGTTTGCTATAACATGATTCTATGTGCCTACTGTGTTGCATGCTTGGACTGTTTAAGTACTTATCTGTTATACCATGATAAAAATTATATTACACTAGCTTACCCTTGCATTTCTGTTTATGTTCCTGTTATGTTTTCTTTTTTGCGAATGATCACCCTTGGTGGGAGCAGATGGGGGAAATCCTGGGAGTAGGCCTGGTGGTAGGAGTGGTGCAGCTTAGGGGATCAGTATGTGTGACTCTCAGGAGCAGTTATGTGTCCCTAGTGCCTTTTTGTAATTTCATACTCTAAAGGAGCATCGTCTTCTGTAAAACTGTTAGCTTTCCTTTGCTTTTGTTATGGCATGGTGGTATACCCAAGTTTGCTTTCACAGTATATACTCTTGGATGACTGTAATAGTTACCTTTCTTATATTCTATGTTCATTCTAATTGCTTCTCATTATTATAACTATATGTGATGATTTATTTTAGTAGATTCTACCCTGTTTTAAATGGGATGTCACAATGAATGTTAATTTTTGGGAAGATAATGATATTAAGGTGTAGAAAGTATTATTATATAAATATAAATTATTGTATGACTAGATACATTAATGACAAAACTCTATCTAATTTTTTCGAGTTTTATGTCAACTTGTATTGCCGAGTTAACCTTTGTCTAATCTAAATCTACTATTGTTGGCCAACACTTAAACTTTCAGCAAGGTGCATTTAATTAAACAAGCAGCACATATTGTATCAGTCAGAATATGAAGTTAAGTAGACCGATATTTGTTGGTTATGTAATATGTGATTTTGTGAAATGTATTACTCTTCTCCGTTCTTCTTTGTGACACATGTACGCCGGAAATATTAAAATGATAAGTAATTTATTACCTTTTCTCTTTAACAGATGGGATCCAATTTCTTATACCGCGTCACCTCTCATGCGTTCCTGATTAACCTTTCCAGAATACATTTTTTATATTCTAAAAAGTCCATTCCGAAATACATGAGAAGTATCAGAAGAAAATTATGGAATTAAAGAAAACTTTAACCTCTATGTGCCTCACCTATACCAGAAAACAATGAGAAAAAAAATTACACGCAAAAGGTGTAAGGCCAGATTGACTGTTCAAGTCCAATAACCAACTAACTAGTTCGCTTCTCTAACAAAATAATTATGTTCTATTCTATAGAAGTTGACTATTCTGAATAATAGTTCTACTTCTATCCATGACAAGTTTCCTATCATCAATAGTTAATTTCGTACTGTAGGAGCAAAATCAGATCACAAATTATCATTGAAAACCAATTAGCGGGGGAAAAGATAGACAAGTGGCAACAGATTCATAGGCAATCTTGTGCCACATAGTTCTGATTATTTCTATTTTCATAATACAAAAAGGGCATAAAGTTGACGGCCATGCATCTCTAAAACCCCAAAGAAAAGTAAAAAATTTCAAGTAAAGCATGCATAAAAAGCTTTACATGGCACAACAATACGACAAAGATTAGCATGTGAACTTTTTTATAAGGCAAAAAGGACCTATTGGATATATAACATTAACGACCCCAGGAAAACTGCAATAACACGTGTTTGCAATCTCAGTAGTTAACGCAGTATGAACGCTCTAACGAGTTTCTTATTTGCTAGGAGAAGCAAATCTTGTTCGTTCCCTCTGCCGATGTATAGCTCGATCCTTTGGAGAAGATGTCTTTCCGCCCATGCCAGCCTGACGCATCATTTCTGCAATATTTGTCCAAATCAACTTGTAAATTAATGAATCATACCAAATTCAGCTAACATATTATGTTTCAATTATCTTAAGAATAAAGTAAGAAGGGAGTTTTAGAAAGAATGTGAGAGAGTCGCTAGCATTCTCTGCTCATGAGAAAGAATGTGAAAGACAATGACAACTTTGAATTCTCTGCTCATGTCTCTTGCTTACATAAAGAGTCAAATTGAGTAAGAGTTGTAAATTATAAACTTAATCCTTAACATTAGCATCATGGTCAATTTGGTATCGGGTATTACAAGGAAAACGATTTTTTTTTAATTGTAATAACTATCAATTAATTTGATTCTTGAAATTGACAGTCAATTTGGTTCCTTCATTATCAAATTTCATAGCATCATTGCTCAATTTGATCCCTGATATTACAAAAAAGGAGACTTTATTGACTGTAATAAATAACTATCAATTAATTTGACTGTTGAAATTGGTCAATTTGGTTCCTTTATTATCAAACTAGTCAATTTGGTTCCAAATTAGTCAATCTAGTACCAAAATTCGGCAATTCCGTCTACTGGATACTTATCAATTAATTTGATTATTGAAATTAAAGCATCAAATTGGTCAATTTGGTTCCTTAAATTATCACAGTAGTCAATTTAGTACCTATATTTGACAATTATCGCCAATTTGATACTTCAGTTTAACTAAATCAATTGACTTAGTACTAGATATTAGGTATAAAATTAAATTGACTAAATATGTACTAATCTTAAGGATCAAATTAACTAATACAGCCAAACTTAATGACGGTTGCAAAATCAGGAATTATAGAAACTTGTTAGTTATTTTAGTAAAATGATTTCGAACCTCGCTTTCTCTCGAGCTCCTGGTCAAGCTCTTCTTTCCATTTTCTCTGTCTCTCCGAAAAGCTTAGACTGCAAGTACAACATACAGTGCTTAAATTACTTTATATTTCTGATTCAAGCTTAGAAAAGCAAAGCAAGGCAAAAACAAACAAACCTTGGGCTACTAGGCTGCTGCTGAGAGTCAACTATCACTCCTTTCCATTCGTTAAGGGGAGATGCTGGAATATCGTGAGAAGTATGGTTATTTACATGGCCAACAGTTGATGAGGACTGGCCATTACTTCCAGGACTTCCAGTATTATCGATGGCTTTAGATGGTGTACTGATTGGTACTCGATTAGGTGATCTGCTTTTTGGAGGTAATTTCAAAAATTTTCGAGAAGCAGTATCATCACTTGTACTGTCAACATTGGGAGAAGAGGATGTATTTAAACTGTTGTAAAACTCTTCATATAAAGGTGTCTGTAGTTTTTTCAGTTCAAGAGCCTGTCATAAATGTATGGTCAACATTATGGCACAACAGTTAGTAGACAAAAAAATTGATGAATTTACAGCGGAATGACAAACTTGATTTCAACATAAAGCAATACCTTCTCATCCAAAAAGGCTTTGATTTTTGACTCTGTGAGTTCATCATCTTCCTCTGAAAGAGATGGAACACCTGGAAAGGAAAAATCTGGCTGCCCCTTATCATCCCCTGACTGATCAGGTGGCATGTAACTTTCATCTGTGACAAAATTGACCTCTCGATTTTCCAGTTCTGAATTTGCATCAAATTTACACCCCCAATCATCAGAGGGATCAGACATTGGGTTGAAACTCTACATGAAATAAAATGTGCCTGAGAAGTCATAAATTTCATATTTAAATAAAACAATAAGGACCTACAATCACCTCAATATCAGTTGACATCAGTGATTTGTATTTAACATCATTATGCGAGAACTCTTCTTTGTCGTCAATCACACACATATCGTCATCATCATTGCTCATTCCCCACAATTGTTTATTTCCAGAGTCCAGAGGATTTACTGTTGAAGAGCAAAGGCTACATAAATTACAAAAAAATTGCTAAATAAAACCATATTGCCGTTCACTAGCATCAAGAAAAATATAATATTGAAAATATAGCTCCATTATATCTTCCACGTAAATAACTACCAAATCTTACAAGTCCTTGAAGGAAATATTCAACACTTACATGGATTCATCATTTGGGGCACATGATGGTGAAGCTATAAAATTTTCCTGTCAGAAGTGAAAGCGATTTTTCTTAAAATTGGTTTGTAAAAGATGCAACAGCAATCCAAATATCACATCAATTTTACATACCGTGACATTAGATGACAGACTAAGAGAATTCATATGTTCACCAGTTACAAAGGGATGCTGCAGTCAGTTACAAACTTGAAAAAATTGTTAGGGAGAGCTGAAATATTTCATGCAAAACACTATTAACAGCAACAATAAGAATAAAAAAGTACAGTCTTCTACCAATCAATGGCCAGCATTCCTAAAATGGCTACACAAAAAATATTATACACTTCAGATGCGCAGTCTAAAAGAGAAATGCTTAAAGAATCACCTGCAGCAGTTCTGATGCTGATGACCTCAAAACCGGTTCCCTACAAAAGGATTATAAATTTAAATGATTTTTGTAATCTGATAAACTAACTTTGAAAAGAAAGCATACAAGGCATATATTCTCTCTTTTAACCACAATGCACATATTGAATGTTAAGTCACTTTTAATATAGAAATGTGCTGATGGATCTTTCTCCCCAAACCCCCTTCGCACCCCGCTCCACCCACCAAACAAATAAAAACTCAATAATGCTTAGTTGATCAATCTTCTATCATATACTTTAAGACAAGTATTAATCACAAAGAAACACACTAAAACTAGGAATCTGTAATGCAAGAAAAGCATATGAAACCTACTTCTGCAAACATTTTAGCAGAAAATCTTTTGCTGCAGCCGATAGATGATCAGGGATTGGTGGATGAGACTTAGTTGTCCCTATATGGAAGAGAGCAGCAACCTGAAAGTTTTTTCTTTTATTAGATTCACAGAGCACCTTAAGCATAATTCCAGGATTAATAATGAGATACCTCTTGTTGGTATTGCTGACTCCAGGGAGGCTTTCCAGTGGCCATCTCAATCACAGTACAACCCACACTCCATATGTCAGCAGAGCTGAAATGAAAACATTTTTATTTAGCATCAAATGAAACACCATTTCGAAAAGATATATTATACACTTGCACAAAACAACTAACAAAATAAAATTCAAAAAATACACCAAGAACAGTATATAAGAATCTCCTAGTAGAATTTCAAAGGTAGATCTGTGACCTTGAATTTGTAAGTGCCATTCATCTAAAACATACAACTATTTCTACAAGACACGACAACTGAGACAACCAGTTATGACTCTGCTTCAAATTGCTTAGGACTAGAAACTTTAAAAGCATATTTAGCCTATGTATCTTGCTGAAAATTCCTGCCACTAACTTCTTCAATATCTCAAGCAAAGATTCATATTTCTAACAGAAACCATTATTGTATATTTAAGGCAGGAAGTTGTAATACAACTCCATATACACAGAATGGTACACCTGGAATCATAAACAGTCAGTCACAACTACGACAGCAAGTGATATCTGACCAGAAGAAACTTCCAGTTTCTCAATCACGTTAAAAGCATCCTAATAACAGAATAACAAGTTAAAATATGTCTACAGAGTTAATGTCCTTACAAGCTATGCCCAGTCTGAAGAATAACTTCTGGAGCCATCCAATATGGAGTACCCTTCATAGATTTGGCCCCGGAAATGGTTGCCTAGATAAAAAAAAAAAAAAAAAAAAAAAACACCACAACAAAAA
>Ga0214545_1013325_pt1 | contig 10253 bp, 14 predicted proteins | sample CNSS4metaG_FD_160064 | JGI IMG/M metagenome (GOLD analysis project Ga0214545, IMG submission 160064) | Root nodule microbial communities from cowpea collected in UCLA plant growth center, Los Angeles, California, USA - CNSS4 | ecosystem: Host-associated > Plants > Roots > Nodule | place: USA...
ATATATAGATTGAGTCTTGAATCTTTGGATTAATCTGTTTTGAGATTCTTGATTTCTATTTTGATTTCTAATTTTGTTTTCCAATTTGTGTTTTATGTTTTTCAATCTTTAAATCCCCATATTTATTTGGACAAGAAGAGTGATGGAAATGATTTAGATAATCATATTATCTTTAATTTTACAGATGATGGTGAAAATGAATACGCTCTTGATTTTGTCCGAGTTTTAAATGTTGTGTATTGATCCTGAAATTCCTCTTGATTACTTTTTCTAGGCATATAATAATATTTTTGTGTGACTATGTTGTTGAGTTAATGTCACATTGTTTCCTCTTGATTTTTCAAGACTTAAATTGTTTTTCTCTTGAGTTTTTTTTAGTAGTTATCTATTGTTTTCTTAACCGCGGTTATTTTTAACTTTTGCCTTCGGGTTTGCACCCAAGACATATGCAGGCGAGGTAAAAAGACAGTTTTTTATTCCTCATTATGAACTAAGGCATATTTTAGTGTTACTGTCTCAGTTCCCTCCACAACTGGAGCCTAATGGGCATCAAAAATAAAAAAAATTAAATGTACTTTCTGCCTCGAGTTTGGTCCAACCGAGGCAGAAAGCGAGATTTACTACCTTGGTTATGTCCCAACTGTAAGACCCACAAAATTTAATTAATTAATTAATTAATTAATTAATAAATGCGGGTAGTGGGAGTCTTTATGACATTGCATGTTGACTTGTATGACGTGGAATAGAACTAGTTTAAAAGGTTGAAGAATGATAATAAAATCCTAGATTTATAGGAATTATCATGAAACATGAATTGGTTGAATGGTGATGCATTGGCTTGGTAATTGCATGGATGTGTGTTTGAACCTTAGTATACACAAATTAAGCTTTCTTTTTGCTAAAGCATTTTGGCATGAATGAGAAAGGTAAGGAACCCTAGCCGTCAGAAAGGGGCAGCCAAGGGGAATGGAAAACCACCAAGGAACAACCATTGAATGACAATTAAACATAATTTTAATGTCATTTTTGTTTTTCTAGTAATTAGGATTAAATAAGTGAGTTAGGGGGGGAGAGACACTAGAGAGAAAAGAGAATAGCAGTATCTATACACTTGAGGAGGAGTTTTTGAAGAGCCAAGGGTGGAGTTAGAAGCTTATTGACGTGTGGAAGAGGAGTGGATTGTTTGCTATCACCAAGGTTCCAAGCTTTTATAATTGGAAGCAAGGAGTACTAGGTTAGGGGAGTTGGACTCCGTTATTCTAATTCATGTTATTATTCTTACATGATTGAATGATTGTTTGAAAGCTTGAACTGTGATAATTCTGTGTAAATTCATATTTTTGGAAAATTTCCAGAAACTGCCTGACAGACCTTCAAAGCTGCCAGGTGACTCATCCTCTTTTCTATGTAATTCTGGGCACCCGAGAGGAACTATCTGGCGGCCCAGTTCATGCCGCCAGGTGATGCATGTTCTGCAACCCAGTTCTCGGGGTTTTTGTATGATTCGTTTAACGGCGATAAACACCTGCCAGGCGACGCGAGCAATGTGGCTCGATTTTCATTGTTTTGGTGATTCTGGGTGATTTTAATCAGAGGGACATATAACTCTAACTATGAGTGAATACTAGATGAAATTGGTTGATTGAATTTTGCAGCGATTTAAGGTAATTGAGTAAATAACGATAAAGATACATTTTTAGGGTGTGGAAGAGATTGGAATACTGCGTCTGTATGACCCGAGAAATTTAAATAATTAAATAAATAATTATTTAATAAATGCGGGTAGTAGAAGCCTTTATGACATTTTGTAACATCCCTAAGGAATGTTACTTAATTAAATAAATAAATATAGAAAAAGGAAGTTCAAACGTCGCAATATTATTATTCCCAAACACGGGAAATTTAAAATGTTTAAACATCACGCCAAAACTATAAACAGTAGTAGTAAAATCATTACAATTTCCAAAATCCATTAACATAAATGAATACAAAATAAAAATCCCTAGCTCTAATCCCAACTAGCCCTCACTCCGTCGCTTGAGCATCCTCAGCATCACCTATATCATCATCTGCTCCCGTGTAACGAATCACACGATCATCGCCAATCACAAACAAAAAGGGTGAGCTGATAAAATTAGAAATATTATATAAATTAACAAAATATATAAATGAGACACCTATCTTATTCATTCTACTTAGTTCTTGGCCAAGACCTTAATCCCCAAGGCTTTTCAACCTTCATAACACACAAGTAGTTAGTCTTAGACTCAGGATTTATGATGCTCACACGAACCTGCCCGCTTGTGGTCTTGCCTCTACGAACCTCCCCGCTCATAGTCCTACTCTACGAACCTCCCCGCTCGTAGACCTGCTCTACGGACCTACTTGCCCATAGTCCAACATATGTGATCCGCCAGCTACATACCTCCTCGCACGCAACATCTCTCAAGTGTGAGCACGAAATATATGAACCTACCTCGCTCGTATCCTCACACGAGAGTAACTGGATATGAATCTCCCCACTCATATCATCATATGTCCACCACCATTCATGAACCTACCCGCTCATGGCACAACATCTCCTGATCCAAGTATAGCATCTATGCTTAAAAACAACACACGCAAGTCATAAATACCTGCAACATTATCGCCTGGCGCGACCTGAGAGCTGCCAAGAGAAACTTGCGCAGACCGCCTGGCGGTTTCCCCCTTGCCGCCAGGCGCCAAGCTCCAAACAAACCCACTATTTCAAGGTTTGTCACCTAGCGAAACACACCTTGCCGCCAGGCGCCACGCGATGCAGGACTGTCTCTAGGAATCCTATCGCCTGGCGCACTCTCTCGTGCCGCTAGGTGCTATATCAGTAGCGCTGTTTACTGGTCTTGGCACTCAAGTTTGGTAATTTCTTAATACAAAATACTACCACAATTATCACTATACCCTCTCTTCTCAGGTATTATGCTAATCACTCAGCCATACCAAAATCAGTCCATTACTCTTAGCTCACCTTGATATATTCATTTGTTCTAGACCCATGACTCACCAAGTTCTCTAATCTTGGCTAATCTTGGCTAATAGTTTTCTAAAATTGGGCAATTTTCTTATACTGCATTGTCAATAATGTCAACTCTTTTAGTCGATCCTTTGAACATTATAGTGTACCATTTAAGATTAATTTCTTACTCACTAAGGCTTGCCCATTATACATCCTAGGATACCAACCTGACAAAAATTATGCTTCCTAACACTTAGACCTGTAATTGACAGTAACTTTTCCCTTTTCTTTCAATACCATATCTTACCACTCCTCACATATGTATAACCTATCACCACTTCCCATTTACTAGTCTCATATTCCATAAATTTTCATGTCCTATCCCTCCTCCCTTCCTCACTTAATTTCATTCTAACATTCACTTTCATGGTTTCCTTTCCTTCGTTGCCAATCACTCAAATTCACAACACAACACCTGTTGCTCGTCATCGCCTAGCGGCCAATAAGGAGCCGCCAAGCTGCTCACCAAAACCTGGCCAAAAACTCGCATTTCTGCAAACACACAAGGAAAACTAGATTTCCCATAATTTGATCTAGACTCCCATTTTACCATAATCAAATAACCCCTCGCAATTTATCAATTTGACTCCCAATCTTATTACTCCTTTCGCACCATAAGGTTTCCCCATACATTATTATATACCCTGAAACCCAACATTCAATTTCTTTCTTAGGTTGAATCATAATTCATCTCATCTTCATTCCCATTGGGAATTCAAAATCACACGAGCAGTAAGGAATTCATGGTATTTTTGAAACCTCACAAATATAGACATCATTGAAAGATCAATACACCACGAAATATACAGTTTTGCAATCAAACGGTGATAGAACAATGCACATCGCATGGCAGTTCTGTCTCACTGCCAGGCAGTTCATGACAGAACCCAAAATTTGGGTAAAAATTGACGTGCCGCCTAGCGACACCTTCATGCCCGCCAGGCAGTTTTTGGGCGAAAACCCAGAATTTTGCGAGAACAACGTAATTCAATAAGGGGGTTCATGCAATTCAATTCATACAATCACAGTACATTAGTCACGAATCAAAACAATTAAAAATAGCTCCCCTAACTTGGAATTCGCGCCCCAATTGGTCCTCTAACCCAAAACTCTCTTAGCTTTTGCTTTCCTTCCAACAGTCATAGACGAAATGTTTCCAGCCCTCTAAGCTGCTTCTCTTGGCTGCTAGGGTTCCTCAACCCTTTCATGTTTCATGATAATTCCTATAATTTTAGGATTACATTATCACTAACCACATCCAAACATAACATTTAAAATAATGCACTTATTAAAATAACACACAATTTAGCACACATAGGACTTGAACCCAAGTCCTCTCAACATAACTAAGTACTCTCAACCACTTGAGCTAGTACTTTTCCACGTTATAACAATATGCATTAAATGCCATAAGGGTTCCTACTACCCACATTTATTAAATAATTATTTATTTAATTATTTAAATTTCCTAGGTCTTACATAGTTGGTGGATCACATGTGTTGGACTACAGGCAGGCAGGTTCGTAGAGTAGAACTACGAGCGGGAAGGTTCGTAGAGGCAGGACTACGAGCGGGCAGGTTCGTGTGAGCATCATAAATCCTGAGTCCATGGCTTTAGGGAATTAGAGGTTGAAAAGCTTTAGGGAATTAAGGACTTGGCCAAGGTCTAATTATAATAATATAACAGGGTGTATTTATATTATTACTTGATGTGTTCTCTCTTATTATTGAGCCCACCCTTTCTGTTTGTGTTTGGCGATGATCGTGTAATTCTTTACACGGGAGCAGTTGATGATACAGGTGATGCTGTTAACGCTTGAGACGGAGAGAAGGGCTAGCTTGGGTTGAAGCTAGGAATTTGTCATTTTGCTGTTATTTTATTGCATTTTGGAAAATTGTAATAATCTTAATTACTATTATTAAATAGTTTTGGCGCGTTAATTTTATTATTGAATTTTCCCGCGTTTGGGGTAATAAAAGAGTTAATGTTTGATGTTCATTTCTTATTTCTTTAATTTTAAATAAGTAATATCTAATAAGGATGTTACAACATCTAGGATTAATGGATGTAGGAATTATCTTAAGGAAATTGTAATTACATAATTATGTTAGTATTAGAACCCTTTGGAAGTTTGATCGACGGTGGGATCGTGGGGATATTGAGAGAGATGATTTTTTGGGTTTTTTGGGGTCTTTGCAGGTGCTGGAAATTCTGGGAATTTCCCAGAGTATTATGCATCGCTTGGCAATACTGATTGAGTCGTCAAGCGCCAACACAGAATAAAAAACCTACGTGGCTATGAGGTGCATTGGAGGGTCTGGGATTTTTGTGAATCAGATTGATGCTGAATGTAGGATTGAGAAATTATATGCACAACGGTCTGGGGTGATTAAAATGAGTGCTAATGGGGGTTGGAAGAAGCATGACAGTAATAACAATGCAGTAAAGAGTCTTATTAAATTAAAGTATTTCCGAATTGAGAGGTATAGGACAATTAAAAGTTAGAGTTCCTAAGTGAAGATGCAACAGTTGGATATAAGGTATAGGTCTATTCTATGGTAAGGTTGAATTAGTGATGTGGTTATGTTGGAAGGGGGAGGGCATTTCCGTTAGTTAATAAAGAAATGATAAAAGTGAATACCTGGGATTACATATGTGACAACATTTAGGGAATGAATGTACATAAGAGAAGTTATGACAACTGAAATCATTGTTGACAATAATAAACTAGGTTTATGGTACTTTGGATTAGTGGCAATATGGGTAGTGTGTGAACAATTGCGCCTGGACCTGAACAAAAACCAGTACTGTGCAAATACTGGTGTAACGCCTGACGGTGGTGTTTGAACCGCCAAGCGATGGCTACACTCACAATGGCTACTGGAACACGTGGTGCCTAGCGGTGAGGGTCGTCCCACCAGGCGATGTATGTTAAGGTAGTGGCACTAGAGGTGTTTAGCGCCTGGCAGCACGAGGCCTCCGCTATATGGTCTGGAAGCGAATTTTGCCTAGCGGCTCTAGAGTAGCACCAGGCGATAATACAGAGGCAGGACTTGTGTTTTGTTGCTTTGGATGTGTGTGATTTACAAGGCTTTGGTGATACCTTAAAGGTCGGTTTGCTGGAGTGTTCCTTGAGTTGTGGCTCAGAACATATCCTTTGAGTTGTGGCTCGGAATGACATCTCTTGAGTTATGGCCTGGTTTGGCAGATGAACACGAGGAACTCTTGAGTTGTGGCTCGGGTTGGCAAGTGTTACTGGTGTGAGTGTGCGAGTTGTGGCTCGTACGGATGGGTCCAAATAGATTGCCCTCCTCAATATTAAGCTAACGAGTTTAGTAGTCTTGGGACGTTACGAACTATGTTTGTATTGGGAACTCCACCTGGCATTACGGAGTATGGTCCGTAGCAGGTTTTTCGCACATGTTCTACAAGTTGTTTCTTGTAGGTGTGGCAGTAAGACATCTTGAGGTATTCATCAAAGATATAGAGAATGTATGACATGGTGGTGGCCATGTTGTGTGGAATCAAATGATAGGGGTTCCTTTTATGTGTGTGCATATATTTGAACTGTATGTATGTATAAGTTTTATACTGTTTGCTCACTCTATCTACTTGTGTTTAGCGATGATCTTGTATTCTGTTACACGTGAGCATATGATGTTGTAGGGGGATCTGGTGAGGCATAGAGCCAAAGTGTGGGCTATCTTGGGAATTTTCTACCGAGTTTATTATTTTATGGAATGTAAAGACTTTGTAATCATTTGGATTATTGAACTTGGTTATTGTATTGGAGTTTCATAAATTATGGGTTTGATTTATTTTACGATATAATAAAATTTAAAATTTCCCGTGTTTTTAAGAAATGAAGTATAATAAATGAGGTTTTCATCATAATTCTTTATTTTATTATTTAAATTAGTAATATCCGTTCGGGATGTTACACCAACTGAGGCATATTAGTTATTAAAAAAATTATGATAATTTTTCATAATTTCAAAAATCAAACAAAGTATATTGCATAGTTTATCATCATTAATCCCATCTTTAAAAGCAAAGTATTTTCCATCATCAACAATCTCATCTTTACGAGCTTCAAAAAATTTACACACTTAATTTCTGTCGAAATACAAACCAAATTTCTATCATACATCATCACAATCTCAAATTCAAGATTGAAAACTCAAGAACATACAAAATAACGCAAAAAAGAAGAAGAATAGAGGCAAAACAAAAATGAAACAAAACATAAAAATGAATCATACAAAGGGGCAGGATTCACAACAACAATAGAGGAGCCACAAGAACAACCTGTTCGATGGCCAACCAGCACAATGGAGGGGTGAACGGAGTGGCTGGCGTGCTCTTTCTACTAGAATCAACATCTTTTGTTCGTAGAAACAAAGGTTGAAGATGTTGAAATAGTGAAGCGATTTGGTTTTTTTAACCCTAACTAGTTTTACTACCTCGGTTGATTTGAAATCAAGGCATAAACACTCAAGCCTCAATTAAACGCTAAATCGAGTCATATTCTCACAAAAATAATAAAAAAGAGTGCCACGCTAGAAAAGTGACTGCCACTCATAGGCCTCGGGTGATATTTGACCGTAACATAAGGCCTTTTATGCCTCAATTTAGTGAGACTCAAGGCATAAAACTGTCATCAATTCAAAAAACTTAAAACAACGAGAATTTTAAAAGTTTTGGGAGTGTTACTGTCTTGGTTGTGATTATAACCGAGGCATAAAAGTTATGTAATTATCATTTATTAAAAGCTTAGGAGTTGTCGATGTTTATTAAAAGTTATAAAGTATAAATTTCATTTTATTAAAAATTTAAAAAAGTAAATATTTTATCTAAAGTTAAAATGTATGCAAGATCGATTTAGCGTAATTAGTTATAACTTTTTCTTGATATTATACGATGTTGCATATATCATTGTCTATATGTTAGATTCTAATATTTTTAAGGAAAATTATCTTTTTGACAAAAGTTATCATTTTCCTATTTTTAAAAGGTTTTAGATCCTAAATATTTATAAAAATGTAATATGGCAGAGGTATTAAGTGAGTGATGATGTCAAGTAAAGTGAGGTTAGGTAAAGATACATAATATAACCATATATAAGGCACTTAACAGTGCAGATTTTGTTGGCTAACGGTATACCATCAATCATTATCTTATTATGTTTTTCATCAAAGAAAAAAAAACACTACGAAAGTTTTATATTGTTTGTGGTGTCCGAAAGGTCAAAAACAAAAAGATTTTATGAATGCATGCAACAAAATAGGAGTCAGCTAAAAATGTTAGACAAGAGAATATTAGGTGGGGCATGGGCTTTTGAAAGGGACTTGCATCTGCTTTCTTAGACAAGAGAATATTAGGTACGATATAGATATTATATATTTTTAAATTAAATTTAGAATTATATCCATGTAATCAATTTCAGCAATAAAAAATCGTCCCTCATGTCTGTCATAATTATGGAGAAAATACATAAAAAAAATGCATCTAACTTTGTCTATTCAACAAATTAGAACAGAAATATTTTTAACGGAGAAAGAATATAGAGAATCAGGAAAATGTTTAACATAATTAATGAAGAGAGAAAAAATTATTTCATGAACGAATATATATATATATATATATATATATATATATATATATATATAATTTATTATATTTATGTATTATTTAAATTATATATTTTTATATTATTTTTGGGCGCTTCAATCTATCGCAAAATGGAGTAGATGTTTATTTTATATAATTGATAAAATTAACTTACTTAATCACATGCACTTGAGCTAAAATGTTATAGCTAGATTTATGCTTATTGTGAAACTACTCTATCATTTTTCTTTTTTTTTTCTAGAAATTTTTCTCTACTTTCTCTTTAATTTATTTTTATAAACTTGAATTAAGGATTATTTTCAATCAATTAAAGTTTCAAACAAAGTAAGCTTTGGTAAAGGTTGTTTATTTTCTTCATATATATATATATATATATATATATATATATATATATATATAAATAAAACAATAAATGAAGTTTATTATTTTTCAAACAAATAAGAAACACAAAGCATGCATAAATGGTTTTACTTAGAAGGACTACACGATAAAAGAGTGAGAATTTATGAAGAAGTGATAGATGCATTAGTTGGACAAACTTGATATCATCAAATGACTCCAATACAACATTGAATGCCTAGAAGACCATCTACCCTTAAAGAGCAGTCTCGTAAAATTTGAGTTACACGTCTTTGATAGAAAATTTTGACAATGAAAAATGTAGAAGCATTGGGTAAGAATGAATCTTTGTGACACCTATGAATAGAAACTTGCCATGCACATTAAAAATTGATGAAAAAACTATGAACAAACTATTAATGTGCATATGTTGGCGCATTATTTCATTCTTTTAAAGCTTCTAAGTGCTTAGATACGTCATCTTCTAAACAACTTATTAAAAAAATAGGTTCTTGCCCGTATATCCTTCAAGCGTGAGAAGTTATCTATTAAAACAAGAAGTGATTGTATTTTCATAATCACTCAGTTGAGTGTGAACATTATAAACAAATTTTGTTTGTTACATAACTTGTAGATGTTTTGTGTACTTTGTTTAAGAGACCTCATATATTTGTAGGGCCGGGCAAAATAAACCAAACTGCACTGAACTACCAAAAACTGCACTGAACTAAAAAACAGTTCGCATGAACTGCACTAAACTGAAAAACAGTTCAAACGAACTGAACTGAACTGTTTTTCTAAAAAATAAACTGGACTAAATTACACTGGACTGAACTGCACTGCACTATAATATGAACTGAGCTGAACTGTTATAAACTATAATATGAACTGGACTGCACTGGACTGAACTGCACTGCACTATAATATGAACTGCACTACACTGTTATACATCTTAATACATCTTCAATCATCTAAATTAATTGCACTTGAAGGTCCCACTTCATTTTGAGAAGTTATATCTACAAAAAATAAAAATAAAATTTAGGCTTTCATATAAAGTATCAACTAAAAAGTATATAAAGTTTTCATATAAACTCACATTGCTCAAATTCATCAAGCTCTTTAGGATCCTCATTAAAAAGTATAGAGAAAGGTGTTCCTCTTAACCAATCTTGTGTGCAAACAAGTACTTCCACTATTTTAGGCGTTAGGCAACTACGATAAGGA
>Ga0214545_1013332_pt1 | contig 10238 bp, 6 predicted proteins | sample CNSS4metaG_FD_160064 | JGI IMG/M metagenome (GOLD analysis project Ga0214545, IMG submission 160064) | Root nodule microbial communities from cowpea collected in UCLA plant growth center, Los Angeles, California, USA - CNSS4 | ecosystem: Host-associated > Plants > Roots > Nodule | place: USA...
AGAAATGAACCTTCACATCTAGATAGCTTGCTATCTTAATGTCCAGTGGGAATTTTCAAAAAGCTTTCTTAAATAACTTCACCATATTCATAACTCTAAAAGGAAACAAGATAATCCTTCATCAGAATGATATTCCCAATGGTTATTACTTGGTGGTAATAGGATTGGTATATTTTCATGTTGTGGTTTTTGAACATGTGATGAGTTTGTTTGACTTGGAGGGTACGAGTAAGTATGTGTTTGGAAAAAATATTATATGTGATGTTTTATCTAGTTATCTCACATTTGCTTTTGTTGTGATTGTGGTGGTGCAATGATCGTATAGTTTGTGTTATACGAGAGCAGATGTCAATACGAATTTTGTTGGTGATGCATAGGTGCGAAGAGACGTGTTGGGAAACATTGGGAGTTTTGGAAAGCTTTTTGAAAAGATTTCGGATTTTCTTTTAGCATGAACTTTTCTTTGAAATTTGTTAAGTTAAAGACTTGTATGGAAACCTTTATGGTTGTTTTGGATATTTCGCAAAGTTTATATTTGAATGAACTTTGGAAGTTTTTTTTAATAAAATTTTGAGAAGTTCTTATCTAATTAGGATGGTATGAGAGATTTGTTATGGTATTATTTAAGGATTTACAAACTACACATGGCATCCTGAAAGGGCTGTTACATATGTTGATGACAAAATCTTTGTTTCAACTATACAAGGTGAATTTGAAATCTCTATGATGGGTGCGGTGACCTACTTCTTGGGAATGTAAGTTAAACAATTTGAGCAAGGAACATTTTTAAGCCAGTCAAAATACTATTTTGACCTGTTGAATAATTTTGAAATGGAGACTTGCAAGGAAGTTACCACTCTAATAGCCAACAATTGCTACATGGATTGATGAAGCTGGACAATAAATTGATACAACCAAATACAAAGGCTTATTTGGTTCTTTGCTCTATCTAACTACAAGTAGGTCTAATATATAGTTTAATGTATGTAAGTGTGCAAGGTTCAATTCAATACGAAGGCAACACAGATGATTCTTAAGTATCTGAAAGGGACAACCAATGTTGGGTTGTGCTATCCAAGTAACTCAAAGATAAACTTAAGTGGATTTTTAGATTCTAATTTTGCTGGTTGTAAATTGGATAGGAAAAGCACAAGTGGAATCTACCACCTACTTGGCTCAAGCCTAATATCATGGAACAGGAAAACCAAGCATGTGTAGTGTAACACCCCTTTTGAGATGCCACGTGTAATTTTTTTTTCCAAAACTTCTAAATACATCCGCTGATACCATCCTATTTAATAGGAATTCTTCATAATTTTTTATCCCAAAAATAACACCTGTCAAAAGATTCATCTAAAACAACTTTATTCCTAAAAAAATCATGGTTCAACCAACCAACTAAATTAAACCGTCAAACAATAATTAATACAAATCCTTTAAGTTTAAATCTCGCAACAACCAACCATTACATTTTTATTCATAGGACATTTTCAATCATCAAAACGAAACTCCCTAAGGCCTCCCCACGACCTCCTCACAGCTAAGCTTCTCCAATTGAATCTACAACATCTACCCCCGTATAATACAAGTTACTTAATCATCACAAATGGAAACCACAACCACAACATGCAAGGGTGAGCTAACCATGTAATATATCACATATCAATGTAAATCAACATACAATTCACCAAGAATTACCACAATATATCATAACTCATCTAAGTTCTTACACCAGAACAAAAATTCCCTTTTATTTTCTCCAAATAAAACACGCTCTTCTCAATCCCAAAAGCTCAAGGAACGCTTTCAACTTTTGGTGTTTGAGTTGTTGGTAGAGACCATCTAAGCCCTCAGTTTAGAGCCATGAAAACCGCAACACCTCAAGTGATGTGAAACCCAATTGTACAAGGGCTACCGTAGTGTAAGATCCGGGAAAATTAAAGAAATACATAAATATTTATTTAATATAAATGCGGGTAGTGAAATCTTTATAATAATAAATGAAAGGGAATGAATCCCTAAGTTAATTAATGTGGAAAGAGAAGACAAGGAACAATACTAGCTTAAGTGATTGAGAGAACATATGCGTGTTGAGGGGACTTGGGTTCGAGTCATGTGTATGCCATTAGTGAATTAATTCAATTATTTTATTATTCCACTTGGATGATAGAACAAAGAGCGTGATAATATAATTATAGATGAGTACAAATTATCACAAAACATGAATTGGTTGTGCATTTGCTTAGTAATTGGGAGGATGTGGGATTAAACTTGGGCTAATGCAAATTAGCCTTGACTTGTTCATGTTCTATTATATTTTTGGTTTTGATATGCTAGGGAGAACCTAGAAACCCTAGTAGTCGTTAGAGAAGCCAAAGAGGCATGGAATGACCAATTACATTGCATTGAACTCACAAGTTAATAGAATTAAATGATATTTTCGTTTTGGTGTGTAAAGGGCCATTATTGGGGTAATAATGGTGAGAAAAAGGAGAGTTGTGGGGTTGTAAGGCTGCCTTTTTGGTATGGGTTGTTGGAGGAGAGTTTTGAGAGTACTAAAATGTGAGAAAGAAAAGTGTGGAGAGTTGTCTGCAAAGGCTAGGAGAGGACTTGAAGTTATAGTGATTCTGGATCAAGGGGGAAGCTTAGAAGCACTCTTGGAATGAGGAAACTAGGTTAAGGGAGTTGTCATTTCCTGTTTTAATGATATTATATGTAGTTACGTTATATATTGATGCATGAAAGCCGTCTCCTGAACCAAATTCTTCTATCTTTGAACCTCTTGAGGTTTGTTGTATGTAGTTTTAGAGAGAGTATCTGTGTGTTTGTGGTTTCGTTGTATTGAGTTCTCTTTCTGACCAAATCACTGTTATGATTATTATGATTCTTCTTTTTTTCTTGGCTTGACGAGATGTTTAGAGTTTTTCTTTTAAATACGGCACACTTAATCTTCTTATTACCAGTGCGATATTTTAGGACAATGGTTATGTGTTCTTCTTGGATTGTATATTGTTTGGTTGTCCAGGATTGTGTGTTGGGTATTACAATTTGTTTTGATGGTTTTATGTGAATTTATTGTGATTCTTCGGGATGTATGAAAGCAAGGATATGGTTGTGTTTTATGTATGACCATGTGATATTATGTACTTGAGTTCAACTTAATGATATGAAAGTGTATGTACCTGTCATGGATGCATGTTTTGCATTAATTGAGTGTCTGATGTAAATAGGTTCATTGGAACCTATTCTATAGTGCATAAAACTAGTAAATTACCAGTGACTGGTGTGGCGTTTGGCAGAATGGTGTAAATCGCCAGGAGATAGGCCACAAAGTGAACTCTGGAGCAAAACCCAAGAGTTGGCATTTGGTGACGTAAGTGATCCCGCCAGGTGGTGTGTTGTAAAATAAGGATTGGACCAAAATCCAATGGGCTGGCGCTTGGCGACACCAAGTGTTTTACCAGGTGGTCTGAAACCAATTTTCGCCAGACGATGCGAATGAAGGGCTAGGCGGTTACAAGTGTTGAATTGGACAATAAGGAGGATTCTACACAACTTTGGATAGAGGTTTTGATGCGATGCTTGTCTAGGGGGCCCAATTACGAATGTAACTTGTATTAGGGTAACTCGTCATCGCTCGAGGTTGTAGCTTGGTGGTTTTGGAAGTCCAGTGGAGTGTGCGAGATCGTGGCTTGTACGAATGGGTTCTGGAAGATTTCCCTCCTCGGTGATATCCGACGAGTTTAGTAGTTTTGGGACAAATTACGAACTACGGTTGATATTAGGAAACTCCACTTGGTGTTGCAGATTATGGCCGTGACAAGATTATTCCCACGTGTGGACTATAGGTGGTGGCATGTAGTCAGATAGGCGAGTAGACACTTGTGGCAGCAAGGATCGATCAATGTAATCATCAAAGGGTGTAAAATCAATATGTGTCTAAGGGAAGATGTGAATGTTTGGTTTGACAGGTATGGTATCATTAGAGTTATGGGTTTTAAATTATTAAGTTATCATGTATGGTATTTCTTTTTATTTGAGCTCATCCTATCTGTGTGTGTTTGGCGATGATCATATAACTCATTACATGAGAGCATTTGTTGATGCAGGTGAGCACGTGGATACTTAAAGCCAGGGTGGGGACAACATGAGAGTTTTTAGATGGAAATATTTTTATTTATTATTTTTGTAATTAGTACTATAATCGTTTTATATTTGTAAGAGTTGAACGTATTACTGAATTTTATCTTTTGGCACTTATATACTAACTTTTTAATTTTTCCCGCGTTTTTGGGAAAGTATTTTATTAATAAATGTTGTTTATTAATATTTCTATTATTTTAATTCTAAATTAGTAATATGCAGCTAGGATGTTACACTTAGGATCTTTAGGGTTAGAACCTTGTAGGAAACTTGGAAAATTAGTGAAAAGATAGATTAGAAAAAAAAAGGCTGTTCCAATCTAGCCAGTATTGTAGAAATGTCAATCTCTTGGGTTGTAGAACTACAATTGACGTGATTCCAAAACAGGGTGAAAGTTCACATTATGAAATAAAATTATTGCTTAAGAAACACTAATTTTGGGCGAGTGGAACGAGAGTTATGACTATAAGAAAAATCTGGGCAAAATGGTTTTTTTAAGTAAGAAGAAAATGTGAATATGAAAAGGTGGAAGGAAAGAATCATTGTTTCCAAGAGAGGCAACACACAAAAGATGGGGAAGTCCTTTGATACAGCCAAGGGTTCCTAAATCACTTAAGAACTTAGGAGAATCACTCTCACTAATAGATAGAAAAGATAAGTTCTGAACAAAACTCAACTTGTCTTCATTGATAAAATGGTTCAGCTTATATAGAAGCTTTAACCATAAGAATTACAAAAGACCCATAAATTGCAATTATATCCCACTTAAGCTATTTATGATCCCACTACTTAGTGACTGGTTATAACTACAAATTTGGCAGCCTAAAAGTCACCCCAAAAGCAATCAAATATTCATCCTCTTAGTCTCCCAAAGGTTGATTCTTAAGTTGGCAAATGGGCCTTTAATACAACTTGAAAATAAAGCAAAATTAAAGTCCATTAATTGGTTAAATCAAGACACAATTAGGTCAACCAATTTTACAAAGCATTGAGCCCTCATTTAAATAAAAGAAACTACATCAACGTGGCGTGTTAATGCTCCTCCATTTGGGTCATGATGCAATTCACATCATACCCTCCTTCTTTGAGAAGATTCGTCCTGAATCTTAAGGCTTTATTTTTCTACTAGTTTTAATAAAAGTTTATTATGTCCTTGTAAATAACTTTATTTGCCCACAACTTGAAACTATTTCTCGTCCTCCAAGATCAAATGCAACTTGAATAAATTTTGTTTTGTTCCTTTCCAATGGTTATAGTTCATGGAGCACCTTTCTGGCTAACACTCCCTCATCTTCATATGTAACAACAAGTAACTCCATGCATTGTGTTTCCTTATCCTCGAGACTTTGTTTTTCATCAATGAACTAGATGCATAGTAAAGCACTATGAATAAGCTTCCTCTTTATACATAGAAGTTGGTGTATTTTATTCATATGTCCATCCCTTTGTTCCTGGAAAATGATATTAAAAAACAGTAGAAGATTTGAGACCATTGGAGCACCAACCAACTTAGGGTTTTCGTATCATTCAATAAAATTTGTGTTTGTTCACTCTTTCCCTACTCTTCTAATGCAATTTTGTTTCTGTTTGAATAATTTTTTGAGTTCCATGTATAGCTAAGCTTTTGGTATAGATTCCTTGAAGAAATTGAAATGAAACCATGAGGTTGTTGTTCGTTTTGAATTTTTGTTCTAGTTTTCCCTTTTTCAAGTTGCGTTTTCATGGAAAAATACGAAATTGATGGATGCCTAATTTTAATATTGTGTTTCTGCACCTAAAGTGACTTATAATCATGCTTAATGAGTGTGGGTTGTTCATAGTATGTTTAATCTGTGGGTGTCAATTGCTTGAAGTATGCTTGGCTTAATGCCATATTTAACACGTATTAATTATCGCTTGGTTGATTAATTTTGGGTTTCATGGGAGCAAATTGGATAGAATAATTAATTGTGTAATCTTTGATTGGTGAAATTTTAGTTGAATCGATGAATCCATACGTTTTGAAATTTGTTTAATTAAGTTTTGTAATTACGTTTTGTTAATTTTGTGTTTAAAACTAAATCTGCCAAACCAACCCCTCCCCCCTTGTGTTGAATTGCAATCTAGAACTTTTGAGTGAAAACAATGGTTACTAGGACACGACCTTGGGTTAACTCCTGAGTATTGCATTTAAATGTTTTATTTGATTGGGTATGACCTCAATCACCATGACCATCCCAGAAGAAGATGACAAGAGACCATGGGAGCGATATCAGATCATACTTCTTTCACACATTGCCTTGTACTAAATTTGATCCATGTTTGATTTGGATGAAAGCTTGCTAGTAATTGGAGTTTCTTCACCAATCTCTTGCTCACAGCATTGTTCTCACTTCCATAATCGTATACAACTAAACATGGGTGGCCTTCGATTAAACACCTTGTATAGTAAACTCCCATTGCTATTCCAAACCCATAGTCAGGCTTTGAATACCAAATGATGTGAAACCCAATTGCACAAGGATTGCCTTATCTTTAGAGTGTGTTTGGATAGAGTATTTTAACGAAGCAATTCATTTTTTTGAAGAATTTAGATTTCTTTGTAATGAAATGTTTTGTTTGGATAGAGAAATTAAAAAGCATTTCAAATGCAAGCATTTTTTTGAAGGATTTCAATTAGTTAAATTAGTAGAAATTCAAATACCCTCAAAATAGGTGGAATTTGAAATTCTTCTCACTCAACTTCACATTCTAGATGATCCGAACGGGCACGACGACCCGAACGTGCCCGACGACCAGAACGTGCCCGACAACCGGAACGTGCCAGACAACCCGGATGGGCCGACAAACCGGACAGGCTCGACGAATCGGATGGGCCCGACGACCTAAACGGGCTCGATGACCCAGACAAGTTTGACAATCCAAACGGGCCCGACGATCCAGAAAGGCCCGATGACCCGGACAGGCCCGGCGATCCCAACGAGCCCGATGACCCAGACGAGCCCTTCCAAATCATTGGGCCCAATGACTCGAACGTGCCCGACGACCCGGAAGTGCGGGATGATGCAGACAGGCCCGACAACCCAGATGAGCCCGACGACCCGGACGAGCTCGACGACCCAAACGGGCCAGACGACCTAGATGGGTCAGACAACTCGAACGAGCCCGACAACTTGGACGGGCCCGACGACCCCAACAAGCCCGACGACTTGGACGAGCCCTTCCAAATCATTGGGCCCGACGACTCGGACGTGCCCGATGACCCGAAAGTGCGGGATGATGCGGACAGGCCCGACAACCCAGACGAGCCTGAGGACCCGGACGAGCCCAACGACCCGGACGGGCACCACGACCCAAAGGGGCCCGACGACCCAGACGGGTTCGATTACACGGACAATCCCGACGATCCAGACGGGCCTGACAACTCGTACGGGCCAGACTATCTGGACAGGCCCGATAGTTTGAACGGGCTCTTATGAGTTGTTGGGTCCATTCGAGTCTTGGGCCCTTCTAGGTCGTCGGGCTTATCCAGGTCTTCGGATGTGTCCAAGTCGTCGGGCTTGTCTGGGTCCTCGGGCCCATCCTAGTCGTTGGACCCGTCCGGGTCTTCGAGTTGGTCTGGGTGTACGGGCTTGTCCGGGTCGTTGAACTCGTCCGGGTATTCAGAATCGTCCAGGTATTCGGCCCCGTCCGGATTGTTGGGCTCATCCAGCTCGTTGGGCCCGTCCAGGTCGTCAGGCCCGCTATGATCGTCGGGCCCGTTCAGGTCGTCGAACCCATCTGGAGCATTAGGCCAATGACCTAGACAGGCTGAACCGGGCCATGTTGATGAACTTGACAACACAATCGTGCAGTATGGGCCGTTAAGCCTCTAGATCATTGGGCCACCCAGCCTGTCTGCTCTTCCCAGTCGGTTCAGTTTGGGTGTGTCATCGGGTCTAACCAATCCGGTTGCGTAGTTGGGTCTGCCCGACCCATCTGGGTTGTCGAGCATATTTCTAAATTTATCATGAACTCAAAACATAATTAAGCGTAAAATAAATATTGTTAAAATTAAATTTTATCTTACAATAAATTCAATTTTTTTTTCAAACAAGAAATTGAAATGTAAGGTATTTTAATTTCCTTATCCAAACAAGTTATTTAAAAAATGAATGGAATTTAATTACAAGCAATTCAAATACAAAGCATTTCAATTTCTAAGCATTGTTGAAATGCTCCATCCAAACACAAGGTTAGGGTTATAACCTTGTAGGAAACTTGGAAAATTAGTGAAAAGATAGATTAGAAAAAAAAGGTTGAAGTTCCAGTCTAGCCAGTATTGTAGAACCCAAATTGATATGATTCCAAAACGGGGTAAAAGTTCACGTTCTGAAATAATATTTTGGCTTAAGAAACACTAATGTTGGGAAAGTGGAACAAGAATTATGACTATAAGATAAATCTGGATAGAATGATTTTTTTTTAAGAAAGAAAAAAATGGAAATATGAAAAGGTAAAAGAAAAGAATCACTCTTTCTTAAAGAGACAACACAAAGTATGAGGAAGTCCAAGGTTCAACAACTCCTTATTCCTAACGCCACAAGTGACCATTCTAATAATCATATACCAAAGCTTAATACTTACACCCAAACAACGATAAGTTAAATCGCAAAATTGTATAATGTCAACACATGATAACCCAATGAATCCACAAGCAAGCTGATGCCATCATCAAATCTTTATCGCAATCAACAACTTAGCTGTAACAAGTGCCTATTCAATTTGCATTTCCTAAAATGAAGAAGTTTGTACACTATGATTTTATAACCTTCAACAAAAAAATTCAACGATGAAATAATATTAATAAGATAAAATAATATTAATCAATATTATTGTGCATCGAATCTGGAAAACTAACCCAATTTAACATCACCTTAAATAATTTTCCCCACATAACAGAACTCCAATTTCAACGTTTTCACACTTGTATAAAAATCACTCTACAAAATCTATATAATCCCTCACACAATTTATTTATTTATTTTGTTAACAGGAAATCAAATTCAAACTTTATGCACACTAATAATAAAATAATACATCTTCATCATACATATATTACAAATATAATTATGTCTAAAATATGACATAAATATCATTTGGCTTCTTTAATAACTTTTTAATGTCTCTTAACCATAATATTTAATTCTACTTATCAAAATTGTCCAAAATCAATCCCAACCTATAGGATAATGGCACTAATAGAGCTTATATAATCTACAACTTTATTTTATCATTTTATATACTAATTTTCAATGGCAACTAAACTAAGCCCACAAATGACTTTATCTATATCAGCTGCACATAATAAACTAACAAATAAATAAAAATTAAATGATTTATCACCCCTTACAAACAAGTGTTTAGTGGCGGATCTTTCGTTTATTTTTGGGAGTGTCAAAATTTTGGTTGAATTACTGTTTTAATCTATTTTTTGTTCAAAAATGTCAAGTTGTTCCTCTAGTTTTATTAAGTCTTAATTTGGTCCCGATTTTTTAAAAATTGATGTACTTTGAAATTTTTCATCGAAATTGACTCTAACATTATGTTAATTATACCAACAAATCAAATAATCCTTATTCACAACTTCAATTTTAATAAAAATTCTTATTCAAAAAATTTAACGAAAATGACAAAATTGCATCATTTTTACAGTTATATATAAATATAGATGTATACAAAATTTATTAGAATATTAAATATATATAAAATATATTTAAAATTATATATTAAAATATATAAATATAAAAAGAAAAAAAATTGGGGAATCATGGCCCTTTGTCCCTATCTTTGTCCCTATGAAAGTCCACCACTGCAAATGCCCATTTATAAAAAAAATTCCACGATATACCATATTTTATTTTATCAATAACAATAATTTTCATATTAAAATAATAAAAAGAAAAAAACATAAAACTTTTAGAATAAAAGAAATTCAGAACCAAAACTATCCAATAATCATTTACAATTTTTTGAAAATATACTGTAACTAATATATATAAATATATATATATATATATATATATATATATATATATATATATATATATATATATATATATATATATATTATAAAA
>Ga0214545_1013337_pt1 | contig 10234 bp, 5 predicted proteins | sample CNSS4metaG_FD_160064 | JGI IMG/M metagenome (GOLD analysis project Ga0214545, IMG submission 160064) | Root nodule microbial communities from cowpea collected in UCLA plant growth center, Los Angeles, California, USA - CNSS4 | ecosystem: Host-associated > Plants > Roots > Nodule | place: USA...
TTCATCAAATCTTCAAGAAGCAAACCACCTTGGCTTCTCATGTCAACAATAATTAATTAAACTATGAACTTCAATTTATAATTATAATATAGGCGAAATCCATTAAAGAAATTTGACAAAAGATTATTATAGGCAATATAATATAACTGACAGAATTAAAGGTAGTGAAGACCCAAAACTTCTATTCGTATAGAAACTATATTTAATTAGGATGGCGTTGAAAAAAATTAATTAAGGCATAAAAAAAAATCATGATAAGTCTTCACATATAATGTGAGCATAATAAATAAAACTTAAAAATAATGATACACACAGAGTTAACCTGTTACATCGTTGTTCAATCTAAAATTGTTTTTCTATGGCCATATTATGATCATTTAACAACCGTTCCAGACTTCCGGAATCTCCCATGTTACCTATGGTAGTTTCAATCGGACACAAAACAACAAAGTATATATATGAAAACCAGTGTAAATACAGCACTTGTACATAGTATGTTTTAAATATATGTTTAAGTTAATATATAAAATAAAATTATATTTATTAAAAATAAAGTAAAATATATTAAAAAAATGAGAAAATAATAATTGATAAATAGAGAAAAAGAGAACAGAGATAGACAATTTTATAAATAATTTGTAAAAGTAATGGATAATTTTAAAAAATTTAATAAATAATTATATTTTAAAGGATAAAATTGAAATTTTAAAATATGGATAAAAAAAAATATTTCTTATATATTATTATAGATATATATATGGAACTGGAACATTAATTTTTGTTTGTTACTCTTTGGGTCAATCGTTACCTTTTATTTCAAATTTAGGTTCAATTGACTTTTTATCTAAATATTAGTGAAAATTTTCGGCGATTCTTAATTTTTAATTTTAATTTTATATGAAATGAGTTAATATTCGTTAGATTTATGTTAAGGTGATTGAGAGAATGTGATGTAGTATAAAATTGGAAAATAAAAATCACTTTTGAATGTTTACAATGTCATTTATGGTATTATATAAAAGATTTACTCTTAATAAGTATTCTTTTAAATTAAAACTAGACTTGTGTGTACCCACCGCACGAGGCGTATTTGTTTTATTTTGTATATTAAAATAATAAAATAGTGAAAATATTATGTAATGAAATATTATGAATATTAAGTTATATTGTTGTAAATGTTGTTATTAAAGTAATAAAATAGTAAATCTAAGTGATGCAATAATAATTTCAGTTTTAAATATAATAAATAGAATTGATATCATAATATAATACAATTAATTGATTTTACGAAATGATTACAATAGTCTACGATCCGTGCGAACATTATTTTGTTTTTGTTTTTGTTTTAAATTTTTTAGAATAATAATATAATTGTTATTATATTTATTTAACCATTAAAATACTAATAATAATATTAATATAAATTATAAATTATAAAAATTTAAAATATTAAAACTCTATTTAGCAAAAATATTTAGTATAACAACATTTTCTATAATTAAAAAAAGCACTCTTATAATAATAACACCATTATGATAGTAATAATAATAATAAAAAAAATAATAATGATACAAATAATAATAATATTTATGCTATAAATTTTCATATTAATGCTAACACTCACGCTGATGTCAACTATAATAATCTATAATTATATATAAAGATATACATTAACAACAAAACAAATAAAAATGACAAGTAATTAAAATACGATCCTGTAATAAATTAATTTAATAATAATAATACCATTATAATAATATATCGTAGTGAATAGTCTACGATCCGTGCGAACATTATTTTGTTTTTTTTTTGTTTTAAATTTTTTTAGAATAATAATATAATTGTTATTATATTTATTTAACCATTAAAATACTACTAATAATATTAATATAAATTATAAATTATAAAAATTTAAAATATTAAAACTCTATTTAGCAAAAATATTTAGTATAACAACATTTTCTATAATTAAAAAAAGCACTCTTATAATAATAACACCATTATGATAGTAATAATAATAATAAAAAAAATAATAATGATACAAATAATAATAATATTTATGCTATAAATTTTCATATTAATGCTAACACTCACGCTGATGTCAACTATAATAATCTATAATTATATATAAAGATATACATTAACAACAAAACAAATAAAAATGACAAGTAATTAAAATACGATCCTGTAATAAATTAATTTAATAATAATAATACCATTATAATAATATTTCGTAGTGATAAAAATAATAATAATACAATAACTACGTATATAAAGATATATACATTTGTTGTGTCCTCTTTTGTTTAAACAATTTTATCCTCTTAATTATTATTTGTTAAATTAAAAGAACTATTCATAATAAAAATTATTTGTCCATTTTATCATTTTAATAATTTTAGTAACTATTTTTTTAATTCAAATAATTACAGAGATATAAAAACAAAATGAACAACAAAAACAAATAAAAACTGCAAGTAATTGAGATATGATCCTATAGTAAATAAATTTAAAATGTGTGTTTAACTATACTACTACTACTACTAATAATAATAATAATAATAACAATAATAGTAATAATAGATAATAATAATAATAATAAGAACACTAAAATAATATCGCGTAGTGATAAAAAAAAATAATAATAATACAACTGCATATATAAAGAAATAAACATCTTTGGTGTCCTTTTTTGTTTTTTCAATTTTATCCTCTTAATTGTTATATTTTAAACTTCAATAATTATTTAAAATAAAAAAATTATTTTTCAGTTTTATTATTTTACTAATTTTAGTAATTATTTTTTTAAAATTGAAATAATTATTCAAATGTAAAGATAAATAAACAACAAAACAAATAAAAGGGTCAAGTAATTGAAACATAATTCATAGATAGTAAGTAAAAGTAAAATGTGTATGTAACCATAATAATAAAAACAATAATAATAATAACTATTATAATAATTATAGTTCTAATTAATAATAATAGTAGTAGCAGTAATAATAATAATAGTGATATAATAATAAAAATAAGTGTAGGTAATAATGATAATATAATACTTATAGTTGGTAGTAATACTGATCAGAATAATTATAGTTGATAACCATAATTATAGTTAATAATAATAATAATTATTATTATTATAACTAGCGTAAACACATGCGCTATCGCGCATGTGTGTATGCGTGTTATGATATTAGTAGGTGATAATATTATAATGTTATTAAGTTAATATAGAAATTATAATTATATTTATTAAAAATGAAGTGAAATATATGATAACAGATGAAAGAATAACCATTAATAAATAAAGACGAAGAGAAGAAGCAGAGACATCCGATTTTATAAAAATATTATAAAAATAACGGTCAATTTTTAAAAATTTAATAAATTATTATATTTAAAGGGTAAAATGAATATTTTGAAATGTGGACACAAAAAGGGGAATCCCCTTTATATATTGTTATAGATTAGAGCTGATAATAGTAATAATAATAATAACAATAATTAGAGTTATAATTGATAATAATAACAATAATATAAAAAAAATAATAATAAATATCATGAAAATTAAGTTATATTGTTGTAAATGTTATTATTAATGAAATGAAGTTGTAAATTGTGTTTTAAATATAATAAATAAAATTAATATCACAATATGGTGCAATTAATTGATTTTACAAAATAATTATAATAGTATATGATCCGTGCGTGTACGCACATTTTTTTTATTTATTTCAAATATGTTTAGAATAATAGTATAATTGTTATTATATTTATTTAACCATTAAAAATAATAGTAATAGTATTAATATAAATTATAAATTATAAAATTTTTAAAAGATTAAAAATCTATTTAGCAAAAGTATTTAGTATAATAACATTTTTTTACAATTAAAAAAAAAACTTATACTAATAACATCACTATGAATAGTAATAATAATAATAAAAATAATAATGATACTAATAATAATAAACAAATGATAATAATAATAATAATAATGTTTATGATATAAATATTAATGTCAATGCAAAATACCAAGGCTAAAGTTGACATACTAATAATCTATAATTATATATAAAAGATATATACATCAGCAACAACACAATTAAGAAAGACAACTAATTGAAATATGAAATAAAATTAAGATGTGTGTCTAACTATAATAATAATACCATTATAATAATAATAATATCACGTAGTGATAATAATAATAATAATAATAATAATAATAATAATAATAATAATAATAACAATAATAATAATAATAATAATAATAATAATAATATCATTATAATAATATCCCGCAGTGATAATCTATAACAATATATAAAGAGGATTTCCTCTTTTGTGTCCACATCTTATAATATCAATTCTACCCTTTATAATATAATTATTTATTAAATTTTTTAAAATTAACGGTTATTTTTAACTATTTTTTATAAAACTGTTTATTTTTTTTTATTCATTAACAATTAATTTCTCTATTCATTTCACTTTATTTTTAACATTTCACTTCATTGCTAATAAATATAAATTTATTTTATATATTAACTTAATAACATTACACTATTATCACTTACTAACATACTATCATTCATATTTAAAAAATGCGTATACACAGGCACGATAACGCCTATGTGTACGCTAGTAATAATAATAGTAATAATAATACACTAACTAAATATATAAAGAGATACACATCTTTTATGTCCTTTTTTTGTTTTTACAATTTTATCCTTTTAATAATTATTTATTAAATTTAAATAAATATTCATAATAAAAAATTATTAGCCAGTTTTATCATTCTACTAATTTTAGTAACTATTTTTTTTTTTCAATTCAAAAAATATCAAGATATAGAGATAAAATGAATAACAAAACAAATACAAAGAGCAAGTAATTAAAATATGATCCCGTAGTAAATGAAAGTAAAATATGTGTCTAACTATAATAATAATAATAATAATAATAATAATAATAATACCACTATAATAATATCGCGTAGTGATAATAATACTAATACTAATAATAATAATAATAATAATATTAATACAACTACATATATAAAGAGATAAACATCTTTGGTGTCCTTTTTATTTTATCAATTTATTCCTCTTAATTATTATATTTTAAATTTAAATAATTATTTATAATAAAAAAATTAATTTTCAGTTTTATTATTTTGCTAAGTTTAGTAACTATTTTTTAAATTGAAATAATTGTTCAAATGGAAAGATAAATGAACAACAAAACAAATAAAAAGGATAAGTTATTGAAACATGATTCCTACATAGTAAGTTAAAGTAAAAGTAAAATGTGTATCTAACAATAATAATAAAAACAATAATAATAATAATAATAACCATTATAATAATTATAGTTCTTAATAATAATAATAGTAGTATAATAATATTAGTAATATAATAATAGAAATAATTATAATTAATAATAATGATAATAATATTTATAGTTGATAGTAATAATGATTATTAATTATAGTTGATAATAATAACTCGTGACGAATCTTGACCAATAATTTTGGAGGAGCCAAAATAATTTATAGTAAAAAATTTTGAACTCATGAATAATTTATTCGGAATAAAAATCTCCAGTTATTCCTTTTTGAATGTAAATAACCATATTGTGTTCAAGAAATTCATCTTTCATCTTATTCCGAATGTTGTTTTGATAATCTTCGTTATAGAAAATAAAACATTAAGAGTTAAATAAAATGAATTAGATAATCAATAAAGTAAAATATCTTTAATTTGTTTGTTTTTGTCAAAGATTGACATAATTCAATAATGGTATACAAATCCTTCAAATTTGAATGGATATGAACATCAACAATGAAATATTGGAGTGAGATTTTAAACTAATCATATATTTATCAATATACCTATTTATTTTTTAAGTTTCAGACAAAAAAAATAATTTATCATAATCTAATAAAAATTGAGACGTAATTACTAACAAAAATATATAATAGTAATAATATTATATATTACAAATAAGAGTAATAACTTTACTACTAATAATGTTAATAATACTAATAGTAATAATATATAATAGTGACATATAATAATAATAACAATTATTGTTATTATAATAATACTAATATTTGTTATAATTTTACTACTATCACTATAAATAATATTTATAATAATAATATTATTAATAATTAGAAATACTAATACTTATAAAAATATTACAAATAATAATCTTATTTATAATTAATATTATAGTTGAAATCATAAATAAATGAAAAACAAAAACAAATTGACTTTTGTAGGATTTGAACCCGCATCCTTTTGTACCAGAGATTTAAAATGACGAAAAAACTAATTTTTATGACATGTGTCAATAAAAGAGAATAGGTAATGTAGTAATTTTGATAGTATATTCTTTTCTTAATATGTAATGTAATAGACTTCTCTATGACATAGGAACCATGACTCCCTCCAACAAATTTTTATTTTATTTTTTATATATTTTAAAATTATGTGTATATATTATTATATTATTTATAATAAATTTAAAAAAATTTGTCATATTTATGTATACATATTTATCTTTATTGTTTAAAAAATAAAATAAAAACCAATTTGATGGAGGTTGGTTAATAAAATGGATTAGAACTAGGAATGTCAAAAAAATTTGTACTTGATATTCGTGAATAAAACTCGTAACGGATAAGAAATAGATATTAAAAACAGATACCTACGTGTAACGGGTACGGATATTATTTATACCCGCTTGTTAACGGGAGCGCGTACGGTTATCATAGTATCTCTACCCGTGGATACTCGTACCCGTTACACTCTCAATTAAATTAAAAAAAAATGATTAAAATATTAACACATTTATTTTGAATAGGTTATTTTTTATCAATTGATTTTAAAAAATCTCTATTTATTTGTAAACTGTCACATTCAACACTATTTAAATGGATTATTTGCACTTTATTTGAAATTTATAAATGTTATGCATTGTACTTTTATTTGAATTTTTAGTTAAAATTTTTTGTTAAATATTAAATTTTTTTTTTGTAAATACCCGCAGATATCCGTGGATATTAAGAAAATATGCGGGTACCCGCATAACGGATACCTGCACAGATATGGGTACAGGTACATGGTAGATATTTATCCAGCATGTATGGTACGAAGGAGCTACTACCTGTACCGTACCCGTCCCGTTGACATCCCTGATTAGGACCATAAAGTTCTTTATGTAAGTCATAGAAAAAGTAAGACAATCAGAAAAGGAAAAAAAAGGTAAAAAGATAAATCAAGATACGAAGAATAAAGATATTGAAAAACACATTATCACACTATTTCTCATGAATCAAGATTAGTATTATATTATGATTTATGTATGTTAGATTTATAATTCTCCTATTACGATATTTCTTCCAAATTAGTATGAATCCTAATTATGATTTTGGGATTCTTTTATGAAATTGGCATGAACCCTAATTATATTTTCTCCAAATTAATATAATCCTAAATTATGAAATTTAGGGATTTTTGTGTTTTCCCCTTCATATGGTAAAATTTGTAAAATTTTATAGATGTATCATGGGTTGCATTATGAATTTCGCTACACATAATGAATTAGTTGAATAAGTTTAAATTGAAATATAAATTAGAATACTCATCATGTGTAAATTCATTAATTAGAAATTGTATTCTAAAGTATTATAAAGTTTAATTATGTATTGCATATAATGTCTTCACCATTCGTTGTCGAGAGATTCATGCACAAGTTCAAATTTTATTCAAATATCTATTGGGATTTGAGCTAAATTTTAAATCTTTGCCAACTTTATTGGATATAAACATATGTCAACTCTTATCCAACTCTACAACCTAGGGAGATATCTATTGTCAGTCATTATAAAAGTTGTGTAAAAAATGGAAGAGGAATGAATGTTGCATGGAGCATATTTAGTTACGTTAAGAAATTCAAGTGATTTCAAAACTACTCAAACAGAAATGGGTTTACAATAATCACTTCTTCTCAAGCCTATATAAAGACTATTTTTGAAGAAAAAGATAAAAAGAAGTGTTATTATCTACAAGTGTTAAAATTATATTAAATTTTTCTTCCTTGCCTTAAAAACTTTACAAGAACATTGTTTATTTTCAACCCCATAAACTAGTTGAGAGAGCTTAATGATTGTATATGTCAAAATATGCAACCCTCTCTATTAAGCTAAAACTTTTGTTGATCACTCAAATTTTGTGTTTGTATAAGATAGGAGTGATTTGTAAGAAGAATACCTAGTTAAGACATACATGGCTTGTTGAATAAAAGAAACTTAAACATGATCAATCAAGAGTGACTAGGAGCTGAAAGAATACTCAATTAACTTATGAGTGGCTTATTGAAAAATACTTGATTGAGTCAGAAGTGGTTCGGTAAAAAAATATTTATTTGTTGTTCACAATATAGCTTATTTAGTAGATCTTGACTAGTTGGTCAAGAACTTGATGTAGTCTATGTGATAAGACAAAACAATATAAAAATATTTAATCTCTTTTCTTAATATTTTATATTGTTAATGGTTGTGAAGAAGAAAAAAAAATTGAAACCAAAAATTTGAGAGTGACTAGGCAAACTATACCACTAAAATGTGTGAAAATTAAAAAAAAAAAAACAATTAAACACTTGTTTCTTGTATTATTTTCTGGTTTTCACACGTACTATCAAATTCATTCAATATAAGCTCTAACTTTGTGTTGTGTTGTAGCACAATAATTTTCAAAATTTATTAAAACTCTTTCATAGTCATAAAAGAAATTTGAGATCTATATTCAACAAAAGTTATCTACTTAACTACATATTAATTTTATTCAGATTTTGAACATGAAAGACTTTGCATCCAACCACGTTTGATATACTCAACATGTAACTCAAATATCTCATAAATTAGTTTTAACAACAAATAAGTTGGTAAGTATATAAAAGATAATATTTAATAAATTAGCTATCTTTTTTTATGTAATTTATATATAATATATAATATTATTTGTTGGAATTTGAATTGAACAAAGATATTTATTATAATTAATGTTTGAAGTTATCAAAGCTTATTCATTTCATAAAATAGAGGAATTAAATTGTCTACTCAATTAAACGAAGATATTACCACATTTTGAACTTTGGAAACTTTTATATATATATATATATATATATATATATATATATATATATATATATATATATATATATATATATATATATATATATATATATATATATATATATATGAATATCTTGACATATTATTTAATTACATTGGAAATGAGTTATTATTAACAAGATTAGTCGATAACTATAAACGATATAAGTTGGAACTATTATATATCCCTAATTTTAAATCTATTATTAGAGATATTATATATTTTTATTATATTAAGAATAAAATATATGATATTTTTGACAATAAAATTAAAACTAAAGGATATATGATATCTTTAACGATATATATAGAACAACAATTCAATGTCTTCTTATATTCAAATCATCTTTCAAATATATAATTATTTTATGTTCATCATATCCTTTTTATTTTAAAAGGAGAGCACGTAATGTTTATACTATAACATTTTTATCACACAAAATAACACTTGAACTAGTTAACTCTTTTACTCTCCAAAACTTTACTTTATTACTTTTTTATTAACTTAAGCATTATATCATCATTTATTGGTGAGCCTTCATTTGATTTTTGATCATATCTCTTTAGAATAAAACCTTTTTTCACCAAAATTCACAATCAACTTATAAAACTTCTAGGTTCCATCTCATTAAATATTGGTCAATGACAATAACATTACAATAAATATTAAGAACAAGTTATAAAATTTAAAGGTCTAACCTCATTAAATATTAAGTCAAAGACTATAAAATTAAAATAAGAACAAGTTCCTTTTATTCTTTGTTTCAATTGTTGTGTTCGCATGTCATACAAATTGTCATTTAATGTAGCACATAACTCTTATGATACGTGTTCTTATCAAATTCTATCAAAGTCTCTCTGCAGTGGATTGTGGGCTCTCATGTCGTGGTGGATCTTGACCAAAAGCGTCGGAGGAGCCAAAATAATATAATTTTGAGATCATTAGATTCAATCATTAGTATAATGCTTCAAAAAATGACTTCTTTAACTGAACATTTTTTATCATTAGTATAATGCTTCAAAATATGTGAAGAGGTAGAATC
>Ga0214545_1013338_pt1 | contig 10234 bp, 10 predicted proteins | sample CNSS4metaG_FD_160064 | JGI IMG/M metagenome (GOLD analysis project Ga0214545, IMG submission 160064) | Root nodule microbial communities from cowpea collected in UCLA plant growth center, Los Angeles, California, USA - CNSS4 | ecosystem: Host-associated > Plants > Roots > Nodule | place: USA...
AGATCAAAGTGCAGACCGGAAACCGGGAGGCTCAATGCGGTATCCAGATTGTCGCCTAGCTCGCCGAAATAGCTGGCAACCATGATCTTGATAGCCGGTCCCTCCTTTGCGAACCGGTTATAGGCATGTAGCAATGATTTTCGCACCGCTTCGTCCAGATCAAGGACCAGGCAGGGCTCGTCAAACTGAACCCAACTTGCCCCTCGTTCGGCCAATTCATGCAGAACGTCGATATAGACCGGTATCAAATCATCCAGTAAGGAGAGTGGCTGGAACGCGCTATCGGCACTCTTACCGAGCTTTAGGAATGTGACGGGCCCGATCATGACAGGGCGGGTTTGAAAGCCTAGAGCCTTTGCTTCCACATACTCTTCAATTGGTTTGCGAGAGCAAAGTCTGAACCCCTGTCCCTTGTAAAACTCGGGAACCATGTAGTGGTAGTTGGTATCAAACCACTTAGTCATTTCCTGCGCGGGTGCGCCAGACCCCCGCGGGCCCAGACCGCAACTCGCATCCTGATCGTCGCATTGTGATCCGCGAGCCATGGCGAAGTACGTCTTGAGGGAAACGGATTCTCCTTTCGAGGCGTAGATCTCCGGGATAGCGCCAACCATGACACTTGTATCGAGCACCTGATCATACAGCGAGAAGTCATTCGACGGAATGACCGTGACGCCGAGAGACTTCTGACGAGCCCAGTTCGCTGCGCGCAGGCCGGATGCGTCCTCGAGCAATTGCTGTTCGCTGATCTTTCCGGCCCAGTAGCTTTCAAGAGCGAATTTGAGCTCACGCCTTGGACCGATGCGTGGCGTACCGAGCGTAGCAACCGGAAGAGAGAGAAGAGACATAGTGTTAACCCCTGTTGGGGACAGAGGCCATGGCGGACGCAGGCAGAGGAAGTCGCGCGCGCGACGGCTGCTTGGCGCACCACCGAGACACCCCGCCCGTGGACCAATCTATCGTCGGGGCAGGTCTCCTGGCTCGCTGGCTCATCGCTGCTGTCCGGCCTTCCCAAAGCCGTGCGGGCTTCAGTGACATCGTTGGACAGTAGCTCGCCGCTCACAGTTGCGGGGGCAGCGCCGGCATTTGGACCGGCTTCCCTCTTAGCTCCGGATCAAGTGGGATTCGGAGAACCTCGACGAGCTTGGATTATCGGCAGGAGGACTCTTCCGTCAACCTCTCAGATTATGTGCCACGCTAATCTGCGACATCTACTAGGCGAATGACCGTCCATCTCTATGATTCTCTAAACAGAGCTGTCGCAATCAGAGATGTCCTTGTCAGATGTCGGAGTGCGACTCGGAGCTGCCTTGAGGCGACGCCGCCCGCCCCATCAATGAAAGGGACCAAACCAGCCCGCGTAGCGGCGATTACCGCCGTTTCGAGCAGAATGCATTCGATGCGGCTTCCGATTTCCAGCGGTTCGCCCAGCACATCCGCTGGCCAGCTATTTTCTCGACTAGAGGATCCCCATTGAACACGTCAAGGCAGGAGGCGCAATCTAGCAACATACGCGGCGAGCAGGTTGATTTTCGTGCCAGCCAGACTTCTCGGCTTCGTATCGCCAGCCATCATGTAGGCCGAACGCCGACGGCAACTTTAGCGAACCACCCGGTTCAATGACGGCAAACACACCGTCGAATCTCATCAGGCACTTGGCATCGAGGCGTTCACCTCTTCCGCAAACTATCTGTGCGGGACAAGGATGCACAAACTACGCCGATACACTGAATGGAAACATCGAAACGTGCGCAGGTCGGAAAGTCGACAATAGGGACATAAAACCCGTGCAAATCTCCGCCTGCTGCCTGGCACGAAGAATGCAAGCCCCTCGACATGCCCAGTCTCTTCTGCTGGGGATGTCCAGCTCAGCCAATTGACGCTGTCGCTGGCTATCGAAGTTAGCGGCGCGTGACATAGAGGGGAGCGCCTGCCCGCGCGGGACAGCCGCGGGTGCCCCGTCGCGTCTCCGTAAACTTCTTGCGCTCGCTCATAGCAGGTTCAAGGTTGCCCGCCTTGAAAGCTGTACGGATGAAACGTGATAGGCCGAGGGTTATGAAGAGAATGTCGGGAAGACCCGCGCTATGGCTTCGCATGGGCGGACTTCTAATCTGCCTAGCCTGGCCGGCTGCCATGAGTAACACTATTCGCGCCAGCGACAACCCACTTGTCGAAAGACTCAAGTCAACGTGGCGAGCGCAAGATGGTGAGACGATAGAACAAATCATCTCCAATGTCTCGAAGGTGGCACAGTTCGTCCCTCAGATGTGGGGGGTCGCTGAACTTGGCGAAAACGACCATGTTTTCGTTTCGTGGACCAGGCACAGAGACAACAAATCAGACGAACAGTACGCTATCACCTGGAAAGTCGCGCTCGACGGTACGATTGAGCTTGCGTCAACCTATGCGAAGCCGATGGAATTGGGCTGGCGTGCCCTAGCGCTCTCGCTGATCGCCAAAGAAGTCGCAGATGGTGAAAGGGACGCAAATCTTAGCTTTCTGCATGATCCAAGTAACTTCAACTTTGTGACTACGCCGCAAGGCCGGCTCGGCGATCTTCTGCGGCAGGGCCGATGCACTATCATTGAACCTGTTGGGGTCGACTACTTACCCAAGCAGAATGACAAGCCGAACGAGAAAGGCGATCTATGGCGCATTCTGCTCTTGGTGAATTGCGATATCCAAGGACCACGTTATTTTACACACAACGGGGTCATCACCTTCGAGAAGAGCGAAGGCCAAGATTGGGAGCCACAATCCTCTTTTGCCAAGCGCATCGCGAAATTTCCTCCGGGCTCCTGGTTCCAACGGACCGAGCCAAAGGAAGAGGACGACTAGGAGAGCGAAGGCCTTAGCAGACGGTCGCGCAGGGCAACATCGCACCGCAGCTGCCGTACGGTCGAACGCCTCGTACCAACTGCAAGACATACGCGCTCTGCAGTTGCGTTGTTTACGGCTCCGCAACAGTCCCGCTGCCTTTCTCGCAGCAGTTCGGCCCGCCGTAAGGAAGGTCGAGCAGCACAATTGCGTTCTTCCACCACGTGTCGAGCTTAGCGGCGCGTACTAGTTTGCGAGATGTGGTTTGCCGCCTGCACTCCACCCAGTGAGAGCACACCAAGTTGCTGGGGGGGGGAACCAGCTCTCATGCATTCTTCAGTAGAGAGCTTGTAGATGCCTCCGGCCCAAGCCGAACTCGGCGTGCGCGCCGCGCATCGTGTGACTGCGGCATACGCAGGAGCGTGAGCCAAGCGACTTTGACCCGGCACTAGGGACCTATGCTGAGACGAAACGGGCGAGGAAGTTAAACTGGTAGCAACCCCGGCATACCCGCTGAGCGCCTGCCCATTTCCGAGTGCGCAGGGCGGGAAGCTCCGGAGCTGTACGCAAGAACGTTGAGCGCCGAACTGACTCGGCCCTAGATTTCCTCGCATTCATTCGTCTGCACGTCATAGACCCGGATTTCAAGCATCGGAAACCGCTTCTTTAATTCTGCTCGACCTGCCGTGGCACCGTCTTTGGTCGCGAATTCGGCTCTGAGTTGGCCATCTACTTCAAGCGCGTAAGATGAGACCGGTACTTCCCGAACGACTGCGACCATCTCATTCCCATTATGTAGTGAGGTGCTAAGAAACGATGTGTAGCTTGAGTCGGCTAAACCGCACCAGAGCTATTCGCCCCGAGTGCGCGATGGGCAAACACGTATTGTGGACTGAAACCTCACACTGAATTGCATCAGGATGGCACTCGCGATTGTCCGAACACGTCGGCAGCTTGCCCACGCCCGGTGCATCCACGGCAAAGCCCGCGGCTCGATATCGCAGCCTTTCCTATTCCTGGAGAAAACGGGCGCTGATGCCAGCGTTCCTGGGTAAGCCACTTGAGATCGCGGGGAACCGTCACTACCAAAGAGCGGCGGCCCGTAGCGCGGCCTGAGCCATAAACAGTTCAATTCTTGAACACACGTCTGGGCAGTAGCACCAACGACGATGGTGCCGCGCGGAGGAGCCAAATGCCATAATGCGATTGGTATCAACGATCATCTCGTCTGGCGTAACAAGGAACGGATTTGCGCGGTTTGCTCGAACAAGAACGCTTCATTTACGCGGCGAGCGTTGAGGCTGAACTCCATCGCGTCTTTGTCTAACCCGGTCAGAGCGAGCCAGACCAGATCCTTTTTGAACATCTTTTTCGTGACAAGACTTTGGGGCGAATTTCCTCGCCCTTGTCGGAACTGTCCGGTTTGCCGATGGAAGTCATCACCAACCATGGCAAGGTTGCTCCTCAACGCCTGACTCAGCCGCAAGCGCCGACGCTTCATAGTCGCTCACTTTTTGCAAGGAGGAGCACAGCATTCCGAGGATCGGGTTTGTCCAGCATCGCGAGTTCGGCGCCACGCGGAGGATCTCCTCCTTAGGTTCAACGGTACAGTACGCTTCCGGTGAGAGAGCCGCCGATGCTCGAAGGACACCGCCGCACGCACGGGAAGAAAGCTCTTGATCCTTACGCAGCGTCAGGTCGTAGGTTCGGTCTCACGCCAAGCTCTCATAAAGCACACATCGAAGCCGGCGGAATCTACATCTGTGGTCGAGCAATCGAATGTATCGGCACCGTATCGTGCGTGAACATGGATCAGTAGCGAAAGGTTATTGTCGGGATGAAGCACCGCGGAATTATGTTCGCATTGATCGCTCTCATCACATCTCCGGTTTTCGCCGCGACACTCAGCGGTGCTCCGCGCATCCTCGACGGCAATACAATCCAGATCGAGAAAACGACCGTTCGTCTCTCAGGCATCGAAGCTCCTGAGACGGATCAGATTTGCCTCGACGCACAGGGCCGGAAATGGGCCTGCGGCGTAGCTGTTCGCGACGAGCTCATCAAGCATTCGAATGGGCGAACGTGGGATTGTCATACCGAAAGAGTCGATGAGTATCGGCGAGCCCTCGGCAGCTGCTTCATCGAAGGCGAGGATATAAACGCCTGGATGGTACGCTCGGGCTTGGCGCTATCGGCTGGTGCATCTCACCATACCTACCTTGTTTATGAGTTGGCGGCCAGCACAGCCCATGCGGGGCTGTGGTCCGGCGCGTTCATCGCGCCCTGGGACTGGCCTCGCCGCAATAGGGCTACGATTATCGTGGGCGCGACGTCGGTTCCGGTCGACGCTCAGGAAGTCCTGCTTGGATCCGTCCTGCTATCGGAACCGCCGTCCCCCGAGTGCCTGATAAAAGGCACTGTCGAGCGCAGAGGCGAGCGCATTTATTACCTGCCAGGGCAACCCGGTTACGAACAAATCGGCATGACGAAGAAGCGCGGCGAACGCTGGCTCTGCAGCGAAGCGGAAGCCGAAGCCACCGGGTGGCGTAAGGCCGTGCCATGAGGCGACACATGCAAGCAGCCCATTCTCAAGACATGTCCCATTTAAACAAGCACGCGCGTTCGCGCCGGTCACTGTTGCTCTTTGCTGCTTCGACAGCTTTCCTGCGGTTCGGCAGTAAGATTGTCGACGCGAAGGACGCAAAAGGCCCGCCCAAGCCAAACAACCTGCTCTCGCCAGATGCTGCCCTGAGTCGGCTGCTGAAGGGGAACGATCGTTATGTCCAGGGCGCATCGCGAGTCGACGATTTCAGGCGCGAGCGGCCGGTCTTGGTTGAGGGACAAAATCCATATGCAGCGGTTCTGAGCTGCGCCGACTCCCGCGTGGTCCCCGAACTTGTCTTCAACAGCGGACTAGGTGATCTGTTTGTCTGCCGGGTCGCCGGCAACTTCGCTAACGATGATACGCTCGCCAGTATGGAATACGCGGTTGCCATACTCAACACGCCGCTGATCCTCGTACTTGGCCACGATCATTGCGGTGCGATAGACGCCACGATCAAGTCGCTCCATGAAGATAAGCGGCCGCCGGGGCACATTTCATCCCTGGTCACTGCACTTTCTCCTGCAGTGAAAGCATCTGGCGACCAAGCCGGCGACGCGTTCGCCCAAGCAACCCGACAAAATGTGATCAATAACGTCAACAAATTCAAATCGACGGGTCCGATTCTGAACGCCGCAGTCGAGCAGAACCGACTGAAGGTCGTCGGGGGCCTGTATCGGATCGACACCGGCAAGGTCGATATTGTGAGCTGATGCCAGCACCTTCACACTCCCGGCAAATCGTCTGCTGCCTGATACAGCGCTTCTGTTCCGCGCCGTTTTATTGGTCCATCGTCTACAACAAATACGCCGGATGCTATCCGCTCCACAATTGTCATCGCTTCAGGAACCCTTAGATATGCGCGGCCTCTTAATTCTTCTCGTGTTATACGCACTCATGTTGGCAACGCGCGGCCAGCATCAAGAAACACACATAGCGCGTCCGGCAGCATTCATGCCTCCTGGTTGAACCGCCAACCCAATGGAGGTGTTCAGGCAGCAGATCGCATCGCGAAGCATTGCAGGCTCTGAACTCCAGAGCACGCGACGATCCTGAGAGCTTCTCAGCTCCGAGCGGGCAAGGCATCCACGGTCCTGCTTTTATAACCGAGCTCAGCCAGGGCCGAGGATCACATAGTACAACCAGCAAGACTGCCCGGCCTGGGGCTGTAAAGCAACATGCTACCCGCATCAGTACCGGACAGCCCTCCTGCATCAGCCATTTGGGAGACCGCGACCATCGGAAAGCCAGCCGCGCATCAATCGTTCGTTAGATCGTCTCGTTCGCCGTCCTCCATGACGAGCTCGACACGAGAAGAAACTCGACGCTTACAAAGTGCTGCCTGTACGCGGAGGCTGGTCGGTTCTAAGCCGCGGCGAGACTTAGCGAATGTTTCGAGTTCTATCTGCACAGCTGACTTCGGTGCGCCAGCAGCCATGTTTCAACTGCGCGCACCGACGGAAATCATCTGGCAACCGCGCTTCCGGAATCAGGCTCTTCAACCACGGAGTCGCTTATGGGAGCAGAGCACTAGCTTCAGAACGTGTCGTGCCTGGTCTGTCGCAACGCTCGTGATGCGCGCATAGTTGTCGCAGGAATTTGGCAAACTCGGCCAAGATCGGAAGAATTGGTAGACCGCCGAAGAAAGAGCCGCCAGCGGCCGCAAGAGGGTCGGCCAGTCAGGAATGTGCACGAACTTCTTGCGTTCGGTACGGCAGAACGCGGACAGGCTCCTCTGTTGCTGGCAAGCCCGGAAAGCCCCCGAAACCTGTTCGAAACGCTTCGTCTTCGCTTGCATGAGCGGGGCACTCTTGCAGTCACCTCGAACCACAGTTGATCGTGCAATTACAGCGTCTGGAGCCGCCGTGCGTTTCTTGAACACCTGCGGTCTGGAGGTCAGCTTCTAAGCAAGCGCTCACCAGCAGTCGCACGAGCAGCAAATTTGGGCTGTTGGTGGCGTCAGGAGACCGGAGCGGGACTTAAGCTTAAGCAGGAACGTTGAACCCGGTCGTTGGCGGTCGAGGTCCGCCTCTGTGGTTTTCTTTGCGGCTTGTTGAGTTAATGACATCTTGTGCCTGAAAGCAAACACGGAGACGCGAGCGTTGTGCTGGCATGGCACGGTAGAGTGATCTCGCGCGATTCAGACAAAGTCGGCAGCCATGCTTGATGGCACGTCAATTGCTGGGAAGGCGGGCAAGAGGCCGCAGGCTTGGACGCTCTACCAAGCACAACTCAGGAACTCCAAACTTGGTTCGACCCGGCCTGTCCCAAGTGTGACCACACGTTCATGTGGAGAAGACATGCACCGCAGGCGCCGATCGACCGCCGGAGAGTCAGTGTGGGAAAGGCGGATCGATGCCGCCGCAGCGTACCGGCTGCTTTGCCGGCCAGCCTCAATGCCAGCGACAACAGCTATATCTCGCTCAGGCTTCCAGCCGCTTAAGTTGGGAAGCTACCGTATGCAATCTCATGCATTCGAGATCAACTGCGACAGGTTTGAGAATGCCGCCCAGCGGGTGCCAAATCACCTGGCCTCGCCATGCGCGCAGTCCATATGAATGAGGCGCGGCGATGATCGGCTCAAGACACGGAGGATGATCTATGAACGCTCCACCAGAAAAGATAACTTCCGGAACCCACGCCGCGACTGCGACCTGGGCTGATCTGTCGCCGCTACTCGTCGACATCCGTGCGCGTCGCAACGAGTTTAGCCGCGCGCAGAAGATTCCAAAAGAAATCATCGACGGCTTCAGACGCGTCGGCGTCTATCGCGCTATGGCTGCCAAGCGATTCGGCGGTGAGGAGCGAACGCCAGCCGATTTTTGTCGGCTGGTCGAGCGCATTTCCGAGGCCGACGGCTCCGCCGGTTGGGTCGCCAGCTTCGGGGATGGAGCTCGCTACCTCGCTGCTCTTCCCGACGACACCCTTCGCAAAGTGTACGCCAATGGACCTGACGTGGTGTTGGCGGGTGCGCTTTTCCCGCTCCAACCCGCTAAGCGATGCGCCGACGGATTCATCGTGAACGGCGTGTGGCCATTCGCTAGCGGCTCACCCGAGGCGGATTTGATAGGAGTTGGTATCACGTTGGAAGACGATCCGAGCGGTGACCTCCCGCGTGTAGCGGTGATGCCGGCCGAGAAGGTGACAATTCGGCCCAATTGGGACGTCATCGGACTGCAAGGCACCGGAAGCCACGATGTCGTGGTCAGCGACGTCATTGTGCCAGAGGAATGGACCTTGATCCGCGGCGGTCCGCCGACACTTGATGGGCCGCTCTATCGTTATCCGGCCGTCGCCTTCGCCGCGCAGGCGCATGCCATTGTCGGCATCGGGATTGCGCGCTCCGCAATAGACGACGTAATCGCCATGGCCGAAACCCGTGCCTCGATCACTGGAGCGCCCGTGATGGCTGAGCGCGGCTATGTCCAGCTTGAAATCGCCAAAGCCGAAGCCATGTTACGTTCCGCTCGTTCCTTCTTTTACGAAGCCACGGAGGAGCTGTGGAAGGAGGCGCTCAAGGGTGAGGTAAATCTTGGTACCACGACGCTAATGCGACTCGCCGCGACGAACGCCGCGCGGCAGGGGGCAGAGGTGTGCAGGATTGCGAGCGGACTTGCTGGGACTGAGGCGCTCTATAGCAACAGCAATCTAGCCCGCGCCATGTGCGACAGCTTCGTGGTTGCCCAGCACGCAGCCTTAAACGAGGGAACGCTCCAGAGCGCTGGCCGCGCCCTGCTGGGAAGTGCAATACAACCGGGCTTCCCATAAAGTGGGGCACGCATGGGCAAGCCACACGCCACGCCGACGGATTACTGCACTTGCGTGATGATGTGGTCTGCCGCTGAGGATATGGCCCCTTGTTTCAATGTGAACAAAGACACCGCTGGGCTCTCTTGATGCCCCTCCACATCCTGGACTACCCGTTCGTTGTCCAAACATACGAGCCCTTATAATCTCTTGGCCCCTGCCCCGATCATTGACGTGGCCGCCCAGGATACACCTGAACTTCTGCGCAACGGCTCGCGGTTCAACTCACGAACTCTCCAAACCACCACGCAAGCGGGCTCGACTCTCGCACCGGTTGCCTACTTGCCGCTTCGGGCTCACGGCGCGGAAGAAGCTCTCCATGGCCCACTATCCTATCACTCACCCTTGCGGCTCATCGATGCGGCACGCCAGCGCTGGCAACGGCCGTGGGACGTTAATCTGAAGCGTACTGTACACCCCCGATCGGAAAATCGATCAATCCGCTCTTGCCGCTGCTGGCGAATCGGCGTCGACGGCGCGGAAGAGGCGCTTCGGCCCGCATGAGGTCGCGCTTCGCCCGGGCGGCTCTCTTGCGGCTGAAGAAATCCATGGCGCCCGCCAATACAGCTAGCCCTATGCCGTTTGGATTGAGTGAAATCGGCAAGCCGGGCCCGATTTTGGCTGCGCCGGTGAAGCCACGCGATCAGGTTCGGCGTGATCGGCGTTAGATCCTGGCGAGTGTCGGTGGAGCCGAACCGACGTAGCGGCGCCATGAGCGCGCGAGCGCCGTGCTGCTACATCGGCTGTTTGATCGCCACGCTAGCCCCACGGCCCTGCCTTCCTCAGGACGGCGTGGATCCGAGGACTGCGATAGCGCGCTGGCCGCTCCCGCTCGATCGGCCAACGTGCACGCAACCGCAGCCACACTGCCTGTCCGGCTTGCGATAACCGCTCGCCTTGATGATCAACGTTGTGCAGCTGCGGCCAGCATAGAGTCCGCTGGTCAGGCCGTGAATGAGACGCTCGATTTGAGTAGCCGCTAGGCACGCGTATTCTTGAGCAAGACAT
>Ga0214545_1013341_pt1 | contig 10232 bp, 6 predicted proteins | sample CNSS4metaG_FD_160064 | JGI IMG/M metagenome (GOLD analysis project Ga0214545, IMG submission 160064) | Root nodule microbial communities from cowpea collected in UCLA plant growth center, Los Angeles, California, USA - CNSS4 | ecosystem: Host-associated > Plants > Roots > Nodule | place: USA...
TAATCATTCTTGTCTTTTGATGACATAGAACTTACTTAGCTTGATGATGGTGACTCATATTCAGCCATGAGGCACAAGTTTGCTTCTTCACTTTCATCTTGTGATGGGTGTATGACCCAAAAAATTTTAATAATTAAATAAATAATTATCTAATAAATACGAGTAGTGGGAACCTTTAAGGCATTTATTTTGCCTTTGATGACGTGGAAAAGTCTTAGCTCAAGTAGTTGAGAGTACTTAGTTATGTTGAAAGGACTTGGGTTCAAGTTCTGTGTATGCTAGGTATGATCATGATGAGTGATAATATAATCCTAGGTGTGTAGGAATTATCATGAAACATGAATTGGTTGTGTATTGACTTGATAATTGTGTGGTTGTGTGTTTGAACCTTGGAAGAAAAAAATAAAGCTTTCTTTTTTGCTAAAATTACTTTTGGCATGAATGAGAGGGATCAAGAAACCCTACCTGTTTGGAAGAGCATAGGGACGGGTTTGAAAACCATCTCATAATGGTTTATGAATGGCAATTAAATCCATTTCAGTGTTGATCAAGGGGGAACTCAAAGATTATCAAGTTTGAGAAAGGACTCCAGGTTAGGGGAGTTGGGTTTGTTTTATATTGTATTGTTACATGTTATTATAATGCATGAATTGTTGATGTTGGATTCACTCTACTCTATTGAATTGTGCAACTTTCTGGAAATTTTCCAGAAACCGCCTAGTGGGCCTTCAAAGCCGTCAGGTGACTCATACCATCTGTATAATTCTAGGTTCCCAAGATGAACCTCATGCGGTAGGAACTGGCTGCCAGGAGATACATTTTTTCCCACCCAGTTTTTGGGTTTTGTATGAACCACCTGGCGGCGATGAACACTTGCGAGGTGACACGAGCCAAATTGACTCGTTTTTGGTATTCTGGTGGTTTCTGGATCATTCTAATCAGAGAAAAGGTTCTATTACTTATGGATGGAAGGCCTAGATGTCAATAGTTGTCAAATTTCAATGTGATCAGAATTAATTTGATGAAATTCATATGAAGAGATTTTAGGGTTGAGAAAATGGGGGATTTCTGAGTTTAGGAATATTTGACGTATAAATTACATGATAAATGGTATGTTAGCATTTAAATTGATATTTAGTACCTTTGGAACTATGGTTGCATGATTGAATTGGGGGATTAGACAGTGGGATGCATATTGGGTTTTTAAGGTTTAGCAAATGCAACAGAATCTGGGATTTTTCTCAGAAATAATGCACCGCCTGGCAGGATGTAACCTGCCGCCAATCGACAACGAAAAACACACTTGCAGGTTTTGCGTTCTGGGTGGAACGGGCATGGGTTGGATTCCATTGTAAGGTGAAAAGGAAACACGTTTGTAAAAAAAATAAAGGAAAAATATGTTATTATAATACCTTAGATGTTGGAGAGAAAGCATGATTAAAGGAATTGGATAAGAATTGCAGATTTGAGTATAAACTGGTGTTGTAGTTGAGGTTGGGGTTAAGTTATAAAATGATGTAGTGGAGGGTCTAAGTTAAGCATAGGTAGGGTACCTCAATTCTTGGTTTTAACTATCAGAGGGTAATGTAGTGTGTTATAATAAATGTTATGAAATGGAAATACTATTAGGACCATGACAAAAATAAGAACAATTGGGGGACTATTGCATGAGTCTTATATGGTGGTGGTACTTAATTGCATTTGGGGTTTGGAATAGTTTAATTGGGTGAATACTTGGAGTTGAGAATCGAATGTAAGGTATGTATGGGTAAACTTCAACTTGTAAAAGATGTTTGGTGTTTCATTAGGAACTGAGTAGCATGCAATGATGCTTAGATGAATTGGAAAATTGAGTTGTGGTAGAAAAGAACCAGTAAACTCGCAGTATTGGTGTAATGCCTAGAGGTGAGGTCTGAATCGCCAAGCGGAAGCTACAAATCAGAAGGGTCCTAGAGCGCGTGGCGCCTAGCGGTGAGGTTCGTTCCGCCAGGCAATACCTGTAGAGTTAGTGTGTTTAAGGGTGCTTGGCGCTTGGCAACATTGAGGTTCCCCCAGGCGATTTGCATCTGGCTTTCTCCTAGCGGCTCTGGAGTAGCGCTAGGCGATATTGCAGGGGCAGGGCTTGCGACTTGTTTCTTCTTGTGGATGTGCATGATCTATAAGGCTTTGGGTGATACGTTAAGGACGAACTTTCTTAAGCATTTCTTGAGTTGTGGCTTGGAATGATATCCCTTTAGTTGTGGCTCGAGATAGAGGGTAAACACGTGGCATTCCTTGAGTTGTGACTCGGAATGGCATCCCTTGAGTTGTGGCTCGAGATGGCAGATGAACATGAGCATTCCTTGACTTGTGGGTCGAATTGTCAAGCGTTGCTGATGTTAGTGTGCGAGTTGTGGCTTGTACGGGGTCTCCACTAGATGGAGCAATCACAGGTTATTGCCAGTGATGTGCTAATCTTGTGTCGAGAGTACGAACTTTGGTTCGTATTAGAAACTCCACCTAGCATTACAGAGTGTGGCCCGTAGCAGGTTTCCCGCACGTGTTCTACAAGTTGTGGCTTTTAGGTGTGGCAGCAAAGGGTATCTTGAAGTTATCATGCAAAGATGTAGAACATGGATAACATGGTGGTGGCCATGTGGTATGGAATCAGAGGATAGAGTTCCTCTTTTGTGTGTGTGTATATATATTATATATATATATATATATATATATATATATATATATATATATATATATATATATATATATATATATATATTAGCTCACTTTATCTACCTGTGTTTGTTGTCTTACCTCTTGAGATACTTTCCAAACCTCTTAACTAGTAGATTCAAGTTCTCGTTGTCACTTGATTCAATCACCTCCTTCTCGGGTTCATCACTCTTTTTGGTGCTAGTCTTCAAGGTTATAGTCTTCATCTTTTTCTAACTTGACTCTTGCTCATTTAGCCTTTGCATCTCAATTTCATGTTCCCTTATAATGTGTTTGAATGAGGCAATTCAAGAGAGTGATTAATTTATTTGGAAAATTTGAAATTATTTGTAGTTAAATGCTTTGTTTGGATAGAGAAATTAAAAAAATATTTAAAATGCATGCACTTTTTTGAAGCATTTCAATTAACTAAATTAGAAGAAATTCAAATACCCTAAAAAAAGGTGAAATTTGAAATTCTTCTCACTCAACCTCACAATCTAGACTCAATCCCAAACGGACCTAGCAAATCCGACAACCATGACAGGCTAGGTTGGCCATATGATCCCAACGGATCAGACCGACTTGACGACACAAACGGGTTGAGTAAGCCCAACAATCGAGACGGGTTGGGAAACCCCGATGACCTAGACAGACTGGGTGACCTGATTACACATACAATTCGGGCGGGCTTGACAACTCAAACAGGTCGGTCAAGCCCCCCAACCCACACTGTCCGAACGGGCCCAACGACCAAGATGTGTCGAGCTGGCTTAACGACCCAAATGGACCAGGCTGGCCCGACAACATAAACGGGTCGGTGGGCCCGATGACTCAAATGGGATTGACGACCTAGACGAATCGGGTGGGCTCGAAGACAAAGACAAGTCGAATTGACCTGACAACCAAGACGAGTCAGCGAGTCCAATGACCCACACGAGTTTGGTGAGCCAGACGACCTAGAGGTGTCGGGCGGGCCTAACGACCTAGATGTGTTGGGCAGGCCAACGACCTGACTGACCCGATGACCTAGTTAGACACAACCGGCCCGACGACCTATACGAGCTCGACGACCTTGCCAGGTCGGGTCGGCCAATCGACACAAACTTGCCAAGTGTGACCGATGAAACAAACGTGACCGATGACACAAACGAGATCGACAACACAAATGGGTTGGATGGGCCTGATGACCTAAACGGGCCCGACTGGCCCGATGACCCAAATAGACAAGACAACCTAGACGAGCTCGACGACCTAGATAGGCCGAATGACTAAGACGAGCCCAATTGGCCCGATGACCTAGACATGCCCGACCGACCCAACAACCTAGCCGGTTTGGGCCAACCGAACGACACAAACTGGTCGGGCAGGCCCAATGAACCAGATGGGTCGAGTGGGCTTGACGACCTAGTGGGGCCAAGTTGGGCCAACGACCTAGAAGGGCCAACTTGGGCCAGGTTGACAAACTGGATGGGCACAACTGACAGGTATGGGCCGTCAGGCTTGTTTGGATCATCGGGCCGACCGAGCCTGTTTGGGTTTTTCGGTCGGCCCAACCCATCTGGGTCGTCGAGTCCGTTTCCAAATTTATCATGAACTCAAAACATAATTAAGCCTAAAATAGATATTGTAAAAATTAAATTATATCTTAGAAGAAATTCAATTATTTTTTCCAAACAAGAAATTGAAATGTAAGGTATTTTAATTTCCTTAACCAAACAAGTTAATTAGAAAATGAAGGAGATTTAATTGCAAGCAATTCAAATACAAAGCATTTCAATTTCTAAGCATTGTTGAAATTGTGCATCTAAACACAAGGTTAGCTTACTAAACAATGCAATTGGTCTTAGTGGATAAATCTCTTGATTCAGAGATGGTTGTGACCTTAGGTAGCCAACTCCTATGAATACACTTTAGCACTTTGATGTTTAGCTCCCCTTTATCAAACTCCTTTCCAAATCCTACAAGATGGTTGACAATGTATATGAATCTCTTTTGCACTTCAACTATAGAATCTCCTTGTTGTATCTTGAATAGTTCAGATTGTTTGATCAAGGCATGCTTCCTTTCTCTCTTCACATCTTTTGTTCCCTCATGAGTAACTTCAAGCATATCCCACAACTACCGAGGCACAAGAACAACAAAACCTGATGGAGGCTCTCTAGGCTCTCCCTAGCCAACCAAACATGTGTTCTTCAAGCTTCAAACAAGCCAAAATTCTTCCAAGATCAACCAAGATCTTCAATATGCAACTACAACTATGTAATTCAGAGAGATAGAGTTTTCCAAAAGTGTATGGCTATTTTTCACACTTAAAAACTCAAAATCGTACCTCATCTCTCTAAAAACTAACTTATATAATTTGGTCATAAGTGAATTCAACATGTTGATTTGTTCGTACAATTTGTTGATTTCACTTGACTTAAGTGAAATTAGTCGATTCCAAAACGTTTCAACTAATTGAATACATTCATACCAAAACTATATGCAACAAGTCTTTTAACCTGTTAAAAACCTTTTTAACAGATTGAAAAGGGTACATAAAGACTAAAAGGACATTTAACCTATCTCATATAGTCTACAAATGTAATACACCATTTAAACTTCATAATCTTCACTTTCCATATTTAGTAAACAAGAAACTTGATCATCGATGCATCTTCATCAATTCTTCATCAACCTCTTGTGCTAACAACTTCCCACTCCTATTTTTCCTCCCCACTTTTCTTCTCCTCAAAACTGATAAAAAGAATCAAGATAGTAAATAATTATATTTTAGTATTTTCTTGAGTCACCATCTACACTCTAATCCCCTTCCACTGAAGTTAATTAGTGGTATGGTGTCCAATGACACAATACGTGGGTTTTATAATTCCATTAATGAACATATGTTTTACAATCTCCATGAAATTCCATTAAAAAAGTTAATAATTTATCATTGAAGATTTGACATATAAACTGAGATTATTAGATAGTGGCAAAATGGTAATAAAATAGAGGTACACCTAGACCGATATAGGTTAGATCGATTAGACCAATTAGACCTAGACTCGATATAGAAAGTTAGGTGATGACGAAATGGTAATAAAATGGAACACTTTCTATACCGGTTGGTCACTATAACCGGTACAACTAGGTCATTATTAAATCTTCCTCAACTAGCAATTTCAGCTTCCTCGTTCCCCTTCACTACCCTCGTAACTTGTAACGACTTCATTCATTTTTTTTTTCTTTTCTTCTCTCAAACCTATTTCCTTCTTCAAACCTTCAGCCTCCGTAAGCATTCTCATCCCTCGATCTGAATAAGGAATTAGGTCTGGTAGACGAGGAAACCTTTGTATTTGCAAAAATTGACAAAAAAATTTATTACACAATTTAACATTTTTTCTTATATATATTTGACTTGCTTTCATTCTTATAAGAAAATATAAAAAAAAAAAACCTCACTAACTCATACTAATACCATCATGTTGGAGTCGATGTTTTTTAATTAACAAGTTAATATCATGACGTTGTGAATGCACATCAAAATTTGAATACAATATCATTGAAAAAAAAAATACATATGAATACATTTGTAAACTGCATTATGTATATGTTATAAATTTGTTAACAAAATCAACATAAAAATAATCAAGGTGAACTTACCACGGTGTGTATCAGATTTGGAGGAATTTAATTTGGTTTGATTATGGATTACCAGGGTATAATTATGAATGTTAGGAGAGGACACTTTTATTGGGAAGTTCAATGGCCAAAAGAAGATTGAATGGTCTGAATCAAGTTAGGACTATAAGTGGTATGGTGTCCAATCACACCATGCGCCAGCCATATGGTGTGTTATGTTTTATGTCATAAGTTTTATAAATTAAGTTATGACATAGCTTATGCCAACCTAAGAAGATGATTTTTTTTTTTTTGTTAGATCAGTGAAAACAATAATTGTGGGAGAAACATGGACTTCTGGAATCATAAATGGAAAAAAAATGAAACGTCTTCGAACATATATATAATGTAGATAACATTAAATATAGTATAATAAATGAATAAACATTTATAAAATTTAAACATTGTGTTGTCCACTTTTATATCCAATTAGATAACTTATTTTATGTTGGGCTCTTTAAAATTATTAACTAGATAAATTAAGGAGACTACTTTGTTCTGTTGTATTTAGGCGTGGGAACATGGATTTTAAAGGGGCGTGTAGGATATGAATAGTAGATTTTCCGTACTTTATTCACTGAATAAATATTTGTTTCGGACTTATACTTATATTTGTGTAAGTATCTATTATGCAGGTATTCTTATATTTTTTTAATATCTACGGATATTTACATGTATCTGCGAGTATTTACAAAATAAATATTTAATATTTTACAATATATTTTAACCATGAATTCAAATTAAAATACAATGCTTAACATTCATAAATTAAAAAAAAAGGTGCAAATAACCCAGTGTTGACGGAGAGTGTACACAAAAATGAATGAATTTTATGAAATATTTTAATAATAAACAAAAATGTTGATGATAAAGGTGTGTCCTAAAATAAATTTAAGTAAAGTTAGTTGTTATTGAAATGTCCTAATTAATCCGTAAATTTCATTAATTTATAGGCTAATACCTTCACGCTGGAGTAAGCTTTAGAACTCATATAAGTTAATATCATCACGTTAATACATATCGAAACTTCAATATAACATCATTGGAAAAATTACATATGAATACATTTGTAAACTAGTACATACATTATAAGTTTGTTAACAAAATAAACATATAAAACTAATCAGAGTGAACATACCATGTGATAGTTTAAAGGAATTTAATTTGGTGTGATTATGGATCACAAACTAGTGATAATAATTATGAATGTTAGGAGAAGAGACTTTTATTAGGAAGTTAAATTGGCCAAAATAAGGAGATTGATTTGTATGAATTAAGCAAAACCAATGAAACTTTGGCACTATAAATTTGAGATGATTAAACTATCATTTTCCATCAATTTCACAATGAATTATCTCAAAGTTACATTCATCTTTTTCCTCTTCTTTTATGGTTCAGTAGTAGGATTTCAGTACTGGACAATCGCACAAACTTGGCCGGCAGGCTTTTGTACTCATAATGTTTGTGATGCCACAAAACCAATAATGTTAAAGTTCACTATACATGGCTTATGGCCTTCTAATTACATCAGGCGACATCCATCAGGTTGCACTACTTCCGACCTAAATACTTCCTTGGTAAGCTCTCTATTTCTTAATAATATTATTTTTAACTTCATATTCAGAAGATGATTTTTTTTGTTTATTTTATTAGATTAATGGAATAGTTCCTGTACTTGATCAAGATTGGCCAAGTTATACTATAAACAACAGTGAGTTCTGGGATTATGAATGGAAGAAACATGGATCGTGTTCAAACATGATACCATTTGATTACTTCACACTCGCGTTAGATATATATACAAGAAACGATCTTCAACAAATACTCAAACATGCAAATGTATTACATGGCAACACTTACAGTATTAACAAAGTCATCACAGCCATACAGACATCACGAGTTGGTGTTCTACCACAACTATCATGTAAAAAGGGGGACTTAGTTGAAATAAAGCTATGTTTGAACAAAAACCCTATTCCGCAGTACATCAACTGTCCTCCACCTCCACCAAATACAGCTTGTCCTACTAATGTAAACTTTGTCTAAAATATATATCATATAATTAATGAATAAACAATTACAAAATTTAAACAATTGTGTTTTCTACTTTTCTACACACTTTTTCACACAATTAGACTACTTGTTTTATGTTCGATCGTTAAAATTTCTAACTAGCTAAACTAAAGAGGCTACTTCTTGTTATGTTGTATTTAGATGTGACTAAAATAAATTCAATTACACAACACAAAGCTCTTCAACTGTACTAATTAAGCCATAAAAATTGCATTTTACAAAAAATTAAACTTAATCATGTCATAATGCAATTTACAAACTAAATTCTTAGTTTTAATACAAGAGTGGAGTGCATAAAGACATGTATATTTATCTAATGTGGGTGCATGTAAAATAATTCAGTCAACTAATTTTAGTTTAAGATAATTCAAAAATCTAAAAGCAGTTCCATTTTATTTACCGATACCCTTTTACAACTCACTTTGATTACACCAATGCACATTTCTAGTTAAATAATTTCTTTATAGGTCAGTTTAATTCAAAATTATTATATCTATCTTTAGTTGTGTGTATTCATGAGTGATTCATAAAACAATACACGTTTAACTTAACCTTCTTTGTTTATAAACACAACAGATCATTTCACAGTTATAAGATGCTGGTAAAACAAATAATTTGAATGATTTAAATTTAAATTTCTTAATTAAAGCATCATTTTGTAAAATGTAGAAGGCTAGCTAATAGGAAAAGACTGTTACAATATTCTTCTTTATGATTTATTTTAAGAATAAATGCTTTTCAATCATAAAAATGCCATTACTTAAACTATATTATTATTACAACTTAACTTTACGTGTTGTCTAATTTTAAAAGGATAATAATTTTATGTCTAAACCAAAACAAATTTAATGAAGTAGTGTATTTGAATATTTTTGTTTTTTAAAATAAAAAGAAAATTATTATTAAACCATTCTTTATCTAATTATCATAAAAAGTAATTATTGGGACCCAAATTCATAATATAAAAATAAAATGAATTTTATGACATGTTTTATCTAGTTGATTAATACTAGAATGCGTAAAAAGATGTATATTTATCTAATATGGATGCATGTAAAATAATTCAAGCAAGTATATTTAGTTTATCAGATAATTTAATTTTAAACATATTTAAAAGTATTTTAAATATCTAGAAGCAGTTCAATTTTATTTACCCATAGAATTTTACATTCACTTTTGATTCTAGCAAAGCACATGTCTAGTCAAATAAATTTGAGTTCCATTTAATTTATTATGCCTATCTCTCGTTGTGTGTGATTCATAGAACAATATATGTTTAACTTAACTTTATTTAAATCACAGCAGATCATGTGGTGCCTATATAAGATGATTTCATGAATGAAAGAATTTGAATGATTTAAATTTAAAGTTCTTAATTAAAAGGTGAGTTTGTAAATATAAAAGGCTAATAAGGGAAGACATTTACAAGAGACTTCACGATGGTTTATTTTCAAAATAAACGACTTACTACCGATGACAAACAAACTGTCTATATGGATACGGGCCGAACCCATTTTGACTATTGATGGGAATCATCACATTTAGAGGTGTCAATTTGACCCAGTCTATAGGGTTTGGTCCTGACCCATGTGGGTTAGGGCCAAAAAAGCCTACATTGAAAAAAAGCTCCCAACAAAGAAGCCCACAGGGCCAAAAACCCTACAAAAGCCCTGTGTATCTACTCGTGAAGCATGTCGCCATCCTTACTAATGATATCACCTAAACAATTGTAATATTAACTTGAATGTGTTATCTAAATTTAAAAGAATAATTTGAATTCTATGATGACAATGGTGGTGCAG
>Ga0214545_1013343_pt1 | contig 10229 bp, 4 predicted proteins | sample CNSS4metaG_FD_160064 | JGI IMG/M metagenome (GOLD analysis project Ga0214545, IMG submission 160064) | Root nodule microbial communities from cowpea collected in UCLA plant growth center, Los Angeles, California, USA - CNSS4 | ecosystem: Host-associated > Plants > Roots > Nodule | place: USA...
CTTCCATTTCATCTTCCTACTTTACATTTTATAGCTTGTTTCTTTTTTTTGTTTCACTTCGATTTTGAAGCTACATTGTCCATTTTGTTTGTTTTCTTGAACCAATCCATCACTTTCATTCTCTCAGAAGATTGCCCTTTTCGGTGTTAGCTAGTGAGTTTAGTAGTCTTAGGACAAATATAGACTACGGTTCGTATTAAGGAACTTCACTTGGTGTTGCAGATTATAGTCCTTAACAAGATCATTCCCACGTGTGGACTACGGGTGGTGGCCTGTAGTCGAAATGTAAGATCTATGAAATTTAATTAATTAATTAAATAAATAATTAATAAATACGGGTAGTGAGAGCCTTTATGGCATTAATTATTGATTGATATGATGTGGAAAAGTACTAGCTCAAATGGTTGAGAGTACTTGATTGTGTGAGAGAACTTGGGTTCAAGTCCTATGTAGGTCATTTATGTGTTAATTGGTTTATTATTATTATTTTAATAATATGCTTGATCATGTGGAGTGATAATATAATCTTAGAATTATAAGAATTATCACAAAACATGAATTGGTTGAATGGTTGTGCATTGATTTGGCATTAGCATGGTTAGGAGTTCGAACCTTGGTAGAACCAAAGTTACCACGCGACTTATGCTGTTTTGTGTTGTTTTTGGGTTCTAGAGATGGAATCGCCTGGTCGCACGAGTCTATCCGCTAGGCGACACTTGGTGACTAACCTAGTTTTTGGGTTTTAGCATGAACTGCCTGGCGGTGATGAACACCCGTCAGGCGGCACAAACCTGTTTTACTCGCTTTTTGGTGTGCTTGGGTGTACAATGAAGGTTGGGGATCAATCTAGATCATGTATGACATGAATTAGGAGTTTGGAATGTTGGGGAAGGGTTTGGCCTACGGTAAAAAGGTAGTGTTACTATTACTAAGGCCTAATGGAGATGAATTGGAGAGGAATTGCAAATAGAGTATGAATTAGCATTATGCTTAAGGTTGGGATAAATTAATAAATGGGCAGTGGCAGATTTAGAGTGGCCATAAGTGAGATGGTAATATTCACAGTTTACCTTGTAAGCAAGTTGATCATATGTGCGTATAAAGGAGTTTATAGAATGTTAATGGGTAATACAGTGAGTTATAATAAGTAATGTAAATTTAAAGTGCTGCCAGAAACTTAATAGAAAATATATATGTACTGGTTTGGGTGGAGAACACATGGATTTTACCTACCTATTTTAGAGCCCTTGGAATGGAATAACCTTGTGGCAAATTGCTGAAATAACATGGTTAGAGTTGTGAATACCCATACATGTATATGAAAGTAGCACATCAGTACAGAGGATTTTTATGGGAATGGAGGTTGAATCCTATTGTAGTATTTACACGAACTTGAGAAAAAATCAGGCTATAGTGGGATAACTTGTACAACTCGCTGTATTGGTGTATCGCTTGGCAAAAGGCTTGGAGCCGCCAGGCGGTAGCTAAAAAACCAGCAGCTACTGAAACGCGTGGTGCCTGGCTGTGAGGATCATCCCGCCAACCGACACTTGCAAGCAGAGTGGCACCAGAGGCGCTTGGCACCTGGCGGTACGTGTCGCTCGCCAGGCGATCTGGAAATGCATCGCGCCTAGGGACTCGTGAGCAATGCCAGGCAATTTTGGTGAGGACAAAGTGGGTTGCTTCAATGTACGTGGTCTATAAGGCTTTGGTGATACTTTAAAGATCAACTTGTTGGTGTTCCTTGAGTTGTGACTTAGAACATATCCCTTGAGTTGTGGCTCGGGATAGGGGTTAAGCACGTGATATTCCTTGAGTTGTGACTCGGAATGGCATCTATTGAGTTATGGCTCGGGATGGCGGATGAACACGAGGAACTCTTGAGTTGTGGCTTGGGTTGACGAGTGTTGCTGGTATGAGTGTGCACGTGGTGGCGTGTACGAATGGGTCCAGTAGATCGCCCTCCTTAGTAATAAGCTGACGACTTTGGTAGTCTTAGGACATTACAAATGTTATTCGTATCGAGAACTCCGTCTGGCGTTACGGTGTATGATCCGTAGCATGATTTCCCGCACATGCTCTACTAGTTGTGGTTGGTAGGTGGGATAGGTAGACATCTTGAAGTATTCGTCAGAAGACGTAGAACACGGTGAACATGGTGGTGGTCATGTTGTATGGTATCAAAGGATGGAATTCCTTTTGTGTGATAGATATATATATATATATATATATATATATACATATATATGTGTGTGTGATTGTTTTAAGTATTAGCTCACCCTATCTGCTTGTGTTTGTGATGACCGTGTACACGGTACACGGGAGCAGATGATGTTGCAAGTAGATATGATGGGGCATAGAGCCGGAGCAGGGCTAATATAGGGAGAAGATTTTTATCAGAGTTTTACTATTTATGTATTTTAAGGATTTTGTAAACATTTGGATTATTTAAGCATGGTTTTTTTTATATATATTGAGATTTTATGAATTATGAATTTGAGATACTTTATATGGTAATAAAGTTTTAAATTTTCCCACATTTTGGGAAATGATGTTTTAATAAATGACGCTGACGTATTATTTCTATAATTTATTATTTAAATTCGTAATATGCAGATGGGATGTTACACGGAGGGGCGAGTAGACACTCGTGACAGCAAGTATCAACTAAAGGAATCATCAGAGGGTGTAGAATCTGGATGCTCACGGTGACGATCGTGGAGGAGGAGGGGCTAGTGACCAAAGATGGTACTTTTTATGAGGGTCGTTTGATTAAGTCAGTAAATCGGGGTTTGTGGGGTTGTTTTCTTTTATACTGTCATTATTTATTTTATTTTGAGCTCACCCTATCTATTTGTGTTTGGCGATGATCGTGTAACTTCTTACACAAGAGCAGAGGATGCTGTAGGTTGAGCTGTTGAAGGTCTTACATGGGGATTTTTTTTAAAGACTTGTATTTATCTCATTCATTTTTAGTGGAATATGAACTTGGAGTTGTACTCTTTTAATTGAATATTGGTTTTGGAATTTGTTTTCATTTGGTACGATTAATAAATGTGAAAATGTTTCCCGCGTTTTGAGCAAGATGAATAACTAAATACGACTATTTAGTGATATCTTATTTTATTTTAATTAAATTAGTAATATCCGGCTGTGATGTTACAATAAGGATGAAAGTAAGATCCACTAATGTCATGCTATAAACTGCAGCCATAGAGTCAGTAGTAACCATATGTCGAATGTGATGTAAATGAGCTGGTATATGAGCATCATCTATCACTCCTTGTAAAGTAAAAAAATTTTGATTATGCAAAAAATTGATGTTTAAAGACCCATAATCCACTACATGGGGCCCAAATGTCTTCATCCAATTTGTACCTAAAGTAAGATCAACTCCGAAAATTGGAAGAAGATACACAAGTAACTGAAATATGTGCATTTAAGCTTGAACAACCAACTTTGCACTAATCCCTCTGTTGTCATGTAATTGTCATTTCCAACCATCACCTTGAATAAATGAGCTGGTTCAATTAGATGTTTTTGAAACTTAGCAATGCGAGGATGTAACAAATTATTCGAGCTACCACTATCTATTAACCCCATCAACGGTAACTTATCCATATAGGTTGAAAATCGGATAACTCTTACACCATTACCACCCTTCGACCCATTAGGAGATAAGTGAGGATCATGCAAAGTAGGTTCCTCAAAGAAAATCGACTGAGTAGTGTTAGGAACTACAAATATTTGTGAAGCACTATTTTTTTCTTCCAATTGCAAGTACATAAAGTCGATTAGGACATTTGTGGTTAAAAGTGAATTTCTCATCACAAAACTAGTATAAGCCTTTCTCCCTACAAATTTGCATCTCAACCGAAGTAATTTTTTTGACTTTGAAGTCTTTTAAGGGAAAAACATTTGGAGTAGGTAATAACGGTGGAAGAGCAACTCTTGTATAAAGTTTTGTGGCGTCAATGAAAGCACCAATTCTAACAATATAGAAAATGTCTAAAAGTGACGAGGCTATTATTTCCTTAAAAAAATTGTATCCACGTTCAAAGCTAGTTGAAACACATTATTGAAATAAAGAACAAGGAAATGATCAACGATTTGTTATTTAGTAGCGTACAACTTGGATTCATAATGGCAAGATTTAGAAAAGAAGCGAGCAGACGAATTTAGGGAAATCTAGAAGAGAGAATGTCAGAGAGAATCTCATACCACACATTACTCTCTTTTTAGTACAAAATCTTTGAGTATAGTACTATTTTTCCTTTTCCTCACGCTTTTCCTTCTTTCCTCATTGTTCAGGTTACACTCCACGTGGCTATTTTGCATAACTTAATTTCCCCCTCATCTAGCTAAACAATACTTTGTGTGCATGTTACAAAGAGATTGAAAGATCACCAACATTACATGTAATATAGCTTAGTCCAAGTTGACAAAGAAAATCAACTATAACAACTGGAGTCTCTAAATAAAGGCTCTTTCTCAGTTTCTAAGATAATTCAAAGGTGGTTTAATATGGTTTTGAAGAACCAGAAATCATTGTGGGTCTTACTTCAAAATAATCATTAAAAGTGATACATATGAAGGACAAAATAACCCTCTACGTGTTGTACCAAGCTATTGATGAGTGTGACTTTGGAAAGATAATAAGTGCTAAAACCTCAAAAGAAACAAGACCAACTTCAAACACTTCATGGTGAGTTGGAGAGTATGAAGATGAAGAAGTTTAAAGGAGTTCTCGAGTACATCACATATGTTGTGATAAGTTCTCATTTTACCTATTTTATACATACATTTTAGCACTTATCTTGTTTGATTTCGTTGAACATCTAGAGGATTTTATTCCCTTTTATCTAGATTTAACTAAAGCATTTAGATGTGATCATGCGTGGCAAATTTATGTATTTTTTTTTATCAATTTTTGTAGAATTAGAAGAAAAAGTGCATAATGGCTTGAGTTATAGAATCATAGTTTGAGCAACTCAAAGGCGATTTCAAGAAGATTCAAAATTTTCCTCATTTGCTTAAGTGAAGAAGGCGATGCCTAAACCACACGAAGAAAACTTCACCATGAAGTAATATGAAGCACCATGTTACAAGCTAGCCACCATCTTTGGATCTGCAAGAGACCCACAATTTTCTATAAATTAAAGGACAGACCCCCTATTTTACACATACAAACAAATCCCGAATTCCATTATTGATATAGTTTCTCTCTCTTGAGGGTTTCTCTTCCATTTCTCTTGTAATATCTTAAGTTAGAGGAGACATGATTAAAGAGTGCAACTTTTCATAGGATCAATTGTTAGAATAATCATGAGTTGCTAAACTTTCAAGTGTTGGGATTGGATGTAGCTCTTCTAAACTAATGTAACGGTACTATTTTAGCATTTTATTCAATTGTTCTCCATTTGTTAGTGATTCAATTTGTGTTTCAAATGTGATGAACTCATCAATCATTCGTCGAATAGATAACTTTACTTAGGCAAAAGCTAATTCACCTTATAGGTACATTAGGTCATCTAAGGTTGTTAGGAGACATACATGTCCCTATATGCCTTAGTTGGTGTAAAAAATCTTATAATTGGCATTATCATGTTTTTTTTTTTTTTTGTTTTATTCTACTTTCATTATTTTACCATCGTCTTTTGGGTATTTCAGGTTTTATTTAATAAATTTGGAAAAGATAAATATTTGGTTTATATTTTGCAAATAATTGGAAATTTCAGAGATATTGGTAGATTATCAATAGAATCAATTGAGTACTTAATATTAAAAGAATATCAACAAAATCAGTTATCTACCAAGTTGGTTAGTTCAATTACCAGAAAGAATATCTCAATGTATTGAGCTTCAGATGATTAAAAGATATATATTCAAGATATTCCAATATAATATAAAGTACAAAGTTGCAGGCCTAGTCTAATTCAAAAAATCTATAAATAAGGGACCTGATAGAGGTGAAAGACAACATCCCATTGTGGGAAAGAACACCCCTTTTGGGGAACCTTCCCTTTTGAGGGAGGGACAAACTTGGAGAGAAAGAAACTTGATATCTCTACACTTGAGCGTAGAAGGGCATTCTAAAGGTTGGAGGCAATCAATTTCAACATCAGACTTATGTTCAGTATGTCTATGAGTAGCTAACTCCCTTACTCACAAGGGTTGGGTGTAATGTATTATTAATTCTATGAGAATTCTTCTTTCAATATAATCTTTTTCCATAATCTCTTATGTTTTATTCTTATTTTAACTGCATAGTCTAAGAATTTTGCTCATGCGGCAGTCCATATTGATTCGAAAGATAGTTTGGAAACCCAGATTATGAGCTTGAATTGCATGTTCTAACTATGGTGCATATGTGGGAGTACCAGCTGATTTGAAGAATAGTTTGGGAAACTTGAGTCGGATAAAACAACTATTGATTTCACATGCTAGACATAGATGTGGTTAGTAGTTACTCTTAAGCATCAACATATTGGCCATTAATGCAAACGTAATATAAAAAATTGCTAGAAATAGAGTTTTTATTATTTCAGTTTAGGCTTTTCTGCGATGAAATCGATCCATGTTACAAACGATGTGAGTCTGAGAGACAGAAATAAGAATATATTGTTTAATGTCTTTACTTTGAATGGAATCGTGAAACCTAATCTCCATGATGTTTTTATCTTATATTTTTCTCAATCAAGCTATTTGTTTCCATTGTGTCAATTTCTTTTATTCTTTACACTTAAATTCTAAATTTATTTTTTAATCTAAACAAAAATGTTTTGTTCTTTATACCTTTATTAGTAAACAATCGAGTAAATCTAGATCACGTTAGTCCTTGTGGGAGACGATATATGGACTTTTCCACTATATTAGTTGTATGAATTAGTGCACTTGCTAACACGTAACAAAGTATTAATCAGTAATGCAAAGAGTTCATTTGTCAGGGGTGAGACTTATCACTATGTTTGACTATCTTAAGGTTTTAGTGACCCAGCCATATGCCTTAGATTACATTAGTGTACTTCAAGGATCAATGAATGAATATTGATAATTTCAATGAAACAATAACCGTGCAAAAGAATAAAATAGAAAAATCTAATCCCAATATATTATAATTTATTTGTGTCATATATTTATTTTTATTCTATGTTTTGGGTCACCATTACTTCGCAATTAAATATCTATTTTCACAAATCTCAATTATGTCACGAGTTTCTGATAACAAGTTGATCAAATCCCTGTGTGAGGAGACAAGTGTTTAAAGCTCTTGCATTTCAAATGATCTAATCTTTTCAATCTTTTCTTTTTCTCTTTTCTCCCACAAGACATTGTCACGTTGCTCTTTATACTTAGGTTTGAGCGTTTAATTTCTTTCAAAATTAGATGGAACAAATTGTCGCCTCATGCATGCGCTTAATTCCTCCTAATTTTGAATGACATATTTTCTACCAATCTGAACCCGAAACTATCTTGAACGCCACCACTCATATGCATGTTCTCTAAACCTAGAAGTACATAAGTCAACTATAGAATATTTACTACTCTTAATAATGAACGGACACAGTTGTTCAATCTTTTTCTCCCAAGCTGTGTATGACACTAGGGAAACTTTGCTACAAAACTGGGAAATATCATGCATAGCTCTATGATGTAAATAATTCTCACTATATTTCAAATGCAAACTACTTTGATCCTAAAAATTATCATGCACAGTAGAATAGGGATACACATTCATCTTGGAAACAATTTTCAAGACAAAGTTCACAAAGGTGTAAGAATTATAAAGATAATATAGAGCAAAAGTGATTCCAAAATGATCCCAGAAAAGGGAGGTGAGTCTCTTGGACAGGCTTAGAAACCAAGTCTTTCCTAGCCAGAGATCTTTGGATGGCTTTCATAAAATTTCTCAATTAAAATTCCAATGAAAACAGGTTGTGTGAAAACAATTTCTTAAAAAAATTGAGTGAAATTTCTAAAGGAAGAAACAAGTGGCCTTTGGGCACTAGAACAAGTGACCCTTTTTGTACTCATGGTGATTGAATGAACTTATGAACTAGGATAAAAGAAGAGGACTAGCACAAGTGTACCTCTAGGTAAGCGAGGTGACTCTCACGGATTTCTTAAGTACCAAGGCTAATCCTTACCAAGGCTAATCCTTGCCAAGGTTACACTTGCAAAAGTACTCAAAGTTTACACAAATGTTCAAGTAATAAGTAGATAGAATCACTTGAGACAAAGATTACAAACAAACAAGCAAGCAAACACATATTAAAAAAAGATGAACACTAAAATGGACCCCTAATTGGCAAAATTTTAGAGACTTTGGTCTCACAAATCAAGCCTCTATGCAACGTGAAAACATGAATCTAAATTATGCGGCCTAAGGCAAGATGAGAAAGCACTTAGAACTTTCAACACTCTTACCACTAAAAATGTTACACTATAGGTGAGAAAGGTTACACTTAGGAGATGGGATTGAACACCTTGTGGTTCCCCAAGACACCTATATAGGCCATAATTACAATGAGGAAAAGAAAGCAAAATTTGGAACACAAAGTAGGTGCTAAAATGAAGTATCCTGCAAGCACAATGGATGCCAAAAGATGGCCAAAACAAGTTTTAGAACTCACAATTTTAAGGCCATTTTACCAAAAAATTTTGCACACAAAGATATTTCAATTTGCACCAAATGAGTGACCAAAAGATGAAGAGAAAAAAAACGGCACAAAACTACAATGTAAACAAAGCAAAATAAAGGCTGAATGGTGCTGCCAAAACACTAATGTCCGAGAGATTGATGGAAGATTTAAGGCCTTAGTTGATGGCCAAAACTTAGAGCACCAATTGTGGCATTTTGGAGGCACCACACACAAGTATTTGGATGTTCAAAGAGCACCAAAACAACAACCAAAAGCTGTAAAATAGGGAAGAAAAAATAACAAGAAAACTATGCAAAAATAAAATGGTTAGCACACTTACTCTCAAAGTTTGTAGGGTCCAACCTCTCAAAGGTAAGGAAGAGGAAGAAATTATAATGAAAGCACAAAGCTAAAAGTTTACTTCACATCCACCACCTAAGTTGCTACCATTAGAATAACAACCAAGCTAAAGGATGAAACAAGAAAAGCTTATTAGAAATGCTAAACCAAAGAGAATGAAGATGAAACATGACGAAAAGAGTTACAATGATTGACAATCAATAAATTAAAGCAATCAAGGAAAGCTAGGACAAACAAAAGGATGAGCAATCAAAACTGAAAAAACTGAAAAAAAAAATTGAACAAGCAAGGGCTTATATGCTCTTTACACTTGTGATCCAGGAATGAGTGTTTTAAAGCAAAACTTCAACAATGTACAATCAAGGTTTTATGGAGCATTAGCCCAAGTCATGCATGAGCAATCAAAAGAACTCAAAAGAATGCACCATAACATCAAAAATGCACTTTACAGAGTGATTTTGGAACACTGCCAGGCCTAAAAAAGTGAAAATTTTCCTCTACTTGAGTGATTCTTTTTTTTTTTATGTTTTGTCTATCTCTTGGCTAAAACAGGAAAAATCAGATTAAAATTTGGTCCAACAATTTGTTCGGGATAAATCACAACGGTAGATGTGCATGCAATGAAATTGATTAGAAAAACTAGTGTAGTGAACTACCTTTGGAATCATAGATGTTCTTGAGAGAAATCAATTTGTTTGAATTTGAAAGTGATCTAACTTCAAGTATAAACCATATAAGAACATCTAAGACTTTGAAAACTCAAATCAATCGGTGAAAATCCAAGCAAATGGACTGAATCCGTGCATGAACATCCACAAACTTCATTGAAATGTTAATTGTTTATTGTGTGATGTTGCAACGTGATTGAGCTTCCAAAATGCAATTGGAACCATTTAAACTAAGAATTGATACAAGCTAACAATTACACATGACTAAACAACATGGAAAGATGATAAACTAAAATTTAAACATAAAAAGAATAAGAATCACTGAACAAAATGAAAGAAAATAGCAGCAAAACGCAAAAACAGTGCTAGAAAATAAATTGGAACCTAAGAACACTTGTGTGTAACACCCTCTATTAATTATATTTAATTTTATTGTTTAAATATATAGTATGAAGTAATTTTATGATTTCATAAGTAAATTGACAAAGGGCTTTATACAATGTAAAAGATGTTATCTTTTGGGTGCTAACTACTTCTTATTTTGAGTCGTGTAAGTAAA
>Ga0214545_1013346_pt1 | contig 10225 bp, 9 predicted proteins | sample CNSS4metaG_FD_160064 | JGI IMG/M metagenome (GOLD analysis project Ga0214545, IMG submission 160064) | Root nodule microbial communities from cowpea collected in UCLA plant growth center, Los Angeles, California, USA - CNSS4 | ecosystem: Host-associated > Plants > Roots > Nodule | place: USA...
GATGGGGATGGGAAAAAAGTTTGATACCCGTTGGGTTTGGGTATGGGGATGGGGATGAATTTTTTATGCGGGGATGGGTATGGGATAGCGAAACCCGTCCCCGCCCCGCCCCGTTGCCATCCCTACGCCTAGGCGAGATGAGCGGAGGCTCGCTCAGGGCTTTCTGCGCGAGTTGTCGCTCAGGCGACCAAAACCTCATTTTGAGCGAGCAGATGTCTCGCTTAGGCGAAGGGGGTCTCGCCTAAGCAAGATTGCGCAAGGGCTACTGTTCTCCTTGTTGAGCTCTCGCCTAGGCGAAGGGGAGCTCACTTGAGCGAGAGTCCGTCTCGCTTGAGCGAGACCCTCCAGCCTGAGCAAAGAGCTGGGCGAGGATGCGTCCCGAGTTGATTTTCCCTCTGTGTTTGGATGTTTAGCTTGTGCTTGTTTGGGTTATTGAATGAGTACTCAATGGGAATGATTATGCATGATTTGGGAGAGGATTATATGTGGGGAATTGTGAGCTTGGCTTGATCTTGTATGAATTGTACATGAGGGGTTGGATGCATATATATATATATATATATATATATATATATATATATATATATATATATATATATATATATATATATATATATATATGTATGTATATATATATATACATACATATATATATACATATATATATATATATAAATGTGTGGTCACGAATTTGGCATGAGCAACAATGGACCTGGATGGTTGGTAATCCGGTGGCATGGTATTGGTATGAGAGGAAGTACTTTATGCATGGTTGGGAATAACGAGTTGACATTGATTCAACCTGTGATAAATGAGGGTTGGTTATGGAAGTTGGTATGAGGATTTCTAAGCATGATATCTGTATTTATTGCCTGGTTGTTTGTATATATATTTGGTATGAAGTCAGTACGTAATTCCTTGAAGTCTCTAGGTGAGACTTTAGGGTCGTGCTTCAGTGGTCGGGACGTAATCCCATGGCCCCTATTAGTGGGTGTCCATGGTGGTGCCCATGGTGGTGCCCTATCTATATAACTTGGTAAGGATTCAAGGTAAGGATCGCATCTTGACACTCTAAGGAGTCAGTTAGTCTCACTTAGAGCGGACTGACTCCTGTGGTGAGAGTAGTAGGAGGCCTGAAATTTATTAAGGGCTAACCTTGTGGTGAGGGAAATTGATTCATTGTAACACTTGTAACACATAGCTCGGGGGTGAGCAGAGGTATCCACCACAAGTGCAAGCATCCGCTTAATCCGACTACGTTATATGTATCCGGATGAGTCGAGTCTTACTGTATTGTTTGGAAGGTCTTAACATGCTTGTGTGATGTAAGTGAAATGGACCGTGAATATGTATCTGATTACTTTGATGAACTGGTTTTGGCTCTAGCTTACCTTTTGCTTGTTTATTTGCTCTGTATGTTGTTCTTCTACTCTTGCGATGATCATCAATTTATTGATGGAAGCAGATGCGAGAGGCATCGTTGTCAGCAGAGGAGAGATGACCCCGCTGCATAATCTTTTTGGGCTGAACTTCATGTTTCTTTTGGATTCTGTTAGGGCTAGGGCCGATGTATTGCTTGACTCCTTAATACTCTATTTCTTCATGTTAGACTTTTATCTAGTTTTCTTTGGCATCGTGGTGTGCCTAGAATTGTAGGGGTTGTGTCTCAGACCCCAGGGCTGCGCTATTGTACTGTGTGTGACATTTCTTTTAATTTCGCTTAATAATTCACTACAAGAAAAATCATTATTACCGACGGTCAAAATCCGTCGGTAATGACCAAAATTCGTCGCTAAATCAACATCATCGACGGTCAAAAATCCGTCAGTAAAATGCTTGTCTGTAAAATTTTACCGACAGAAATCGTGTTTCGTCGGTAATTATCGATGGAAAAATCCGTCGATAAATCTGTCGGTAATTATCGACAAAAAAATCCTCGGTAAATCCGTCGATAATTACCGACAGAAAAATCCATCATTAATTACAGACCAAAATATCCGTCGATAATTACAAAAAATCCGTCGGTAAATTTGTTACACTATTCATCTTCTTCCTCCTCCCTCTTTCAATTTTTTTTTCGTTTTTTTTTCGTGGTCACCGTCCCCGTCGCCGTCAATATCGCCGTCGCCATTGCCACCATCGTCGCCGCCACCGTCGCCGCCGCCGCCGTCACCGTCGCCGCCGCCGCCGTCGTCTTCTTCTTCCTCTTTCTTCTTCTTCTTCTCCTTCTTCTCCTTCATCTTCTCCTTCTTCCTCTTCTTCTTCTCCTTCTTCCTCCTCCTCTTCTTCTTCTTCTTCTTCTCCTTTTCTTCTCTTTCTCCTTCTTTTTCTTCTTCTTCTCCTTCTCTTCTTCTTCTTCTCTTCTTCTTCTTCTTCTTCTCCTTCTTTTTCTTCTTTTCTTCTTCTCCTCGTCTTCTTATAAGGTGAGATTTGGGCGGAAAAATTCCCGCTTCTTTTACCGACGGATAAATTCGTCAGTAGTTTCGTCGATAAAAAAAATTAAATTATCGACGGATTTTACCGACGGATTTTGAGTTATGTAAGTATCGATGAATTTACCGATGGAAAAATCCGTTGGTAATTCAAATTTGGGCGAGAAATTTCCCTCTTCTTTTATCGATGGATTTTTTCATCGGTAAATTCGTCGGTAATTCAAATTTGGGCAGGAAATTTTCCGCTTCTTTTACCGACGAAAAAATCCGTCGGTAATTTTGTCGGTAAAAAAATTTTGAATTATCGACGGATTTTACCGACAGATTTTTCTGTCGATAAATGAAAATTTTTTTACCGACGGATTTTTCCGTCGGTAATTAAAATTTGAGAATCCATCGGTAAAATTCGTCGGTAATTCAAATTTATCGACAGAAGTATATCCATCGGTAAAATTCTGTCGATAATTTTAATTTTTTTTTAATGATTAAATGGGATGTTACACTTTTTTTTCCCCATTTTTTTTGCTGAAAATATGAAAACGAAAAATATATTTTCTATTTTTTAATTTTAGAAAAAGTTTACCAGGAAAAAATGTCTTTTGAATGATTTTGTTGTCAATATTACTTCTTTAGAAGAATAACAATCTACCCTGTTTGAGTTCTATGTTGGTTTATCAAATCGTTTAATCTGATCATTCAAACTTTTTAGTATAAAAAATTATATATAAACACAAACATCCTAAGGAATATTTTACAATTTGCAAGATTCATCTTCAGGAATTTGCATGTAAAAGAAGTTTCTTTTGTGCTAAACATTTTGTTAATTGTTTCAAAACAATTATTTTGTGTATTTCTATTAGGAAAATCATTATACTGTATGAACATTAAAAAACAAGGTAGATTATTCATAATACAAAAAAACACCAGGTGACAATGGAATTTATTGCTATTACTCTTAAAAAAGGAAGTTTCCTATTTTTTTCCAAGTGAACACTGTAATATTTTAAAACAGTTAATAGTGTTGTTAAACAATGAAAAAGTTAAGGCAAAAAGTAGTGTTTTTTTTTTAAACAAAAGAAAGTTAGGGTGAAGATAAACATAACAGGAAGAGGTTATGTTTGTTTTGTTTATCTTCACCAAACATGTTTAGAGTAATTTATTGAAAAAGAAAAAGAAAAAATGAGAATAAGGAGAATATTCGAATAGCTATATGGTAAAAAGACCCTAATTCGGTGGGCTTGGTTGGTCAGTTCTTGTTGGATAGAGTAGTCATTTGTTTTGAAGAATCAGAGAAAAAAAAAACGAGTTTGGTAGGTGCACTTAAAAGGGTACCCTACCCATCACCCAACTTTCACCACTCAACAACTGCACCAAACCACAATAGTTACACTCACACAGTAGTAGCTTAGAACAACGACAACGTCGGAGTGTGTTTCTTTCGTACGTTTTTTTGTTCTCTCTGTTGAGGCATCAAAGGGGTTGAATCCATGGATTCTGATTATGGTATTCCCAGGGAGCTTTCAGATCTTCAAAAGATTCGGTCTTTGTACCAGCCGGAGCTTCCCCCTTGCCTGCAGGTGCTGGCTGGTTTCAGATCTTGTGGGTTTCAGGGGTTGTGGGAGCAGTGGGGTTTTCAAAGTTTTGATTTTTATTTTTCATTTGGGTGATGACCCTTTTGGCTTTTTTGTTCAGGGAACCACTGTGAGGGTTGAATTTGGTGATGCTACCACCACTGCTGACCCCACTGACGCCCCCACCATCGCCAGGGCTTTTCCTCACACCTACGGACACCCTTTGGCTCACTTTCTCAGGGCCACTGCCAAAGTCCCTGATGCTCAGATCATAACCGAGTTCCCTCCTATTAGGTCTGTGTCTGCTTATCATGTTCGTGTTTCCTGGGCATTGTTATGAATCTGTTTTGATATGAATTTCATAATACTGATTGGGTTGTTGTAGAGTGGGAGTTGTCTTTTGTGGGAGACAATCTCCTGGAGGACACAATGTTATCTGGGGTCTCCACAATGCTCTCAAAATTCATAATTCCAACAGTGTTTTGCTTGGATTTCTTGGTAATTGAATTTATTTGCTCGATGGATCTTCAGCTTTTCTTTTTGTAAACAATGTTGTAATTGGGCGTCTTTACTGTCTTTAGTTTACTTTGAATATTCGTATATCTCATGCTATGTATTACACACAATAAAAGTGTTTACTTAACCATGAAATACTGTTGTTTGTTTGACAAATGAATAACCAGGTCTGCATTTCCTTGTTTCTTCCAACTGCAGGTGGTTCAGAAGGTCTGTTTGCCCAGAAAACTCTCGAGATAACCGACAGTGTTCTTTCCACATACAAAAATCAAGGTTGGTTGTGGCAGGCGAAGTTTTTTGATGATGGTCATCAGTTAATCAATTGGGTTATTAGCTCCTTATTGGTCAATTGTGGCAAGTGATAATAGCCATTAGTTTATCATTTGTGTTATTAACTCCTTGCTGTCATATTATGGTTGTTGTTTCACAGGTGGTTATGATTTACTTGGCCGGACAAAAGATCAAATTAGGACCACCGAGCAGGTTAATGCTGCGCTTGCAACATGCAACAATTTGAAACTGGACGGCCTTGTCATCATCGGAGGTATGCCTAAGCGTCTTGAACCTTCATGTATCATTTATTATCATTACATCCTCAAAAGAGGTTTCTAAATGCTGAAATGCATTATCTTTCAGGGGTGACTTCAAACACGGATGCTGCACAACTTGCAGAAACTTTTGCTGTAGCCAACTGCCCCACTAAGGTATTTTTATTCGTTGTTTTGAATTTTGTTCATTTTCTGTTAGAGTGGTCTTTACTGAAGCTTTATATTTGGTATCGCTTTTTTGTATTCATAATTAATTAATTTTAATTTGTTTAAGTTTTAGCTGTTCTTTACATCACACTTAATTTCATATAAATTTCCAATTTATGGATTAGTTCGATTCTGCAGGTGGTTGGTGTACCTGTGACTCTTAATGGAGATCTTAAAAACCAGTTTGTGGAAACCAATGTTGGTTTTGATACAATTTGTAAGGTATTTTTCTTGTGATTAAGACATTTATTCATAATATAAATATTATTTTTTTTGTTAACATATGGTAGATCACAGTATATTTACTATTCTAAATACTTTGTATGGAAAACATGATTTTATGTAACTGGTAATCTTGACACTGTATACCATCTACCATAAAATTTGATAATGGCTTAATTATTTTCATCATGACACGGCCATGTGTGAGAATTTTTCCCCTCTCTTCAGGGCATTTTGTTTGATAAAATGATTGCACATGCTATGAAATAAGGAGCAATTGAAGTACCAGTAAAATTTTACTTTCTGTTTACTCAGGTCAATTCTCAGCTCATCAGCAATGTCTGCACTGATGCACTGTCTGCAGAGAAGGTAATGAGTCTAATGTATCTTGCATGATTTTCTTTGATATCATTGTGTGTACGCGTGTGTATAAATTTGTAAAAGGGTAGGCATTGCTACTTTCATTAGTTTTCTTTTCATTACTTTCTTTCGTTTTCCAGTATTATTATTTTATCCGTCTTATGGGGCGCAAGGCATCACACGTTGCTTTGGAATGCACTCTCCAGTCCCATCCAAACATGGTGTGTATTATTGTCTCACATCATTTATGCTTATTTTGTTATGGTTCCATGCTTACATTTATCTTTAATACGTTTTATGCAGGTAATTCTTGGTGAGGAGGTTGCTGCATCAAAGCTGACCCTTTTTGAAATAACAAAACAGATTACTGATGCAGTTCAGACTAGGGCAGAGCAAGGTTTGAACAATCTGAATTGCCTCTTTATATATATGTGTGTATTGAGATCTAATGTCACATTCCTCTGTTTTTCTCAGACAAATACCATGGAGTAATCCTCCTTCCAGAAGGGCTGATAGAGAGCATTCCTGAAGTGTATGCACTCTTGAAGGTATAAACTCCTCTTTCTCGATGGTCAAAGTATACATTGTAGACTGTTGAAGCATCATAAACTGATAGTTTCTCTCATTGTGTTTATATATTAGTTTTGCAATTTTCGTCTCTTGTGGGAGAGATTAACCTTAATCTAATCTGTTCCTTCCAATACCTTTTTGTACCTCAGGAAATTCATGGATTACTCAGACAAGGTGTTGCTGTTGACAAGATATCTTCTCAGCTTTCACCATGGGCATCTGCTCTATTTGAATTTTTGCCTCCCTTTATTAGGAGACAGGTAAACTCATCTACCATGCTGAACACGAGCTGGTATTTTGTCAATTTAGTTCTAAAGTCTATGATAGAAAATCTGACTATGATCTTCAATACTGCAGTTGCTCCTTTACCCTGAATCCGATGACTCAGCACAGTTATCACAGGTAATAATCACAAGAAGATACTTTGCTTGTATGAATTGATAGAGAATTTCAGATTCCTTCATTCATGTCTCTGTTCTTCCTTTGTAATGATTTGCAGATTGAAACTGAGAAATTACTAGCATATCTTGTGGAAGCAGAGATAAACAAGCGCCTGGTATGGTCACTCAATCTCTGTTCCATTCGTTCCCCAATACTCCTTCCTTTTACTTGACTCTCCATCATCTTTGTACTTCTAATGATTATTAACATGAGTTTATTTGTTTGTGATCTCTGCGATGCATATTTTGATTTAGATAGGCAACCCTGTCTGTCGTGCACATGCTTTGTCACAGTTTACCATGGAACTCTTTTTATTCCTTTTCTATTCCTTGTGATTTATAAAGTAAGAACATTTTCTGTTTGAATATCATCATGAAGGGTCAACTATGTCAGTTATGAATGATATAATCTTGAGCCATACTTTATATGATGACTATCTTGATTAATTTCATTTTGTTGATGGTTTGAAAAACATTGTAGAGCTGTCTTTGCTTTTAGTGACTTAAAGGTAAATTTTCCACGGCTGTGTTGACATTTAAAATATTTTCTTGTTCCTTTTGACAGAAAGAAGGCACATACAAGGGAAAGAAGTTCAATGCCATCTGCCACTTTTTTGGTTACCAAGCTCGTGGATCGCTACCATCAAAATTTGACTGTGATTATGCATATGTATGTTGATTCAGTAATCTCCCTTTGTTTATTAGCTCTTGTAGTCAATATCATCTGAAAGTGTTTCCCATTCAAACTTTTGTTATTAACCTTTGATATCATTGCAGGTCCTTGGACACATCTGCTACCATATACTGGCCGCAGGTCTTAATGGATACATGGCAACTGTAACCAACCTGAAGAATCCTGTAAACAAGTGGCGATGTGGGGCTGCTCCAATCGCAGTATGTCATTATTATCATTATTTTTCTTGTATTATTTACTTTATGTTTATTTATGATGATGGCTTTGTGTCATATCTCAATGCTTTCCATGGTAGAGACTCATGGATTTTGCCTCTGGTGAACTTTAGGCTATGATGACTGTGAAGCGATGGTCTCCAAATCCAGGAGCCACATCGATTGGAAAACCTGCTATTCATCCAGCTACCGTGGACTTGAGAGGCAAAGCTTATGAGTAAGTTTTCTTGTCATGTTGTGTGATGCATGTGTGCATATATACCTTTACATGGAATATAAGGCTTTTGCTAGAGATTTTATTTGAAAATCAGTAAGTTCACATACATGGATTAAACATGTACTTGATAATAGTAATCAGCTTGCTTGGTCTCATTTCTTTGTAGTGTTTCTATTGAGGGCATTTCTCTGATGCATGATTTTTTTTGGTTGCAGGCTGTTGAGACAAAAAGCAGCAAGCTTTCTCATGGATGATATTTACAGAAATCCAGGTCCACTTCAGTTTGATGGTCCTGGTGCAGATGCCAAAGTCATAACTCTCTCTGTTGAAGACCAGGACTACATGGGCCGCATTAAGAAGCTTCAGGAGTACCTTGAACAGGTCTTGCCTATAAAAAAACTTTCATTTTTACAGAACTAGAGCACAAGCCAAACTTTTGCAGAACCTTATATAGAGCTAGTTTTTACATTAACATTTTCTTTATGGTTATTGCTACCTTTTTATGGAGTTAGGACCTAGTTCTTGAGTACCAAGTTAACTCTTGATCTGCATGTTTTGTTGGTATGAGGCATAACATTGTCAAAGAGTTGTTTACTTTCTATGCTGCATCACTCTAAAAACTTAAACTATCAACCAGTCAGAAATCATCATATAGCATTATGGTAGTTATCATTGAAGGTAAAACTATTTTCTCATTCTGATGGAATTTGTCCTTAAAATTTCAGGTCCGAACCATTGTAAAACCAGGGTGCCCTCAGGAGGTTTTGAAGGCGGCGCTCAGCGTGATGGCGTCGGTGACTGAAGTTCTGGCAGCCATGTCAACCACTTCTACGAACAGTCTGGCAGCCCTTTGAGAGGAGCAGATGGAAGTTGTATTCTTTTCCAAAATTTTCAGGCCTAAGGTTTAGTTTCTTCATTTTGTAGCCATGGAAGTAGCTGATGATTGGAAATAAGTTAGATCTGACATGGTGCATGTCAAGGGTGAGATTATACTGTAGTCAAAGTTTTGGCTGTGTTCCCAAATATTTTTTTGTTTTTTCAAGACATGAGAGTTCATTCCATGTGAGACAATGTTTGATAATTTAGCTTGGTGCTTGAGATTGTTACTGTTTTGTTATCTTTGTTCTTCCTAGGACATTTCTCTTTTCATATTCTGATCTTATGTTTTTGTTCCAAACGTTTATATCCCAAAGTGAAATTCCAGCCCTTTAAATTCTAGCATTCAGAACTAGCACGTGATTTATTACATGTTGCTTTTAGAACTTTGCATCTGCGACCGAACACGTGGAAAATGCTCTGCTTTTCTATAGGAAAATGATACCATTGATGTTGACCATGTTTCCTAATAATTATGCAATATTCACCTTTCTATGATGCAAGAATAAGAAAATAATTCTTTTCATAAGTTTAAATTAATCTATATACTTGTTTAAATTAATTTATTTGAGATATTATGAGAGGGCTATTACATATTAGCTTTAACTAATATATAAATTAGTTTTTTTTTTTCTCTTTTAGTAAGAATTTACAGAAAAGTTTCTCTAGATAAATCTTAAGTCGTTATTGATTAAAGAAATCGATAAAAGATATTTCTCTTCCATCCATAATTAAATTAAGGTTAAAATACTTTCTTGGTCCATGTTTTTGTTGAAAAATTTTAAATAAGTCATAAGATTTTTTTTAGTTTCAATTAGGTCCATATTTTTGTAAATATGTAATAATTAGGCTCATTCCGTTAGTATGGTGTTAATGGTGTTAAAGATATGTCACGTGTCAACTTTTCATTTTTTTGAATTTTTGAAATTTTTTTTATTTTTTTTATTTTTTTTATTTTTTAATTTATTTTTAATTATTTTTAATTTTTTTAATTTTTTTTGAAAATTATTCATGTCATGTGTCACATCAATATTGTGCCACGTGTCAAGTCAGTAAGGTAACACGTGTCAAGTCATTGTTTGAATCTTAATTTGGTCTATATATTTGTTATTGTAATTATATTTCAGTCCATTTTTTTTTAATTTTCAATTTTATCCTCTCCAAATTGAGATCAAATTTAATTTTTATATAAATGTTATAATGATATTTTTATTAAACATTTTAATAATATAAGTTTATTTTATATTTTGTTTTAAAATTTTAAAATATTTATTTTAACTTGTTACAAAATTGTTTTAAATAATTTATATACAAATGTTAGAGTTGGTTTAAAATTAACAATTTTATAAATTTAAAT
>Ga0214545_1013350_pt1 | contig 10222 bp, 15 predicted proteins | sample CNSS4metaG_FD_160064 | JGI IMG/M metagenome (GOLD analysis project Ga0214545, IMG submission 160064) | Root nodule microbial communities from cowpea collected in UCLA plant growth center, Los Angeles, California, USA - CNSS4 | ecosystem: Host-associated > Plants > Roots > Nodule | place: USA...
CAATTTTTACGCCACTTTTACCAAACTTACTCAATAAATCCAATAATCACAAATCCTAATTAAATCAATCTTTAAGCACAGAAAAGTCAATTAAATCCCCAAATTTAAATATTAAATGAGGGCAAAAGCACCTAAAACATTTATGCAACTAAAATATCCAACGAACATTTATGCAACTAAAAAGCTATTTTTAACATGTTTTTGTATCTCAAGCTCAATAAACCCAATTATAGGAAATCTCAATTAAATCAATCTTTAAGCACACAAATTCAATTAAATACCTATAATTAAACATTAAATGAGGGCAAAAATACGCCAACAAGGTCTACCTCCACCCACCTGCCTCTATGCACGAACTCAAATTGCGTGTAGCCGACTATGTCCGCGTGGAGGAGATGCAAATCCTCCATACCAAATTCTGCAATGACTATGCGGCCACCACCGCCAACCCTACCCCGCAACCTCCCTACCCTGATGCCCGCCCATGCGAGCCCCGCCAACCTCGCTTCACAAGATATGCCCCCCTTACCGTAGCTCGCTCTCGCATCCTCGATGAGGCCCTACAAGCATACCTAATCCCTCCTAACGCTGACATGACCAAATATTGCCGCTACCACCGCAACCATGGCTACACTACAGAAGAATGCAAAGCACTCCAGGATAAAATAGAAGAACTGGTCTGTGCTGGCCACTTTCGCCGTTTCATCCGTAGAGATGACCATTCCTCTTCCTCCCGATCCCGCCACCCCTTCGATCCGACCAGAGACGCCCTCCACATGACTCCCGTCACGATAGACGCCCCGCCCAACCCACCAACCAAGAACCCAAACCGGTCCGCACCGACATCACCCCTGCCGACCCCCCTATGCAGCACCATCAACACCATCTCTGGCAGCTTCGTTGGTGGAGGATCCACTTCTTCTACCAGAAAGAGACACCTCCGTCATATTCAATCCATTAACCATATCACCCATTCCTACCACAGACGCCACATGCCTCCTATCATCTTCACAGATGACGACTTTCATGGCCTCGATCATCAACAAGATGACCTCATGGTTATCACTATGGAAATCCAAAACTACGCTGTTAAGAAAGTCCTTCTTGATCAGGGCAGCTCCGTTGACATCCTCTACTGGGCTACCTACCAAAAACTTCAATTTCCGGACACTGCCATGGTCCCGTATGACGAGCCAATATATGGCTTCTCTGGTGAACAAGTATCCACTCGTGGCTACATCGACCTCCACACCGTCTTTCGTGAGGGGACGCGCCAACATCCTACAATATCCTCCTGGGTCGTCCTTCCCTCAACACCCTTGGCGCCGTCGTCTCCACCCCTCACTTGGCCATGAAGTTCCCTTCCCCTTCCGGCGACATCCTCACCATCCGCTGCGACCAACGCCTGGCACGCGAATGCTACATGGCCAGCCTACGACCACAACTCCCAATTCATCAAACCAACCACATTGAACGACCCCCCGGCTCCAGCATCGCCCTGTCCGGCGAAGATCTGGACCCCAGAGTAGGTCGGGATGTTCGTCTTGAACCAGTTGAGGAGACCTCCCCTCTAGAGCTTCCCAACGACCACTCTATCAACCTAGGCACCGGTTTAAACTCTGACGAGCGTGCCATCATCACACTCATCCTCATATACAACACAGACCTTTTTGCCTGGTCAGCCGCTGACCTCCCTGGGGTGGACCCTCTAGTGGCATCCCACAAACTATCCATCTACAAAGAAGCTCGCTACGTATCCCAGAAAAAATGCAAACTTGGCGAAGAACGTCGGCTAGCAGCTAAGGTCGAAGCCGACAAGTTACTTAACGCAGGATTCATAGAAGAAGCTCAGTACACCACTTGGCTTTCTAATGTAGTCTTAGTGAAGAAAGCCAATGGCTAATGGCGGATGTGTGTAGACTACACGGATCTAAACAAGGCTTGCCCTCGCGATGCCTACCCCTTACACAACATCGATCGACTCGTTGACGGCGCGGCAGGAAACAAGGTGCTTAGTGTTTTGGATGCATATTCCGGATACAACCAAATTCCCTTGGCCGCATCTGACATGCATAAAACCGCCTTCATCACGGACGATGCCAACTACTTCTATAGGGTAATGCCTTTTGGTCTCAAAAACGCTAGAGCAACCTACCAACGGCTGATGGACAAGGTTTTTAGCCATCTAATGGGACAATGTGTCGAAGTATATGTTGACGACATGGTTGTCAAGTCTCCAAGTCACCGCCAACATGGTTGTCAAGTCTCCAAGTCACCGCCAACATGCCAAGGACCTATCAGCAGTCTTCTCTGCACTACGCCAATACAACCTTCGCCTCAACCAAGACAAATGTGTATTCGGCGTCGACCGGGGTAAATTCATTGGTTTCATGTTAACCCAGTGCAGCATAGAAGCCAATCCCGAAAAATGTAAGGCCATCATCGAGATGCGCAACCCCACTACCATCAAGGAAGTCCAACGTCTCATAGGCCGCCTCACAGCCATTTCCCACTTCCTACCCAAGCTAGCCGAACAAACCTAACCCATAGTCCAACTCTTAAAGAAATCCACCCGGTTCACGTGGACTGATGATTGTGAACAAATCTTTCAAAAACTGAAAACCACCGTCACCTCACCACCTATCCTCCACAAGCCAGACACCCACCAACCCCTACTCGTATACATCACAGCCACCGACTACACCGTCAGCGTCGCGCTTGTCCAAGAAATGGAAGGCACGCAGCATCCTGTCTACTTCGTTAGCAGGACGCTGCAGGATCCCGAAACCAGATATCAAATGATGGAGAAATTGGCCTTATCTTTAGTCAATGCAGCTCGTCGCTTACACCCATACTCCCAAAACCACAGCATCACCGTCAAAACCGACTACCCCATCCAAAAAATTTTGCAAAAACCAGACCTAGCCAGACGGATGCCATCTTGGGCCGTCGAGCTGTCGGAATTCAACATTCGCTACGAGCCCCATGGCCCCATCAAAGCTCAATGTCTCTTAGATTTTGTCAACGACCTCCAACACACACCCACAGAGGACCAGTGGACGCTTCACGTAGATGGTTCCTCAAACCCAAAAGGTGTCGATGCTGGCATTGTGTTGGAAGGACCCAACGACATCCTCATCGAAAAATCCCTTCACTTTGCGTTCAAAACGTCAAACAATCAGACTAAATACGAAGCTATCCTCGCCGGCCTTTCCCTTGCCCGCGAAGTAGGCGTCAAGACGCTATCATGCAAAACCGATTCCAAACTCACTGTAGGGCACCTAAATGATGAATTCCAGATTAAAGACCCCATCCTTCTACAATATTACCATTTGGTCCGAACAATCATTCAATCCGCTTTTCAGTGAGTTCGCATCGAACACATCCCAAGAACCGACAACATCAGAGCCGACATCCTCTCTAAATTGGCCAACACCAAATCAAAAAGCCGCCACTGATCCCTGTTGCAGCAAACCCTATCTACACCCTCCATAACACATACTTGTCAAAACCTAACCCACCCCCCAACGGACAACACCGCTCCTCCTCAAAACCATAACTGGACCACCCCCTATATCCAATACCTAAAAGCCGGCAACCCCCCACAGGATGCGGACAAAACTTGGTTGGCTAAGGCTGCCAGGTATACCATGATAGGCGATGACCTTTACAAGCGTAGATACGGCCAACCTCTCCTCAAATGTGTCACAGCAGAGCAAGCACAATATATTATAAAAGAGCTACACGAAGGCATTTGTGGCTACCATTCCGGCGCACGTACCATGGCCACTAGAGTCCTTAGAGCCGGGTACTTCTGGCCGACTATAGAAGTAGACTGCCAGGACTATGTCAGAAAGTGCAAACCATGCCAAAAACATGGCAACCTCATCCACCAGAAGCAAGAACAACTCCATTATATACTATCCCATGGCCCTTTGCTAAATGGGGAATGGACATTCTTGGCCCCTTTCTCACCCGGCAAGGGACAAGTGAAGTTCCTAATTGTAACCGTCGACTACTTCACCAAATGGATACAAGCCAAGCCCCTAACCACCATCACGGCCCAACAAGTTCAACAGTTTGTTTGGAAATATCTTATATGCAGATATGGTGTTCCACATACCATCATCACAGATAATGGCCGACAATTTATAGATAAGGAGCTAGCCAAGTTCTACACTGGCCTGGGCATCAAACACATCACAAGTTCTATAGAACACCCACAAACTAATGGACAAGCAGAGGCGGCCAACAAGGTTATCCTAGTGGAACTGCGCAAGAGATTAGACAGCACCAAAGGCCGATGGCCCGAAGAGTTAGTAGAAGTGCTATGGGCTTACAGGTGCACCCCTCAATAATCAACAAATGAATCTCCTTTCAGCCTAGTTTACGGCGCAGACGACATGATACCAGTTGAAATTGGTGAACCCACCCTGCGTTGAGAACTATACGACCCAACCCACAACCACCAAAACATGGCCACTCATCTCGACCTCTTACCCGAACTCAGAGAAAAAGCCCAGATACGCAATTTAGCTGCCAAACGAAGAGCTGCCAGAAAGTATAACGCAAACCTATGTCCACGATCATTCGCAATCGGGGACTTAGTATGGAGAATGGCCAGCAGTGCAAGAAAGAATGATGACAAATTCTCCGCCAACTGGGACGGCCCATACCGCATACGTGAAGACGCAGGAGGAGGAGCTTATCGCCTTGAACACTTATCTGGGGAAGAAATACCCAACACTTGGAATGTGTCCCACCTCAAATTCTATTTCAGTTAAATGTATACTACACTGAGCCGAATACTTGTAACCCTGGGTGTACTCTTTTTCCTCACCTGGTCTTTTTTCCCTAAGGAGGGTTTTGGCCAGGGAGGTTTTAACGAGGCACCCCATATTCAATAAATAAAACGAAGGGTTCTCAACTATACAACTCTCCTACATTTTTACTCTCATATTCGTTTAAGTTCCCCACCCTTACCACAAGTAAGCGGCCTAGGTCGAACACCCTTAACTTGTGCTTAATTCCTTTAAATTCCCCACCCTTACCACAAGTAAGCGGCCTGGGTCGAACACCCTTAACTTGTGCTTAATTCGTTTAAATTCCCCACCCTTACCACAAGTAAGCGGCCTGGGTCGAACATCCTTAACTTGTGCTTAATTCGTTTAAGTTCCCAACCCTTACCACAAGTAAGCGGTCTGGGTCGAACACCCTTAACTTGTGACTTAATTCGTTTAAATTCCCCACCCTTACCACAAGTAAGCGACCTGGGTCGAACACCCTTAACTTGTGCTTAATTCGTTTAAGTTCCCCACCCTTACCACAAGTAAGCGACCTGGGTCGAACACCCTTAACTTGTGCTTAATTCGTTTAAATTCTCCACCCTTACCACAAGTAAGCGGCCTGGGTCGAACACCCTTAACTTGTGCTTAATTCATTTAAGTTCCCCACCCTTACCACAAGTAAGCGGCCTGGGTCGAACACCCTTAACTTGTGCTTAATTCCTTTAAGTTCCCCTTACCACAAGTAAGCGGCCCAGGTCGAACACCCATAACATACAATCGATGATATCACACATACACCACATATCATCAAAACACGACATACACAGTAACATACATAACATTAATCGCATTTAAACACAAGTGCAAGAATGTATCAATGTAGCATAATGTACCAAATATTACAGACATAGGCTCAAATAATATTCTCGAATCATTTAAAACTAGAATCCTATTCTGCTGCGACAGGTGCCACCTCCTCGGCATCGCCCGCTTTTTTCTCCTCCTCTACCGTCTCCTCATTCGCACTGCCCTTGTCCTCCTGGACCAGCTTTCCGTCAACAACGTCCTTATTCACATCGAACTTTGAATCCGTTATGTCCACATCCTGATGGAAAAAAGCCGCTTGACGCAGTCCCTTCTTAAAGTCGTTCATATGCTTTTGTATAATACTATTCTTCAAGTCATCAAACTCCCCCACGGAACTGTCATACTTCTCTTTCAATTATTCATAATCTTCCTCCCACTCCCCTATTTTCTTGTTCAATCTTTCCTCTGAATCCAAACAGCGAACCCTCCACGTCATCAACCTTTTTCTCTCTACCTCCCAACTCTCCTTCGCCTTCTCCAACGCAGCCTTCTCTTCCTCAAGCTTGTCAACTATTCCCTACAACTCCTCCACCTTTTCCCAACCCCCCTCCTTCACCTCCCTCCGGTATAAAGACCTCACACGACGGCTAAATATCAAGGCTTTGCTTCCAAACTCCACCATCGTCCTCACAATATGGTCTGCATCCATGCTATCAATGGAATTTACAATGGTATCTGAGAGGTTGATCGTGATATCCTTCCTCACAGATATTTCCGACAATTCGATTAAACCAGATTCCGGTCCTTTCTCCCCACTAGCCAACTCTACTCCGCTGGTCGACCCCGTCCCGAGCAAGGCTGCTCTCACTCTCTTCACGTCTTTCCCCTTGTTGTGTCGAGGCAGCAACTCAGCCTTCCTCTTCGTCCCACCGTGTATATGTACTTCCAGCACGGACTCCTGCAGGTTGGGAACATCAGTCTTCCCAGCTGCCTTGGCCTTAGCGGCCATCTCCTTCCTCAGCGATTGGAAAAGAGCCAAGTTCTTCTTCCCTGACTGTGCCATGTGTCCTACAATAATATATTACAACTCAGATTAAAACAACTTAGAATCATTAACATAGTTTAAGTAACAAACAGATACCTTCAATATCTATAATCGGATGCACTGAATTCTAAACTCTAACTAAGCCCTTAGTGGGCAACTTATCGATAAACATTATTAAGATCTCCACCACCTCCTTATCCCCCGTCGATAACTCATCCATCCCCATATCCTTATACCGAGAAGGGCTACCCGTCTAACTAAACGCAAAATTTTGTACTCCCATCTGCGTTCAAAAAATGAGCTTCGCCTTTTTCCTTCACAATAACCTTGAAGTGCTTGAAAGACTGGGAAAATGCGTCCAGTCTGCTGATACTAGGACGACTTATCAAAGACAGCCAAGTAGTCGGCTGGTGGGGTCTGGTGTCGTAGAAGTACAAGAAAGCGTAAGGAGAAGGCTCTAGGTACAGCGATTGACACAAGACGCGGAAAGCTTGCAAGTAAGCCCAACTATTCGGGTGCAACTGTGTAGGTGCCACGTTCAATGCACACAACACACCCATAGTAAAACCATCAAACGGTAGTCGTACATGTAGCTATGAAAAGTGACACATGTACATATAGAAGAACTTCTCCGCGGCCCCCTCCTGCCCGTGACACACACAGTCAACAGCGCTAACCCTCTCCAGGGAAACGATATCACCACTTACCCCCTTCGAGATGACGGGCGTACAGTTCAACCAGGAGTTCAATAAACGAGACCACCGGAACAAAGACGATTGATTACGGACATCGGTAGCCGCCCAACCGTAACCGCCTTTGGCCGGCCAATCACTCTCGGTCAACTCTTCAGGGGGATCTTCTCGAACCTCCCTCACCGTCTCCATGGGAATGCCACTCGTCATACCTCCGGAACTAGTAACCTCTTCATCTACTCGCCTATCTCTACTCCTCTCCGACCCCATACTCTCACTACTAGATGTGGACAACGATATACTATCGCTACTGGACATACCTTTTTCGTGTTTATGGAAAGATGTCGGCTGAAATTGGGAACTAGTTGGACAATAAAATGCACACAAGATCTCTGAATACGAAATTCTCGTAAATGAACCAAGTAACCCCTCACTCGTTTTGAAATCTGTATTTATAGGCCAGGATCCCAAACGACGAAAACCCCTTCCCGCCAAAAATAGCAACTCATATCAATAGATACCATCATTACATAATACATGATTCTTGAAAACGACGGTGCCAAAACTTCCTGATTTGACCCCTGACACCCCTTCACCTACCTTCAAACGGTTACCACTTTTCAGCCTTAACAATGTTCATCACACTTAAAGGCTGGGGGACTGGTGTACCACACCTAGCCGGCCTCGCTAGCATACTAACACATATCACCCTTGACCGACAACTCATATCGGTCAAGGCTGGGGGATTGGTGTACCACACCTAGCCAAACTCAACCAAATAAGTAAACGATACATACATACCAAAACAGTCAAGTATTCAGCCTAGGTCGAGTTAGCCTAAGTCTTATCAGATCTAACCTAAACATCTACAGGAATAACCTGCACAAGATAGCATATAACCAACCTAAGCCGTCAAGGAAAGTAGCCGGCCTAGGCCGACTACTCTAATAGACTCAGTAAGATTAAAGCCCCCCAGCGTTCAATAGGTCCTAAGGGCTTGGGCTAGGGTGCAACGTTGTCAGGAGGCGGACACAGTGACGAAGACGTTCTATGGTGGTGGGTCACGGGACAGAAAAGGAGAAGAAGAACTGCAGAATTTGCGCTGAGAAGACAAAATTGTTTTTGATTTTGGGGTTTTCTAACTTAATATTATACCTCTGTTCAACTGAAGATCGAGGCATAAAACTCTTTTCTTCCTTGGTTTCAGGACAACCGAGTCATAACAGCCTATTTTGCCTCAGTTCCGATTATGCAAATTTATTTTTCTGACTATGCAAATTTATTTGCCTCGGGTTCACAAAAAGCCGAAATAGATAACCAATTTATGCCTTGAGTCCTCCGCAACTACGACATAAACTCTTTTTGTTCAAATTTAAAAATTCAAAATAGCGGGAATGGTGAAAATTCTAAGAGGCATCAGACCTCGGGTGTGTGGGAACTAAGGCATAAGGGTTGTTTTTGCCTCAGATGTAAGGGTAACTAAGGCATAAAAGGTTGCAAAAATTTCAAAATTATCACCGCGTGTTTATGTGCCTCGTTTCCACTATGACCGAGGCATAAAGCCTAAATTAGAAAGCCAAATAAGCTCTAGTGGCATATGCAGGCCCAAATTTTTTTGTGGTTAGCGCATGTGTTCAACAAGTATTTTGCTCACTTTCATAAAGCTTGGGCCTGCCAACGTGCAACCCATTTCACTCCAAGATCTCCTTTGGGCCTAACGTTTCCAACAACCCAAGCATCCAAATTTGGTATGGAGCAGACATACAATGGATTCATTTTGGATCAACCCACACGACTATGAGGAGGAGCACGAATCAAAAGATAGGGTTCTTTTCATTGCTTTAGACACGCACCATGTTCCCTTCTTTGACCCTTAGGTGTTCAACTATAGCTAGCTAACTAGGGTTTCCATTTATTACACGAGGATTCACCCTTGTTAGGTTTAGTTCACGTTTTTCCTTTCTCTTGTACAAGGTTGCCTTGTCATTAAGGTTTAGTTTCCAATTTCTGTTAGAGCTTGATCTTTTCTCCTTTCACACGATTGCCTTCTTCTTCCTATGAAAGGCAGGTCATCGACTATAATAGTTAGCTTTGATGAATGAAGTGAGGTTTATCTCTTTTCTCAAAGCTCACGTTAACCGGATAGTTGAGGTTTTTGCCTCCTAGGGTTTATGAAACTGTGAGTGATCCAATTACTGGAACGCGAATCATTTTCTATTGCGAGGTTCACATTTTCCATTGCGTTCTTCAATCTTTTCCGATGGATCGAAGGTTTGGAGGCTTCATCGTGGATTTAGTCAAGTTTCCACTGATTAGATCGAGCATCAAGGGTTCACCGTGAAGCTTCGTCAACCATTAAACTATTAAATTTTTTCTTTTATTTATTATGTCAATCAAATTATTCACAAACTCTCATAAACTTTATCCTAAAATCCACTCATTTTCATCTTTAAATCCCTTCACATAAACACAAAAAATCATCCACTCATATTCATCCAAATTCATCTTCACACTCTCCTCCAAATCCATCTCTTCAAAGGAACACACCCTTAAAGATCAAGACTTGACACTAAATTCTTAGAACCGAAAATTAAAATAAAAGTGGTTATAAATTATGATTTGAAAACTTTTTCATATGATGCCTATTTGGAAGCAAATCTACCACTAACTTAAAAAACGAATAGTTAAAAAAATCTATGTTTACTTAAAGATATGTATTATTTCAATTTTGTTTTAAAATATTATTTTCAAGAATTTTCTTAAAATATAAAAAATAAAATAAAATAAGAGTAATATATATATATATATATATATATATATATATATATATATATATATATATATATATATATATATATAAAAAAAAAAATATTTATTAAATAAATATAAAA
>Ga0214545_1013351_pt1 | contig 10221 bp, 7 predicted proteins | sample CNSS4metaG_FD_160064 | JGI IMG/M metagenome (GOLD analysis project Ga0214545, IMG submission 160064) | Root nodule microbial communities from cowpea collected in UCLA plant growth center, Los Angeles, California, USA - CNSS4 | ecosystem: Host-associated > Plants > Roots > Nodule | place: USA...
GTGTGTGTGTGTGTGTGTGTGTGTGTGTGTGTGTGTGTGTGTGTGTGTGTGTTTAGTTGTTGGACATAACATGTTGTTAGGGAGATCAACTACTAAAGCAAAAAATCTTAAATGGTGTCCCTTCATGTTTGGTATTTTGGTCCATATATTTATAATTGTTTCATTTGGTTTTCTTCATTAATTATTTATAATTGTGTTGATATATTGTAGTGCAATAAACAAACTAACTCATATGAGTACAGTTACTATGTAATGCAATGGATAACAATCATTATTCGTTCTCGTATTATCATTAGTTGGAAAATGATAATATATATTTGCATTAAACCAAATACTTTACAACATTGTCTTTCTATATACTAATTCAAGTTAATGTCTTATTTTGCAAGCATTCAAGAGTAGTGCACCAATTCTCGATAAGTTTATAAAGTTTGGTAAGCGAGCTTGTGCAAAATTTATAATTCAAATGTACAATAGTATTTAGGATAACAAAAATTATCTTTTTGAAAATTTTTTTTTTTTTGACAAAGTTGACAAACTTCCCTAAATAGAATTAAAATATATTAATTTTATTTTTTAACTAAAATAAAGTAATAAAGTAATAAAGTAATATTTTGTTACCAAATTTGTAGTTTGTCAAAGTTTGTAAGAAAAAACTTTGTTAACCTATCATTTTTCGGATGGATATTTACTTGTTGTAACAAAAGACTTATATATGTATTTGGATTGTGAATGATGTTGGGTTTGATAAAATGTATACTAGTGTCGTTTCTGTTTTGGATTAAAAATATATACAGGTTTGAATGTAGGAACTAACCAAAACTAAACATTTATTTTAAAAAGTAAACTCATATTTGACGTCGGTTGACAACCGAAATGGAAAAACACATTTACCTCATTCATGTCACAACTGAAACTAGATTTAAATAAATCATTAATCCAGTTAACATGGATCTCGATTCATCCAATAACCAAGTCCAAAAAAAACTTCGTACTATAAAATAATTACGTAATTTTAAGTAATTTTAAGGTTATACGGTTAAACCAAAAGAGAACATGGATTTTTTGTTTTGGTTGTAAACAAAAACCAAAAATTAATTCTTTTGTACTTTGGCTGAATTTGTCTTGGTTCTAGACCGAATGTTAAAAATAACCTGTAACCAAAATATTTTTCTATAGTGGAGCTAACAAATGAAATTATTTTCTAAATAAGTTACTTGTAGTAAGTTTATTTTAAAAACGAGAAAGAAATTATGTAATTGAAAAAAAAAACACTTATTTGCATTATTAATAAAATGCCAAAATTTAAATATGAAAAAGGTAAAGAATAAATCATGACTAAAATTGTAATAATTCTAAATTCTAATTTATATAAAAAAATACATTCAATGTAATTTAAGGTAGGAAAATAATTTAGATAATCTATTTTGATTCTTTTTAGTGATGTGATGTAATGATCTAATGGTGGTGATTGGAATGGTAAGTTAAAAATGGGTAAAAAAAAAGGTTAAAATATTGTTGTCGTATCAAGATTTAAAATTTACGTAAATTTTAAATTGAAGTTAAATTTTTAATGTTATTTGAAAATAAATAAAAAAATGAATTCTCAATGGAGAAGTTCGGGACGACCTAAAAGAACCTTACTAACTATTAAAAAAGTCATGTTTAAAATCGAAAACGAAGATTTATAATTTATAAATTAAATCACATTTTTTACTATCGAAAGAAAGTGAAATGCAGTAAAAGAAGACAGCATATTGCAATTATTCGAAAAGGAAATTTGAATCTCCACACGAAAGTTATTGACATTTAAAACTTATCCTCAACTTAGCACATTAAAAAAAAAAAAAAAAAAAAAAAAAAAAAAAAAAAAATAAAAAAAAAAAAAAAAAAACTTGATTAAGAAAGAAATAGATAAACATAAACATATTATTGCTTATAAACAGAGTGAAACATCATAGCATTCCAAAATCCATTTTCTTACAGGGATCAAAACAAAAACTCAAGCATTGACAATTTTGAAGAACTAGGCCAAGAAACTTGGACTCTCACCATTCTATCCTCATAATCAAATTTCACAGCTACTCCATCTATTTTGCAACTAATTGGCTTCTCTGATGAGAACACCCTCATCTCCCCACAACCCCTCACTCCAATTTTAACCACATCTCTGTCATCATCAAACTCCAGAGACTGAATGGCACCACCACAGTTAAGCATGTTCACTAATCCAATTGGAGCAAATTGAATTAACCCCTTTGATAACACTGTCACTGGAGACACTGTCAACAGCTCAAAACTAAATGGCTCCAGTGAAACTTCCAATTTCTCTGACCATTTCATCAGCTTCAGTTTCTTGTCCTTGAAGCAATACACAGCAAACACATCCACCCCTTTTATGCACATCGGAACTTTTCCATTGCTCCATTCTATATCTTGAGGACTCGCCAAGCATGTCACAGCGTGTGAGAATTCAGAGGCACTCTTGTTTCGCCGCGTCACAGGACACCACCCTCCTCCTTGGCAATTAAACACACCCAACACACCTGTATACTGTCACAGAACCAAGATATAAAGTTAAACAACAATTCCAAAACCAACATAAAAGACACAACACACAACAAATCTAGTATAAAAAGATTATTACGGTGACGTGATCAGCATTCATTCATGGTTTCCACTAACTTTTACATCAAATGTTTGATAAAACTCAAAAGGGTGGCTTACTTTATTGAGATTCCAAATTTTGAGCATTGTTTTCCCATCGTGTAAAGGGTCTTCAAACAAAGAATCTCGAGTGGGGAGTGCATAATGCTGGCAACGCAAGATGGTGCCATCAGGCAAAGAGAGGCTCTTGAGCAACTTGAAGTTGTGCTTTCCAACACAATCACTGACGTAAATGGGTCCACCAGAGATGGCTCTGGAAGCAGCATGAAACTCAGCACATGGGTGAGTAGATTGAAACATGTCCCAATCTGGTTGAATAAAATTTCCCATCCACAAGCTGTTGTAGGCACAATGCACCATGTGGCACCCTTGGAGCCAATACGTTCCATTTGGATCCCCAGAGGGATCAGTGCACCAGAAATCATCCCCTGTATGAGTGAATTGTTATGCCAGAAAATTTTAGGTTTATTCAAGTTTCAAAATTTTTTGATATAAACACGAAAGCAATTACAATATGTGATGAAGTTGAAATTTGGAATGGTTATAAGAGGTATTATTATATTACCTACGCGACCAAGGGCTATGGTTTCAGTGCCAAGGAGAAAGAAGTCGTTACAGTGCTCCATGCTTGCAATGACTCCATTGCCTTTGAAATGCTTCTTCACCGATGCAGTGAGTGCTTTGTAATAATCTCTGGCTAACTCAACACGCCCACCGAATTCCTCTGAGAGCATTTCCAGCAACTACACAGTGCACATCACCAAATATTAGACTTCAAAAATCATCTAAACCAATATCTATGTTTTCTTTAGTGTTTTGCTTTCTTAAAACTACATTTTTGGGCTTCTAATACTTATTCTGAAACCCAAGAAAAGAAAAGGATTTTATACTATCATTTAATTACAGATTATTCAATAAGTGTCTTGAGTTTTACGATAATTATTTCAAAATCACATCTATAGTTTCTAAATGTTTGATGATGTCAAACATTTTAAACCAAGCTATTTTCATGGTGGTAGTATAAATTATTAACACACACTAATGAAATTATCCTAAATTAATAGCTATTTGTTTCAAGAAATATTACACTCCTTAATAAGAATGGTTAAATAAAACATTATTTTTGGTTGATACTTATGAATTATGATACTAATTTTGTCAAGGTCCTCGTATACTCACCAGATGTAGTAGGAAAGAGAAACCTTATCAATGTCATGACAAACCATTTCTAGTTGAGACAATTTTGCTTTCATGTTTCAACCCTGCAATTACGACAATAGTATTGTGTGTATATATGTACATGCTTGCTCCTATATTATACTAAAGAAAATACAAAAAAACAAAATATTGAACTTAAGTGGTGCTGCTAAATGAAAACCTAAACTAGTCTATTAAATTTTTAAAATATTTTCTTTGATTCCAAGGTAAACAAAAAGAAAAAATATGTACCATGAAGTTAACTAATTCAACCCTATTTAGTATTGTAGTTTCAAAACTACTTTTATGTTTAAACCAAATCATCTGAAATAAATATTATTTAAAATGATTTAATGTATACGTTTTTAACTGTATGAAGTCAAGAAAACTAAATAAACTTCTGAAAGTATAATTACTTTTGCTTGTATATAAAGCTAGACGCGATATTTCTTGTGTTATGTAGTTCAATATTTTTTAAAGAGACGTATACTTTAATTAAAACAATTTTATTAAAATAATTTCATATCGTGTAACTTGCTCCAATAAAAATAATTAAAATATTTATCTTATAGATTTCCTGACAACATCTGACATGTGACTTCAGTGGCAGTAACCTTCTACTACAAAGTAACTATGCCAAACCTAGTACAAGACAAAATAAAATAAAATTACAAAGTAATTCCCATTTTTAGTACGTCCAAAATCAAAATTTAAATTATGTCAAAATCTAGAATGCAAAGACCATAAACATGATTACGCTAATATCTAGGAATTAAAATGAAATTAATTTAATGATCAACGATTCTAAAATTTAAATTCTTCTACGGACATATATAATAAAAATAAAAAATGTTTATACAAATGATTTTTTTTATATATATACTACGATAAAAAAATAAACTCATCGTAACATGGTGCAGATTAGAAACTTACATGTATAACGTCAACTTTGACGCCGTCAATTCCCGCCGATTCCAAACGCGAGTGGAGCCCCTCGTACAAACGGTGAGCGAGGTGAGGTGGCACAAGTCCCACACCGTTATTCACGATCTTATCCACCGCTAAATCTTCCATTGTCATTTGTAACCCCTGCGAGAGCTTCGGAGTAACAAGCTTGGCCTCGGGCATGCCCGGAACCTCAGGTCTGACTCCACCCCAGTATCCACAAAGCGCGTGCCAAACATACACCTGCTCCACGCTCCTAAACCGCTTCTTCAAATCCCTAACGAACGCGCCCAAACCTTTCTCAGACCCTTCAACACTACGATAATTCCTGAACTTGTAGTTTTCCTCGAACTTCACGAGCCTGCACGGCATTTGCTCCCCTGCGGAGGTTCGGTTCACACCCTCTTGGTCCGTCACGGGATCCTCATCGTGACAAATCGATTGCCACCCGTCGTCTATTAGGACCATCCCCGGAGGGCACCCTCCCTCCACAAGGCCCTTCACCCCTTCCCACACCCCTAATGGATGCACCTTCAGGTAAAACGCGTCCCACGTACACCATCCAAACTTATCTATTATCGCTGCAAAAAATAATTAAATAATTAAATTATTTATCTATACTTTTTTATTTTTTGAAATTATCATGAGAGTGAAATATAATAATACCTGGCGCGGTTTTCTCCTCCAGAAGCTTGAAAGTCCCCAAATGCATTCTAACCACTTTGGCTGCTTCTCTGAGCAAGCGAAAGGGATCATCGCCGACGTGGAGGTACAAGCAGCTCCCGAAGCTAGAGGCAGTGACATGTGTGGAGGCGCTCTCCACGCAAAGGTCCACGTAGTCATCTAAGCCAGGTTGGAGGGAGGCTCGGAAGGAGCCTTGGAGAATGGGAAGCAGCAAGACGTAGGGGCGACCCAGCGAGTGATTCTTGTCGAGAAGGATCATTTGGGTTTCGTGTTCCACCTCGTGGCCGTTGCTTCCCACCCACTGTGTGCTCCACCACACCTTGAACCGGAATAGGCTCATGAACCTTATGCCCCTCAGCTTCCCCAGAGGCGCCACGTGGCGGCTCCTCGCCTCGTCCGCGTGGAACCCCACGAAGCAACCCACCGCCGTGTCGGTGGCTTTCGAATACACCGAGGGCGAAGGGGTGGCCGTTATGTTGTGCGGCACTTCCGTCAGAAAAGGGTGGCCGTTAGCGAGAAAGTCGGAACCGTTTAAGGTTATGGACAAGGGTGAATTGTCGGGGACCAGACCCAACGAACCTAGTTGCACTGTTTTGCTTAAGCTCGGAGCCATGGGTAGTAGTTGTGGAAGTTGGAGGTTTTTAGAGAGGAATCAAGAAAATTGGTGGTTGGAGTGTTGTGGCTTGGTGGGTTTATATAGTGAAGCACCTGCACCTTTTATATGTGATTTTTTTCAAAGCTGCATGTGGTTATAGTGGCAATGCTTTCATTAATCTGTAGAAAAAGATTTCAAAGATATAGCTAGCTAGTTCTAATGGGAATAAAAAAGAAAAAAAGTGATCAAGAAAAAAGAAAGACAAAGCAAGAAATATAAGATATAATTTGATAAAAAAAAAAAACGAATCTTTATTTTCTCGTTTGAAGCAGGGTTTAATGTAAAATTTGTTTGGTTGTTAGTTCCTTATCAAGAGGTTCCATATGGACAAAAGCTTGTTGGACACAAGGCACCGTTTGCGGTGTATACATGTTCTTAGTCTACGTTTCTCCATTTTTTTTGTCTCAAAGATAATTGTTGTTAATCATTTGGTATATACATAAAATAAAAGATATAATGAATAAAATGATGAAGAACATTAATAGGGAACAGTTCCATATGTAATTGAAAATATTTATGTAACTGAACAAGAAACAAAGAATAGGAATTACGTATAGACATATTATATATATAAATATTAAAGAATAAAAGTAAATAAAACAAAAAGAATAATAGGATACAGATTTCTGGAAGGAGAAGATGAACCGCTAAATAAAGAAAAAGTTAAAGGGAGTTGGGAATGTGAATAGTGAGTGTGGAAATATATTGTTTATTTTGTTAACCGGGTCTTGCTTTTACGAACCAGAACTCTCGTTGCTATTCTAGATCTTTCCACCAGCATGTATGCCCTTTTTCTAGGGTTAATTATGTTTGTTTTATCAAACTTTAATCTTTTATTTAGTATTTAAACTTAAGTAATATATGGATGTAGACTAATAAAAGACAAGAAGAATTTGTAGACTAAATTCAAAGTAATTTGTTACGTCAAAATGTCGTTGACAAAAAAGCTATATTTTTTTTAATTTTTTATTGGCAAAGAAATATATCGATTGCGGAGCATTTGGGGGTATTCCAACCTTGTATATATATCCAAACACAGTCAAACAAAATCCTACTAATCTTGAAATCAATTTTCACAAAAAAAAAAAAAAAAAAAACTCAACTAGGTGTTCTATGAATATAGCTAGAGTGAATTCATTGAATTATTACTTCACTCTATGCTATTCAAAAATAACTTCCTAGCATAATAGGGGCCTCTAGCCCCATTGTACACTACTCTTGTAAACTGTAGGGATAAAATTCTCATGAATCCCTTCACAAAAGTTAGCAACATAAACTTCAATGTAAAATGTGTTTGTTAAGACCACGCCTGTAAACAAAAAATAAGACACTCTAGACCCTAAAGTCTAGGTTATATATCTAATCGTTGTGTATAGATAACCTCATATATTACTCCTATCATAGGCAGATATATGATGAGTTCCTAACATATGAATCTTAAACAAAGTATGGAACATAGGCACCAATCAGAAAAGGAAAAATTAACATTTGCATTTTTATGTTTTAACCATGCCTAAACTTTCGCTTGGGCAACAAAAAATATCTCTTCAGGATCACATATTGCATTCCAAAAAAAATATGATTCCTATAGTTCCATAAGGTCCACACTATAGCAATCCACACCCCCTTCCATAGCATATTCCCTTTGTGATCATAAGATGAAAATGTTCAAAATATGCTTGAATCTTATTATGGTTTACCCCCAGAGTCCCAGTCCATTTATAGCACATATTCCATATTTTAGCAGCCACTTTGCACGTAAACAATAGATGATTTATGGTCTCTTCCTGCTCACTGCACATAACACAAGTTACATTGTTAAGTATGACCCCTCTAAGCCTTAAGTTAACCAATGTGGGTACCCCATTTGAGATAGCCCGCAACACAAAAAAATTAGCAGATGGGATGACCTTTAATCTCCAGAAAATAGTCAAAGAAGCATTGGTTATGTAAGGCGCATGGACCTTGCAACTTTTTGTATGTTGACTTAACTGAAAATGCCTTATCTTCCCCATCGTTCCACATCAAGATATCATTTCTTCCTTTAACAAGATTTATCCTATCAATGTCTTCCAAGAATGTTTCAATTTGAGGCCTCTCCCATTCAAACTAATCTCTCCTCCAAGACATATTCCACTCCCATCGATCGTTGTCCCACTTTCTACATTCACTTATTGTTTGATCTTTTATATTTGAGTTTGCATATAGCCTAGGATAGGACTCCTTAAGTGATTGATCTATCCCCTATCCATTTGTCTTCCCGAAACAAAATCCTAGTTCTCGAACCCACTTTCCATCTCACATTCTCTTCAAACAATATTTTATCCTCACCAGATTCGCAAATCTTTCTTAAGTCTTTCCACCATCTAGATTCTTTTTGGACGGACTTTCTAACATCCAGGCTTCTCCAAGATCCATATTTAGACTCCAATACTTCTTTCCACATTCCTTTTTCTTCTAAACCTAATCTCCATTTCCATTTAGCCAAGAGTGCTTCATTGAACGTCTTTACATTTTTTATATCTAAACCACCCTCCCCCTTTGGGGTACACAGAGTTTCCCAGTTCACCCATGCTATTTTCATCCCTTCTGCACCCCAGTCCCATAAGAACTTTCTATGTATCTTCATTATCTCCTTACTAATTGAGATGGGCATGTTGAACAAAGACATATAGTATAGTGGTACGGATGTCAAAACTGATTTAAGTAAGCAAACTCTCCCAACGAAAGATAAGAACCTTCCTTTCCACTAAGTTAATTTATTCTTTATTTTATTCACTGCGGGCTCCCAAAATGTCTTCCTTCTAGGGTTTCCCCCTACACAAATGCCCAGATACTTAAAAGGGACGTTCATCAGCCCATGATTAAGAATGTTGGCACTTATTTGAAGTTCATCTTCTTTAATCCTCACACCTCCTAACTTGCTCTTATGAAAATTTATCTTAAGCCCTAATGCAAGTTCAAAATATCTTAGGATGCTTTTAATAATCACTAACTCATTGCAGCCTGGTTTACATAAAAACTAAGTGTCATTTGCAAATTGCAACATATTTACTTTAAGCTTATTTCTTCCTACCCTTATCCCTTCCAGCAAAGGGTGGCAAAACGGGCCAACCCAGCTCGTTTTGGCCCAACCCGCCTGTGGCCCGCCAAAAATGGGACGGGTCGGGTCGGGCTAGCTCGCCACCAATAAACAGGTTGGATATTGCAACCCGTCCCGTCTTAGGGCAGGCTGGCCTGCCCTTTTTTTATTTTATTTTTTTATTTTTTTTAAATTTGTTTTAAATTTTTTTTTAAAATTTTTTTAAAATTTTTAAAATTTTGTTTTAACATTTTTAAAATTTTTGTTTATAAATCTATTATATATATATAATATAAAAGGTATTATTTTTTTAATTATTTTTAATTTTAAACAAAAAAAATATAAAACAAAGGTTGGCGGGCCGGGGCGGTGATGAGTGCGTATTTTTACCCTCATTTAATGTTTAATTATGGGTATTTAATTGAATTTGTGTGCTTAAAGATTGATTTAATTGGGATTTCCTATAATTGGTTTTATTGAGCATGAGATACAAAAACATGTTAAAAATAGCTTTTTAGTTGCATAAATGTTCTTTGGATATTTTGAGGTGTGTTAGTGCAGCTGCAGCTAAGTTGAGCTCATGAAGGTGTGGAAATAAATTGATTAAAGCTTTATGATACCTTAATCCAAGAATAAGAAATTATCAAAAGCACAAAACTTCAAGCCAAGCATTGCATGAAGACGACAAGAAAAGCTTGAAAAAGTGAAGAAGTTTGGCTAAACCAAGAAGAGAGGAAAGAAAAATTGGACCTTGCGGTTTTCTTTATCTTTATGATAGAAGATAATTTGGGAAAAATATATCTTTAGATATTTTATTTGATATTTTTAAATAATTATCTTATTTAATTATATCATAAAATATTGAAAGATAATAACTACCGAATCTTTTTAAATATGACAAGATCTTCTTGAATCTTTTTAGTTCCACAACAAACAAATATATCTTGAAGATATTGGATTATTTAGAAGATAATTTAAGGAGATTGCAAAG
>Ga0214545_1013356_pt1 | contig 10215 bp, 6 predicted proteins | sample CNSS4metaG_FD_160064 | JGI IMG/M metagenome (GOLD analysis project Ga0214545, IMG submission 160064) | Root nodule microbial communities from cowpea collected in UCLA plant growth center, Los Angeles, California, USA - CNSS4 | ecosystem: Host-associated > Plants > Roots > Nodule | place: USA...
TTTTTATAAATATATATATATATATATATTTATTTTTTTGATAATAAATAAAATATATATATATATATATATATATATATATATATATATATATATATATATATATATATATATATATATACTTAATTATCTTATACCAGTGAGAACATATGTGATACACATGTGTGTTTTTTTTATAATAAAATTTAATTTTTATAATTTGAAAAAGTAGTTAAATTTAATAAATGATTAAATTTAAGAAAAAACAATTACTTAAAGAATAAAATTAATAAAATAATTATTTAAATTTAAATTTTTTATTCAAATAGTAAAATTGGAAAATAATTTTGAATAAAAAAGATAATTCTCTTTATACATAGGTAAAGATATTAATTGAGTTTAAAAAAGTATTAATTAAAAAAGTTAAAGTTTTTATAGTAAAGTGTATTTTTTTTCTTATTTTATTAAAAACAAAAATATGTTTCTATTTGTTGTTATGAACCAACCATTTACCCAAAAGCTTATTTTAATAAAATAAGAACGAGAGTGTGAGTCTTATAACATCTTTCAATTGAAATGAAAATTGCAAAAAAAAAAAAAAAAATCTTGAAAAACACAGCAAAATCTATAAAATTTAAATTAAAATATGATAGAAGGACTTCTAGAAATGCTATTAGGGTCTTGGACAATTTTTTTCATAAACATTCCCAAAAAGAAAAGTATCAAAACAATTATAATTACTTTTCATAACTTAAATTCGTAAAAGCTTTTTCATATGACTTTTTGAAATTTATAAACAAATTAATTTTAATTTACGAAAAATAAATTTATTTTTTCTAATGCAAGAGTGTTAATGCTGAAGAAACTATATTGTAAACAACGTACAACTTCGTTTTACGACTTTTCGAACTAAATATCTCCTAGAGAGTCATTTTCGCAAAGTGAAAGGGAAAAAATTTATTCAAACATAAATGTTGTTTCCTGAAGAGTAACTTGCCAAAATTATTTCATCATTTTGTGACGTTGAAGTCCTGAAGTATTTCCATACTCGTGGTTTATACTAAAAGAAAATTTCAAATGCGTGTGAAATAGTAGTAGTATAGAAAATTGCACCACGGCACAAACACATTCAAATGTCAATGTTATATAGTGGATCAATGCATATGTTAGAGTTTTATTAGTCTTTAACATAAACTTGTATAAAGAAAAGTTTATTGTGCTTAATAGTCTCATCTTATCCGAGCCTCATAAGATTATCATCTCCACTAGAAAACATCCAAAATCTATATAAAATAAACTATTGATATAGTGCACAAACAGAATATTTTGGTAGTTTTATAATATAACATGGTGCGAGATTTTCTATTTTACAAGTTATGCGTTGTCCAACTCAGATATTTAAAAAAGAAAGATGCCCCTCCTAGAATACAATAATCAATTGCTATATGCACGATCGTACATGAAAACTATGTCTAAACAACAAATCAAGGCAAATGCTAAAATCAAATATACAACTTGCATGCATGATGGTTTTGCTATGATCTCTCCATATGAGAGCCACCAACCTAGAAGACTTCTTTTATTGACCAGAATCAAGGCACTTTTTGTGAGTCTAAAAAGATATGTTGGTTTATAAACTATAAGGTTAAGTAAGTTTTAGGAAACTGAAATTTGTCAAAGTCTGAAACTTTGATATATTTTGGTTCTCAAATTTTAGAAATGAATAGATGTAGTCTTTTTAATCCAATTAGATTAAATCTTTTTCTTCTTTTTTTGTCAGATTAATTCTCTAAAATACATTAAAGCAGGAACATGTCAAATTATGTAAGTAACTCAAAAACTAGTACAAAACTCGTTCGATACATAAAAAAAAATTAAAATAATTAGATTAAAAAAACTATATCCATTCATTTCTAAAATTTAAAGATTAAAATGAATCAAAATTTCAGACAAGACAAATTCTAATTGTTTTAAAGTTCAGACACTACGTACATTCTTAACCCAAAATTATATACAAAGGAGTAAAAGTCTAAACAAAACTGAACACAAAGGCATGAACACTTTTATCTCCCTGTCACCATTGTAACTGTCAAATCATTTGACACGTCAAGGCCTTCGCTATAAGATTGATCTCCATCATCAAATTTCCTCATGGAAGCAGTGACCAAAGGTTGTTTAGGCAGAGGAAGAGTTGTGGCTTCACTTGCCAGCATTAACAATACAGAAGCCATGTTTGGTCTGCGAGATGCTGAGTCTTGCACGCATAACATTGCTATGTGTATGAATCTCAATGCTTTACTCTTTGGAGTTGAATCACCAATGGAAGAATCAAGAAGCTCCATTACTCTCTGCTCACTCCACATGCGCCAGGCCTGCACCCATTTTTTCATCATAAAGAATCAGCCTTCACCACTCCAATAAACCATGAATTTTAAATACTTCTACTTTCACAAACATGTTATAGAAACTTGCAACTTACTAACGTGAACACCAAAGTTGCTACTAAATAAGAAAAGAAATAACTTGTGCCTTTCTACTTTATGGAAACTTTTTCACTAAATTTTAAGTTTTGTGAGAGTTTTTTTAGTCATAAAGTGATGCAAGGAGGAGTTACTCACATGTCCTATGAGACTTGAATCTTCTGTGTTGCGAAAGCTAGTGTTCCTGCGGCCACTCATAATCTCTAGTAACAGTACACCAAAACTATAGACATCAGATTTAACCGAAAAGAGACCTTCCATTGCATATTCTGGCGACATATAGCCACTGTGTCAAAGATATAGAGTTAGTAGTCTGGTTCACATAAGATTGAAGAGAATAAAGTGAAACAAGTGAAATCAAAGCACACTTACTATGTACCAACCACTCTGTTTGTGCTTGCTTCATTTTGGTTTCCTCCAAATATTCTGGCTAAGCCAAAGTCTGAAATTTTTGGATGCATGCTTTCATCTAATAAAATATTGCTTGCTTTAAGATCCCGATGAATTATTCGTAGTCTTGAATCCTGGTGCAGGTAAAGTAGCCCTCTTGCAATGCCTTCGATTATTTCAAAGCGCTTTGTCCAGTCTAGTTGTGTTTGCTTCACAGGATCTGCCATGATGTTACAAGAACAAGCCAATTATTAAGAACATGCATGCACTGGTTGGTTCTGTTTCAAACTTATCCAAATTAAGATGCAGAAAAAGAATATGCTTAGTTAGTGGTAAGAAACATACCAAATAAAAAACAGTCCAAGCTTTTGTTTGGCAAGTACTCATATACCAGCATTTTTTCTTCTCCCTGAATTGAACATCCAAGTAATCTAACCAGATTTCTATGTTGTAGTTTGGCTATTAGCATCATTTCATTCTTGAACTCCTCTAATCCTTGACTAGACTTTCTTGAAAGCCTCTTAACAGCTATTTCCTCTCCTCCTGGAAGCTTCCCCTGTAAATGGAATAAATGAAGCTATTAACCTTTTCTTCTCTTGTCTTTCCATCACATAGCATACTTTTTCTCACTCACTTTTGTAAAATTTGTAGCATAATTTGTTGTACAATTAACGCTATTCTTAAGGTAAGGTTAACAGTTAAATTTTTACCTTGTATACAGGACCAAATCCCCCTTGTCCCAGCTTATTTTTTTCGGAGAAATTGTCTGTTGCTGCTGCAATGAAGCTAAATGTGAACAATGGAAGTTCTGCCTTATTCCCTTCCAAACCTAAGTCAGCTGATACTGAAAATTCTGTCGATAAATCTGTGCTCCTCGTTGGATCAATGATTGGAAACTCAGCAATGTTGTTAGCAGAAGCTGAGGAAACTGTTGACAAAATGGAAAAGAAGAGATAATATACAAAAGTGAGAATCAAGAAACTGTTTGTAATACCTTGTCATTCATTCATCAGAAGGATGAAAAAAAAAATCTAATGGAAATAAAAGTAATACCTTTACGTTTTCTCTTAAACCTCCATACCAGCAATACAAAGATCCCAAGGCAGATCAGCCCCACCACAACAGCTATTATTATTATTATCCAAGTTTTGGACTTTTTCTCTCCGTCGCTTGCTTCTGAAAACATAAAAATCATATGCTGTAAATACTACCAGAAAATCCATGAAACTTGCGAGAACTTGGGTGGGATTTGAAGTGATATTTGCCATCCATTATATTCACAGGCATCAAATTAACAGATATGTTCCTCCTGCTATATGGGAAAATCTCTAACCTAACGCATTAAGCAAAAAATTTTCCTGTGCATTGAATGGAACAAGGACAAGATTTTCTAAACTTGATTGGTTTGGACATGAAGTATGACAAATTCAAGTAGTTCATGAAGAAAGCATGTAAGGCAGAATGTAAAATGGATTTATAAATCAAGATTGAAAAAAAGATCAATGAAAAGAAAGACAAATTACTCAAGATCTTACCTAACTCAGAATCAGCAAGACGGATGTTGAGTACACTTCCAATATCATTTTCAGTGTGTTGAACATCAACCAAGTCCACATACCAAATCATGCACCCAATTCCAATTGTATATGAATACGCAGTACAAGAACTATTCTGCAGACAAAACCGCTTACAATCCCCATCATCACCCGGACTCTCCACACGTGCAAAATCTGGCAACTTTGTACACCTTTGAACGAAGAAACCATCTTCGGCAACACTAACCTCAGTTCCAGAACTATTTCTCTCAGCCTTCAGTGGAGTCCTCCTCTTACAACCCCCTGAATTTCCCCCATTCCACTCACTCAATTCCCCTTGTTGAAACCCGTGCAAGCAACTACAAACAGATGCCTTAGAGATATCACACACTGCAAAATTGCCACAGAAATTATAATGCTCACACTTATTATAAGGCTCGTGTTGTGTATTATTCCACAGTGTCTCTTCTTCATTCGATACAAACTTCTTTTCAAACCCATCCCAAGTTATCTGAAACCTCACCTTTTCAGTTTCATTCCACGTATATGTAAACTCATTCCCGTTATTTTTAAAACCAAAAAGAGAGCTTCCTGTCATATTGGAGACACCAGTGAATACTCTACCATCCCAATACCCAGTTCTCCACCTCCTTTTCTCCCCATCCAAAATCAAAATCTGTATCGTCGATCCCCCGGAGTCAACCCCCATTGAGTAGTTTCCCGGTGAAGGATCCGTTGCTGATTTCCACGACCTGAACATACCCATTCCACCATTAATTGGTAGGGACATACCCGGCACGAAGGTATCCGTTGGGTTCTCAAAGCTTTGCCACACAACTTTCCCATGCTCTGATTCTTCTGAAAGAACAAGGTTCCCATCATCACCAAGAACAGCTTTTGTGTTGTTCGTTGACATCGACTTGTTAGTTGACCAAACCTCGTTGTTCTCTCCATCGACAACAATCAAGTTTCCGTCACCTTTGATTTTGATGGAACCTCCTCTTCCCATGATGGGTTTCTCTCTATTTGCTACCCATATGAATGCTGTGGCTGAACTCGGAAAGTTGTGGTACCAAATCCCAACGTACCTCAAAGAGTTATCAAAACCGAAGAAACCCATTTCAAAGCTGCGGTCTTCTGACACCAAGTTGTCGGTACCATTGCTGTCTCTGATTTCTCTGTCTACTGTTAGGGAATTGGCAGCATGAGAGAAGAAGGCATGAAAAGAGAAGAGAAAGAGGAGAAGGAGCAGAAAGTTTGTATATTTGGGTGCAGTGGACATGCCCATGTCCCTGAGATTACACAGAGGATTACGTGGTTTTGTGTGTTGATGGGAATAAGAATGATGAAAAATGAGTAAATAATAAATATGAAGAAGAAGGTTCAATGGCTCCTCATGCTGTTCTTCTCTGACCAAGTAGGTGTCACGTTGACATACATTTGACCACTTAGGCCACATGATGAATACTGCCAACGTTATTTTTATTTTTATTTTTGTTCCTTTGAACTCAATCATAATTAATAATCAATCATTTTTGTTATATTTTCAAATATAAAAAAAATAGTGAAACGTGTAAATTATTTAATCTCATATAGTTTAGTTATATATTTAAAACAGTTTCTATATGATATTTTTCAATTGTATGATGCATTGTTAAGTTTACGTCTATCCAACAAATTTTTAATTTTATCAGAAAAGATAATATATTTTTAATTTGATTGAAGTGTGTTCTTAAATTGGTCATTCCAGGTAAGAGACCAAATTAAAAATATTTCTATAATATATGGATCAAATTTAAAATATCTTACTTATAAGGTTTAAATTAAAAACATGTAAAATAAATATTGGTGATAGAAACCAAATCTATAATACTTATAGGATTCATTTTAATAAGTTTTTTTTTTTTTTGAGTTTAAGAATTAAATTGATAAATTACTTGTAAAAAAAATACTTGTACAAAGACTAAATTAATAAATTATTATCTCTTAAATTTTAACTTTTTGGTCATTTAATAATACTATTTTGAAAAGAAAAAGCAATCACATGAGAACTAGTTTCTAATAATAAAATATTATATTCAGAATAAATATAAATAGCTATGACATTTTTATTTTATCCTGTTTTCTATATTACGATAAATGTATATATATTAACTAAAAACTATGAAAAGGTAAAAACATAATTACCGTTGTTTTAAAATTTAAAATAAACAGGTAAATAAAAGTGAAAGTATTTAAAAATGATAAGAAATGAAAGAAAAAAAGAGGACATTTCTAATGTGGAGTGATAGCAAAAAATGAGTGTTGAAATAAAATTTTGTTTTGTTAAATTTAAGATATTTGTTTAGATAAAGAAGGATCTAAGATAAGATTAAATGAAGAACGATGAAATGAAATGAATGTGTGAAAAATGAGTGGAGAGAGATGAGTGAGTTGAATTGTGAGATGTGTAACTATTAGTTGCGTTGAATTTGGGGGAAAAAGGATAAAAAACAGTGAAAGAAACACGTGTGGTGGTGTTAGTTAATGAATAAGAAGTTGAAAAAGTTTGAAGATGGAAATATTGGTGGTAACAGGTGTACCTTCTCGATTAAATATTGTTTTTCCCTCATATATGAACAAATTGTACAGAATTATATCAATTTTATTATGAAAAAATATATTGACTTTAAGAGCCTGCGCGCTGAAAAAGGGAAGACTCCAGGAACCTAGCATCATCATGGAATTTTCAACTGTAATCACAAGAAAAATGCTACACGGAATTGGGAAAAATCTCCACATCATAGTTCGGTTATTCAATGGTTTCTGCATCAGATTGGGTTTGGTAACACATTCTTACTTTCAACTTCAATAAATCAAACTAAACCCTACTTCTGAATCTAAAAATGTTATTAGTATAATATTTTTTCTCATTACAAGAAAATTAATATTTAACTTTACATTTTTATATCAAATTTAGAAATAAACGACAAAAGAAAGTGAGGATATTTTTGTAAATAATTAAAAACAAATTGCATTCTGTATAAATTAAAACTTCCAACTTCCTTTTCTTTTAGATTTCTTTCCAACTTTCTTTTTGTTTGTTTCTTTTGGATAGCAACACGAATACATTGTTGTTGTGTGGATGTTTGTAAATGTTTAGGAAGTCATTTTTCTAATTTGCTGTTTGTTTTATTTCACATGTCTTAAAATTTTGTTGTATTTTTTCATTTTCACTATTCACATGATTATTCAAATGTTGATTCATAACACTATGATTCTTTCAATGCAAATTAACATTGATATTTTTTATAGGTTTAATTATATTTTAAGTCTATCGAATTTTCATTTGGGTGTTTTACAATTTTTTGTGGTTTATTGAATACTTAAAAACTTTATTTATTTTTTAATTGATTATTCACTTTTAACTTTTTTCTGTTAAGAGATGATGTGGCTTTTAAGAGAGTGACATGATTATTATCTTGTCATATCACTTTTTTGATATATCACCGTATGTTATTTTATTAATTTAAAATTTTATGATTTATGATTTTATAAATTTATAATTTAATTATTTTAATTCAAAATAGTATAATTATAAATTTATGATTTTGTTATTTGAATAAAAATTTAAAAGATATCATAATTTTATATTTTATAAAATCATAATTAATTTTGTTTTTAATGAAATTTTTATAAACTTCTATCTTGGGAGAGATCGTCGATTGGATTGCATATTGAGAACAATGTTTCAGAAGTTGGTTTTAATTTTTGTATCGTTTGAAATTGAACTTTATTAAGACAAATGCTGATAAGTGATAATAAATACTTGAAGAAAATGTTAGTTTGAAGGAAAATTTTTATTTTATCTTACATATGAGAAAATATAATCATCATGTTTAAGTTTTTAAATAATATTTCCAATAAAAAATAACGATTTTAAAATTATACATTTAGGTAGTCTCTAATGTAGTGGTTATCGTAGTAGCACATGAACCTAAAATTAAAATTTATAGTTAAAATAAAAGTCTTAATGCATAACAATATTATGTAATTAATAAATTTTTCAATAAAATCAATACATCATCTTTTATATCCATAAAATTCATACAAACTTTCTCAAATAACACTGTTATTTAACCAAATAAATGTTTAGTTGTTTCTTATAGAAGAAAAAAAAATTACAATAAACTCTTGAATAATTATAATTTTATTATTTTAATTTAAAATTATGATTTTATTATTTGAATAAAATTGAGCCATAATTAAATTATTTTAACTCGTCTTTTTATAAGTTTTTTTTCTATCCTTTTACTAATAAAAACTTATAAAATATATTTAAGTTTCAGAGATATAAAAGAATATATTTAGATTAAAAGGGATGAAAATAATAATAAAATATTTGAAAACATATTCAATATTTTAAGAAAGTTTTCAAATCTTAATTCGTTGTATTTTTAATTACTTAATTTAATACCCCAAACGCATTATATAAAGGTTGGGTTGTTAAATAATAATTATATATCTCACTTTGGATGGGATGAAAAAATAATATAAGTGTCGTGAATAAAATACGCGATATCGAGTATTTATTATTTATGGGTAACAAGTATTTTAATATGTTTTATTTATGATAGGAAGTATTTTAATATGTTTTTCATAAATGGTGTGCGAGTATCATATTATTTATACTTATTATTTGTAGAAAATTAAAATTAAAATTAAAATATTTAATTTAATTTAATTTAATTAAAATTAAAATTTAATTTATATTTTATTAGATTAAATATAATTAAATTTAAAATTACTTCATATTTAATTTTATATTTATTTTGTAATCTCATTTAAATTTTATTTTAAAAAATTATAAGAAAATATTTAAATACTGTTGGATGTGTACTCGCATATTAAACTCACATATATTTTTAAAAGGATATTCAATAAGTAATGGAATGAATAATATATCGATATTTTTGTTAGAAATCGGCTCGAGTTTTAAGTAAACATTATCCGGCCTGATCCGACCATTACTATCCTTAATCTAACTCGAGAATTAGTTGAGTTATATTAAATCTTAAATTAAACTCAATGTAACCTTAATATCTTATATCTATACTTCTACATAAATATATACCAAGGAGATCTTGTTTTCATATTTATTTTTTAAATATATTTTTTAAAATTAAAATAATTGTTTCATCAATTTATTATAAAGTTACCGTTTTTTTTAACTTTAACCCATCTTTTAAACTGATTTTTTTTTAACTATAAAATTACCAACAAAATAATAAAAACTATTTATAATAAAATTATAAAAACTATTTCTATTTAATTTTCTAATTATAACAAGATATAATAATATTAATAATAATTTTATTAATTTTATTAATTTTTATTATCATAACATATTTTTTACAAAGTCAATTAATAAAAATGTTAATTTGAAATTAAAAATAACAAATCATTAAAATTAAAATATTTAAAAGTTAAAAATTAAAATATCATATAATCATTAACATTTAAAAAAAATTATTACATAAAATAAAATTCATAAAGGATTCTTAATCTTCACATTACACTGAAATCGTCATGGCCATTTAATTATAGACACCATTATGGTCAACTTTATAATCATAATAATAATAAAAATAACTATTATTATTAATAACATAATCATGATTGTCATTATTTTTCTGTGACATTTTGACATAATAATAATGGATGTGATAATAATCTGTTTCCAATTACTTCATAAGCTGGAAAAGTTTGTTACTAAGAGAAATCTGTGGAAAAAAATCATATATATATATATATATATATATATATATATATTACTTTAAAGTTTTGCCTAT
>Ga0214545_1013358_pt1 | contig 10213 bp, 3 predicted proteins | sample CNSS4metaG_FD_160064 | JGI IMG/M metagenome (GOLD analysis project Ga0214545, IMG submission 160064) | Root nodule microbial communities from cowpea collected in UCLA plant growth center, Los Angeles, California, USA - CNSS4 | ecosystem: Host-associated > Plants > Roots > Nodule | place: USA...
ATCTTATTTTACTTTTCTTTTGTTTTTTCTTTTCATCTTATTTTACTTTACTTTACTTTTATTTTATTATTATTATTCTATTCTATTATTATTTTATTTTATATTTTATTTTGTTTTGTTTTAGTATTATTATTCTATTCTATTTTTATTTTATCTTATATTTTTATTTTATTTTATTTTTTATTATTATTGTTATTATTTTCTTCTATTTAATCTTATTTTATTTATTTTTATTTTATTTAAAATTTTATTTATATTCCTTTTTTACTTTTTATTATTTAAGAAAAAAATAAAATAGGGATTAAAAAATAATAAGAGAGAGAAGATTGCATAACTCAATGGAAAGCTGGTGTCTATGGTGAACAGGAGATAGGGTAGCCATGCTGCAGGAAGCAACCCCTTTCCATTTCTCGCATGGCTCAAGAAATACAGGCATCAGGAATTCATGATAACCACACAGAGGAGAATCAAATTGAAAAACAAACACAGAAAATGTTACTACAAAAGGGGAGAAGTAACATCTTTGAGGGAGGAGGGGAAAAGATATTAAAGAGAGTCGTCCTTACGATGTCAACAACACATAACCCCAACCCAATACCACCATGAATCATCAACACCATTTCACCTGCACAAAACAAACATACACCAAACATCTCTAGAAACTACTAATCATAACCTTGACTTTCGATCCCCATTCGTAAAACCATCGACATCTCCATTTTTGCTTCATCACCAAATAAACACGAAATCATCCTCGAGCCACTGATACAGCGAACACCCAAATCTATCATCGCAACCTAGCATAAATCAAAAACGAAAAACAGTGAGAAGGGGATAAAACCATCGCCGGCGGCGGCCACGCCGAGTCGGAGCTTAAGCGGCAATGGCGCTATGATGGCGGTCTGGGTCGCGGCGATCTGAGCGTTGTCGACAGCGGCCTTGGATGCTGGAGGAGAGGCCGTTCGAGTCGTGCCTGAGAGGAGGGAGAGTGAAGGTGGCATATCCCTCGTCTTCGAGATTTATGGTGGTGTCGCCGTCGTCGGTAGCGTTTTTGGCTGGTTGCAGCGGGAGACAGCCTCTCGGGGTTCGGTGCGTGCGCGAGAACAAAATGGTTGAGCTGCTGAGAGGGATGGCGACGTCTCCAGCGTCAATTGGTGTCGCCGGCAAGGTAGCTGCGTTTGCGGCGCGGTGGCGTGGTGAAGCGGAGATGGGGGCGAACGGTGACGGGGTTGGAGTTGTGTTGGTGCGAGAAGAAGAGGCTACTGCATCGTGGAAGAAGGTTTAATTTTTAATTAGTTTTAGTTTAATTAGGGTTACAGAAAATTAGGTCCATGTGGTTTTTTCTTGCTCACCCCCAACATTAATTGTTTACACACCCACGAGTTTCTTTGAACTGGCCAACCTTTCTACTCTGCGCACCCCGCTTTCAATCTTTGCACTCCTAGTTTGTGTTTTGGATCTATTTAGGTTTACACAACGCACTTCTTTGTTTAATGCACACACCCCACATCTTTTTATTTCTTACACCCCCGCCTCACTTTACATACCCCTCTTGTTTACTTCATGCACCTCCCGTATCTGATAACTCGCACCCCCTATGTCTCTATTTCTCATTTTTGGGGCTTGTGTTTATGCATTACTTGCTACACCTCCCACATTACTCATGCACCCTACTATTGTTGTTGTTTTCTTTTTTTACTATCTTTTTTGTTATTATTTTTTTTTCTTAAAAAGAGAAAATGAAAATATTTTAAATTATATAAAATTACAAAAAATAGAAAAATCTAAAAAATGAAAAATAGTTTCTTTTGCTTTATTGTGTCTGTCCGGTCGTCCGCACCGTGTGACAGTCATTTTCAAAATACCAAAAAACCAAAAATAGTTTTCTTTATATTTTAGTGTCTGTCTGATCGCTCGCATCGTATGACATATGTTCTCAAATAATTCAAAAACACCGAAAAAATATATAAGATTTCAAAATATAAAAACATCAACGTTTTTAAACAAGATATCTTTTTAAGAACTACGTGATCCTTGATTCTCCATTGTGAGATACGTAGGAGCAAGGCCAGTCCTTGTCAGGTTCACCTCTAACAAAATCAAATCTTTTTCTCAATTATTTTTCAAATGTCTTTTAAAGAACTACGTAACCTTGATTTCTCATTTTTAATGAGAATAAGTAGGACCAAGGTCAATCTTTGTCGAGCCCAAAAAAAATTTAAAAAAATATATTTTTGTTTCTTTTTAATATTTTGTCTTATTATTTTTGGGGAAAATTAATATTTTGAAAACCACATCAACTTTGCATTTTTAATTAAAGGTACCGCCCTAGGGCGGGCGCGGTAGGGTGCTAACACCTTCCCTACGCGAAACCGACTCCCGGATCCAAAATCTGGTTTTTCACATACTTGCCTTATTTTTAAGGTTTTCCATAGTTTTTCAAAAATAACTGTGGTGGCGACTCCAATCTCTTTTTAAACCTGTTTTCTTTTTCGGTTCGCCGTCCCGTCGCGATTCCGGTTGCGACAACATTTAATTTTTTTTTATCTCCTCAACCTATCTTTCTTTGAGATGATCCTCCTTGCAACATCATTTGATCTTGTATAACACATGATCATCATAGTTGATAAATGGCATACAAACACACAAAAATGGTAAGAAAGAGTTTTAAAAATAAACTTAATATAGATGCATTTATTGAAACTAAATACATATATTGAAGGAACTCATTCATACATTTTAACCACATTTCATCTACATATGCTCATGGATGTAATCATAGTTCATTAATTAAACATTCACCGGAACTCAAGTGTCTATCTCTTGACCAAAAATCTATCATGAGCTTCTAACATCATACATCACAAATACTTGACTCTACTTCTGAAATACTCATATCTTCAGCGACGGATCATTGTTGGAGCAGGCGGGGGCCACGCCACCCCCCCCCCCCCCCCCCCCCCCAACTTTTTCAAAAAAATTTAACCTTTTTATTTTTTTTAAATTATATATGTTTAAAACTTGTTAAACTATTTATGTTTTTAAATTTTCTAAATTATATGTATATTTTTAAATTAGATAATAGTATATTGAAAAATTAATGAAAATAAAATTAAGTATTTTTTATTTCTTTTATAGGTATAACATTTAATATATAATAAAGAAAAAAAATTATTAAGATAATTTGTATTTTTTATTTTCATTGTCTTTTTAATTTTTCACATGTTGTATTTATCTCTTACCCTTACCTGATTTCTTTTTCTTACATTACCACAAAAGAAAAAAAAGTAATTTTCTTCTGTCTCATTTTTGGCAGTGAATTGATTATCATATTTTTTGTTAGTAATTATGTCTCTCAATTATTGATTATATTAAAATAAATTATATTTTAGTCTTAAACTTGTTTTTTAAATAGGTATATTGATGAAAAATAAAATAATAAATTCATTTTTTAGAATTGATAAAAATGAGTGAAGATCAAAACATGACAATATGGTAGCTCATCGCATAACAATGAAATGAAATACGACTTTTGAATCGATATGTGCATATTTGAAAAATGGAAAATGAATATTTTGCAGATAATGTGATTATTTATATTGAAAAAAAATAGCTGAAAATTTTAATTATGATTGAATTATTTGATAAGTTCAAGAATATAAAAAGTGATGGACAATCTGTTAGATAGTGTAGTTTGTTTTATAGTTATAGCTATACTAGAGTATTATTCATTTTTATTGAATGAGTGACAGTAATATTAAATATGTAAATTTTAAGTATATTATTTTGACTCCTCCAGAAATTTTGGTCAAGATCCGCTACTGCATACGTTGAATGAGACTTCGAGAGTTCCACTTGTTATATTACCTTCACTAAGTTTTCACCACAACAAAGTTACACAATAGGAACTTAATCCACTCATATGATACGGTAAACCCCATGACCAACTAGACATAGTTATTTTTCTCACCATAATTAGGTCATAAAAACCTTCTTTAACTCTCACCATTTAATATTTTCCTCTATATGAATCCAATATCAGTTGAGTTAGTATCATCTCCTTCAGAATCCCAAATTCAATACGTAACCTAAACATCCATCGTAGTACTCCTTTCTTGAAAATAATTATGTTCACAACACACCACATGTCATATCACAATCATACCATCACATATTTTCATTCACACATATACATCCAACTCAATTTAAATGCTAATAAATTACAATTAGTTATCCATTACCTTGTAATGATAGTCAAATACAACATATTGATCAAATATAACAATTTAGTGAAAGATAAACAATTTTTAAAATTTTGAAACTTAAAAATACATATTTTCAAAGTTTAAAAAACATGCTCCTTCTTAACAACACTTGACTCACCTAGTATATAAAACACATGTTACAATTCACTCAACCACCATTCTACTCATTCAACCAAAGGCGTCAGCAACCCAAAGAATAGTCTCCCAAAAAAATTTGTGCTCTCCTAATGAATAAACCATTAGAAGTTTTCACAAAAACAATTTCTTGATCGATAATATACTCATCCAACAACCAAAATTCACGAGTTTTTAATTAATTGGATTTTTTCTAGTGAGAGTTGGGTTGTCCAACTACCAAATAATTGGCATTTTTTATTTAAACAAATCGTCAAACGAATTTGGCTCGTCCAATGACTATATAATTAAGAAGTTTTGCCAAAAATAATAGGGTTTCTAATTGGTTCAAACTATTTTTTTTTTCAACATGTCTTGTGCCTAACATGGGATATTTCGTTTCAAAATAATAAAAATTTGAACCAATTTGACTCGATTGAAATATTATAACTTTTTGCTACTAAAATTTACAATATAACACCAAACATTCATATCAAGATTAAAACAATTTGAATATTCAAACAACACATAATCCCATAAAATCAAATATTGTAACCAGTCACCTTCATATCCAAACTATCTAACCTAATGTATTATCCAAACTTAATTGCTTTCTTACCTACTAAAAGTTATTTAGAGTTAAAGTCAAGCTTCCAACTCTTTCTATCACATAAGAAAACTAAACTTGTATATAAAAAACTTTAATCAATTATTCAAATACACCATTATATAGACTAATAAAGATTCATTTGCACTCTAGAAGGACAACATGCAACCCCTAATACTCATGCATGCAAAGCTTCCTAAGAAAATGGGCAAAGAGAAATTTACTCTAGAACAAATTCTAATTAGACAAACTTATATATTCTCCATCATTATTCCTAAGATGGGCTCTAATCTACCAAAGATGAACATATCCTTCAGAAATATAAAGAGAAGATAGATAATTGAAAGAAATGATAGTTCTTCTAAAATGAAGTTTGAATAATTAATTTTTATCTATAAGCATTTTACCTAAATAATAAAATATTCATACTTCATCTTAATTATATCACTTTCACTCGGAAGCAATTAACTAGGTCTTTATACTAGTCATACCTAGTTAGAAAGGTCTTAGATTTATGATATAGACATGTTATTTAAGATGGTTTGACTAACAAATTTACATTAGAGCATATGAAGTATAAGAAAATTTCCCTGAAGACATTATATCTCAAAAAGTGAATCAAAATCAAATTAAGACAAAATTAAAAAGAGTACAAGAAAGAGAAGTCAAGAAGAGGGACTAAGATCAAGAAAAAAATAGAAGAGAAAAAGAAAGAAACTCATGATTTAACGTAAAGAGCTGACGAAGGAAATGTTATCTCACACAATAAATTGTATTTAATTTTTTCGAATCAATTGCTTGTCCTTACAAAAGGCATAACTAAGTTTAATAAAATCATAATTTAGAGTATATAGACACACATTAACTTGAGATGTTATTTTAACTTTTAGGGAAATATTATCTTATTGTCCATATTTTTTTGGATTTTCTAGGGCTATCGGATAAAAAATAATTATGATCCCACAATGGGTTTTTCTTCCTGCACTCCTAATTTTTCTTCCCGCACCTCCAAGTTTGACCGCCATTATGCCCTTCAAAAAAATAAAAATAAATTATAAACTAAATATCTTCATAGTCGGCACTCTCAAGAATGAAATTTGGTATCCCGGTTTCTGAAAGCCAGTAACACCGGTTTCTAAAAGTCAGTAACATCGATTTCTGAAAGTCGTAACACCAGTTTCTGAAAGTTGGTAACACCGGATTTTGAAAGCCGGTAACATTGGTTTATGAAAGCCGGTAACATTGGATCCTATAGTTTAATAAAATAAACTTCGTGACATACTACAACCATGACGAAATACTATAATTTAAAAAGATAAAGATTAGAGATGAGTATGGGATAGTAAAACCCGTCTCGAGGATATTCAAATCCTTCTTGGTACTCCTATTTCACTTCTCCAACAACTTGTGGTTTCTCAACAAGGGCTCATGGTTGCCAACCATGAACAAAAAAAAATACAAAAAAATTAAAATAGTCCAAACAGAATTTCGCAAATCGGTACACCCTTCATTGTGACATAGGGGAGCCATGGCTCCCCCAATTTTTTTTTATTTTTTTTAAAAATTTTATATATATTTTTATATATTTTAAAATTATATTTATATATAATTATATTATTTATATTAAGTTTAAGAAAATTTCTAATACTTTTGTTTATATATTTTTAGTTGTATATCTTTATTGTTTAAAAATAAAAATCAATTTGATGGATGTTGGTTGATAAAAGCGATTAGGGTTCTATCTCTAGTCATAATAAAATTATTTCTCAATAAGTCATCAAGAAAGTATTAAAGTAAAAAAGAAAAGTAAGGAGATAAATGGAGAATCGGGATTGAAGAATAGAGAGATTAAAGAATACATTATCACAATATCTCTCATAAATCATTAGTATTCTATTATGATTTATGTATCTTAAATTTATGATTCTCTTATGATGTTCTTTTCAAATTAAGTTTTACCCAAATTAGTATGAACCCTAATTATGATTTTAGAAATTCTTTTATCAAATTGGCATGAACCTTAATTTTATTTTTACCCAAATTAGTACAACCTTAAATTATGAAATTTAAAGGTTTTTGTGTTTTATGCTGCAAATGGTAAAAATTATGAATATATCTTGGGTTGCATTACAAATTTCGCTGCACATAATGAATTAGTTGGATAACCTGGAATTGGAATAGAAATAGAATACCTTTGTTGCATGAATTTAATGATTTAGAAATATTAGAAATTGAAAAGTGCATACGTGAATCACTCTATGAAAATGGTTTAAGTAAAGAAAATGAAGAATTTTTTATTTAACTAAAAAAGTAATTTATATATAAAAAAATTAAATTTGGCACCCCTAAATTTTTTATTCAAGTTCTACCATTGCCGTATCTTGAAAATTAACAACACCGATTTCTGAAAATCGGTAACACCGGATTCTGAAAGCCGATAACACTGATTTCTGAAAGCTGGTAACTCCGGTTTCTGAAAACCGGTAATTACAAACCAAAATGGTAGCCTACATATGAAATTATAAAAAATGGTAACTACAAATGGAATTATAAAAAATTTGGGAGTGTAGGAAGAAAATTTGGGGGTGCAGGAAGAAAAAACCTCCCACAATTCAGAAACAAATCTAAATCAAGAAAAGAAATTAAAATTTCTGGTTATTATCATTTTATAGCCTCTAAAAATAATATTAAAACCTAAATTTGTGTAAGATGACTATATTAGCTTTTTTGTTATTGTCATTTTGCCTCGTAAAGCTAGTACCAGTAAGTATATAAAAATAACGTGATTTTCAAAGTGAATTACAAATCCAACAAGTCAAAGTTTATTAAAAATATGTTCCCAACATATAATTAATTGCTTTATGTCTTTGTTAATTAACTACAATACTTATATCCTTTGTTTTTTTATTAGAAGATGACGTTGTATGCTCATGGATACATTTGTACTAATATTAATTACATTTTAAATCTTATAGGTTATAAATATAAGGTTAAAATACCTTTTTTTTTTCCATTTTCGTCAAGTTTTTTCAAATAAGTCCTAATTTTGATTTTGTGTTCAAATAGGTCCCAATTTTCGTCAATTTTGTTCAATTGGGTCTTTTTTTGCTAATATCGTTTAAATCATTAACGGCCATAAACAGTGACGGCCACGTGTCACTTCGTGGTTTTTTTGAATTTTTTTATTTTTTTTAATTGTTTTTTAATTTTTTAAATATTTTTTTCAAATGTACACGTGTCAATCCAGGAGCGTGTCACGTATCACTTCGTAGTCTTTTTGAAATTTTTTATTTTATTTTATTTTTAGAATTTTTTTATTTTTTTTAAATGTCCATGTGTCGACCTAGTAGTGTGTCATGTGTCAAAGTCAATGTTTTATATTCAATTTGGTCCCTATATTTGTTATCTTTGTTCAATTAGGTCCCAATTTTTGTTAACATTAACTAATTTGGTCCCTATCGAAGATGTGACCAAATTTCATTTTTATATCAAAGTTATAATGATGTGAATTTTAATATATTATATAAAAATATTTAATAAAAAATGTGAATTTTAATATAAAAATTAAATTTGGTTTTAATTTGGAAAGGAACCAAATTGGTTAATGTTAACAAAAATTGGATCCTAATTGAACAAAAATAACAAATATAGGGACCAAATTGAATTTAGAACATTGACTTTGACACGTGGTACACTACTGGGTTGACACGTGGACATTTAAAAAAAATTAAAAAAAATTTTAAAAAATTCAAAAATAAAATTTAAAAAAATTTTAAAAAAATAAAAAAAAATCACGAAGTGACACGTGACACGCTCCTAGGTTGACACGTGTACATTCAAAAAAAATTTAAAAACATTTTAAAAAAAATTTAAAAAAAAATAAAAAATATTCAAAAAAATCACGAAGTGACACGTGGCAGTCACTGTTCATGGTCGTTAATGATTTAAACGGTGTTAGCAAGAAAAGGACCCAATTGAACAAATTTGACGAAAATTGGGACCTATTTGGACACAAAACCAAAATTAGGACTTATTTGAAAAAACTTGACGAAAATTGGGACCAAAAAGGTATTTTAACCTAGATATAATTACACAAATAATAAAGGTTAAATTGGTCTTTTGGTCTCTCTATTTGTCATGAAATTTCAATTTGGTCCTCAAATTTTTCGTTGTCTCAATTTAGTCCTTATTTTCTTAAAAATGACTCAATTTGGTCATCACCGTTAACTTTGACCAAACGTTGTTAAAGTCAACGCCACGTGTCAATTTCTGTTTTTTTTTTAATTTTTTTAATATTTTTTAATATTTTTTATTTTATTTTTATTTTTTATTTTTGACACATGTCACTTCACAATTGTGCCACGTGTCAAAGTGACTCAATTTGGTCCCTATATTTATTTTTAGTTTCAATTTAGTCCCAATTTTTGTAAAAATGAAGCAATATTATTCTTCCTTAAATTGACATTAAATTTACTTTTTTATAAATTTTATGGTGATATTCTTACTAAAATTAATGTTTTATTAAATATTTCTATAAATATTTTAAAGGCTTAATTACCATTTTGGTCCCCTAATTTGTTGTGTTGGTTCATTTTGGTCCCCTTATTATTTTTTGGTTCAATTTGGTCCATGCCGTTAAGTCTACGTTAACACCATCTCCGTACATGCCACGTGTCATTTTGTGGAATTTTCAAATTTTTAATTTTTTTTAAAATTAAACTGCCACGTGTCACCTTATGGTTGTGACACGTGTCAATTTGTAATTTTTATTTAAAAAATGTACTGCCACGTGGCAGGTCACGATTGTGCCACGTGGCAGATCACGATTTGTCACGTGTCAAGCTAACATTGGTTGTTTTCAATTTAGACCCTCTATTTACAATTTTGATTAAATTTAGTCCCCCAATTTTTTAAAATGATTCAATTTTGTCCTCTCTAATTTGATACCAAATTAATAATTAAGGTTAATTACAATTTATACATTAAATCACTCCCTAAATACTCATGTTATTTCATTTCTTACATTTTTCACTTGTAATTTTTTACACTTGAAATTTTCTATACATGTAAAAAAAAGGTATAATTAGTCGTATAATACCCAGTTTGGGGCTAGGGTGTCAAATAGGTACTTGATTTAAAAAAAGTGTCAATTGCATCCCAACATTTGAAAAAGTGCTTCAATTAGGTCCCTTTCAGACAGAGTTGACTAACGCCACGTGTCAGTTTG
>Ga0214545_1013361_pt1 | contig 10210 bp, 4 predicted proteins | sample CNSS4metaG_FD_160064 | JGI IMG/M metagenome (GOLD analysis project Ga0214545, IMG submission 160064) | Root nodule microbial communities from cowpea collected in UCLA plant growth center, Los Angeles, California, USA - CNSS4 | ecosystem: Host-associated > Plants > Roots > Nodule | place: USA...
AATGAATTCAATAATTCATAATAATAATAAAATTCTTTTTTAATGAAGAATTCAATCAATTCAATATTTTATTGATTTGTCAAAATAGACTCTTATGATAAAGAAGAACCTCTATACAGAAGCCTTCCTTTTAAGGGCTGCCCTACAACAATGGGCCTAAAGGTCGGCCCATAAGATAAAAGCCTCTAGTGTTGCCCTAATTCCACACTTCCTTTCACTTTCAGAAACGTAGCCGTCATCTTTTTCCCGTGCGCCAAAAATACGCTCTGCTAGGGTTAGGTTCCTGCTGTCTTCAAGCTGGTTCGAAGTGGTTTCCTACTCCGTGTAAGTACTGTGGCTAGCCCATACTCGTCTCTATTGTTCATTTCGTTCTTTTCCAGCTAGAGTTCCGAGTGACCCATATCGTGCTTCTGTCCCTCTATCTTTTTAGCTCCTCTGTTCGTTCTGTACTCGTGCGTTTTGTATCGAGGGTGTGTCGGGTCATTTTGCTAGCGTATTTCCAGGTAAGGGAAGCTAGAACCCTATTGTTCGGTACAAAAATGGTTGTTTTGATGTTATTCCATGATTTTCGTGCTTATATGTGACTGGGAGTGCATGGTGTGAATTGATTTGTTGCTTGGGTATGAAACTGTGCTAATGGCAGAGAGGAACAGTGGCAGAGTCTGATAGACTCGCCCAGGCGAACCTGTCTCGCCTAGGCGAGAGTTACAGGGGCTCGCCTAAGTATTTCTTCGCGAAGGGTCGCCCAGGCGACCCACTGTACGTTTTTGGCGAGCGAACGTCTCGCTTAGGCGAGGAGGGTCTCACCTAAGCGAGAATGCGCGCAGGGTTCTCATGCTGGAAGTCGAGCTCTCGCCTAGGCGAAGGGAGCTCGCCTGAGCGAGGGTCCTCCTCGCCTGGGCGTGACCTTTCTGCCTGAGCGAGATGCTGGGCGAGAAATGGGTTGGTCTTGATGTTTCTTGGATTTTAAAAAAGTGAACAACATGCTTGTATGAGTTTTATCTTTAAATTTATGAACTGGATGGCCTGTATAAATGGTGTGGTGTATGAGTTGTGAGTTATGAGTTTTGACGTGACGTGAACATGATAATTGTATGCGATGATTCATGAAATTGGAGTGACAAGTTTGGTATGAGTAACAATAAATCTTGATGGATGGTAAACCAGTGGCATGGTTATGTTATGAGGAGAAACACTTTACTCATGGTTGGGAATAGTGAGTTGGTAATGATTCAACGTATGAAAATTGAGGAGTTGGTTGTGGGTGTTGGCATGAAATTTCATGTGTGATGTATGTGAAAATTCTTGGCTGTTTATATAAGTTGGTCTGTGTCAGTGCGTAATTCCTTGGAGTCTCTAGGTGAGACTTTCAGGGTCGCGCTTCAGTGGTCGGGACGTAATTTCAAGGCCCCTATTAGTGGGTGACCATGGTGGTGCCCCATCTGTATAACTAGGTAAGGATTCAAGGTAAGGTTGCATCCTGACGCTCTAAGGGGTCAGTTAGTCTCACCTAAAGCGGACTGACTCCTGTGGTGAGAGTAGTAGGAGGTCTGAAATTCATTAAGGGCTAACCTTGTGGTGAGGGAAATCGATTCATTGTAACACTTGTAACACATAGCCCGGGGGTGAGCAGAGGTATCCACCACAAGTGCGGACATCCACTGAATCCGACCAAGTTATACGTATCCGGATGAGTCAAGTCGAGTCGTAGTGTATTGATTGAAAAGTCTTAACATGCTTGGGTGTTGTATTAATATCGGATGGTGAAAGTATATTTAACTGTATGATATAAATGTTGAGTAGCTCTAGCTTACCCTTTTCTTGTTGGTTGCTTTGTATGTCGTGTTTCTATCTTTGCGATGATCATCGATTTATTGATGGGAGCAGATGCGAGGGATGATCATGGTCATCAGGGAAGAGGCGACTCTGCAGCGTAGTTTTCTTAGAATATCTTGAGGGCTACGACTTATGTTTTTGCCAGTCTTTGCTTATGTTTGTGTTCCCATCAGACTGTTTATGATGCTCTTTTAACTTTGGTGGCACCGCAGTGTGCCTTAGTTGTAAGGTCTCATGTTTAAAACTCCAAAACTGCGCTGTTATATTATAATCATGTGACGCTTTCTTTTAATTACGCTCATTAATTAATTGGGACGTTACATGTCATCCACAACTACTTTTTGTAATAATTATTATAACAATTATATAACAGTATTTGATCCATGGTCGGTATACAAAATTTGAGCAAATAACTATTAAACTTTGAGAAAATCTTTTATATATTAAGAATTGTTAATATATTTTAAACGTGTAATTATCACTTGATATTTGTTAACTTTTAATGCATGTGAAATCATTTTACATTAGGCTTGATTATTTCTCAATGAATTTAAGTCTTAAATAATAAAATTTATTAAATAACAATCGATTTTAGAGATTAATTATATTAGCTGACTTAAATATTATTTTATAAATTAAAATTTATTTTTTAGTATTTAAATTAATCTCTATTATGAATAAAAGAATATAAATAGTGTGTAAATTAAATTTTAAATTAGTTTCTAATATAGTTTTAGTTACTTATTACTATTTTACATTAGTCTCTAATTTTACATTAGTTTCTTATTTAAATTAGAAGTTAATTTAGCATTAGTTTTTTAGTATCTAAAACTTTAGTAACAAAGATTAATTTAGACTCTAATTCACACACCAATAACTTTTAGTTTATAAAATGGTATCTAAATTAGTTAATATAGTGACTAATTATTTTTATCTTTAAAATTGGTTATTATTTAATGATTTTTCTTTTTGTAGTGAATTTCCTCCTTCTAAGGCATAGTTAAATATAGTTTGTCAAAAGTGCTTCTTCCCAAGTTAGATTGAGTATGCATCCCTTTTGATCTTGCCAACTTGCTCCATAGTTTTTTAAATTGAGCCTCAAATTCATCCTTTTATTCTTTAGACTAAGAATGCTTGCCTAAATGTAGCTCTGGATGTTGTTGGTGTTTTACTGGACTCAATTATTCAAGCATGTGGTAGACAGTGGCGGATCTTGACCAAAATTTTTGGGAGAGCCAAAATAATATACTTAACATTTTTGTCACTAATTTAGTGAAAATTAATACATAATTTAGTATAACTTTAACCATAAAACAAATTACACATTTCTAAATGATTGTTACTCGTTATTCCATATTCTTAAACTTATCAAATAATTGAATCACAATTCAATTTTTTAGACATTTTTTTTCCAATGTAAACAACCAAAATATTCATTCTCCATTTTACTAATCTACACATATTGATTTAAAAGTCATCACAAGCTTTCATTTCATCATCGTTATGCTTATATGATGAGCAACCTTATCTTCTTGTTTTCATCTTTCCTTCTTTTTTATCAATTTCAAAAAATGAATTTATTCTTTTGTTTTTTTTATCAATATACCTATCTACCAAACAAGTTTAAGACTAAAAAAATAATTTATCATAATCTAATAAAAAATTTAGATATATAATTACTAAAAAATATTATGATAATCAAGTCACAATTAAAAACCCTCTATAAAAAATCACATAATACATTACTTGCTCTTCTATATTCATAAAAACTGAATATATAAAAAGGTAATGAGATAAAAAAAACATAGCTAAATATTAAACAAGTATTTCATTACCAAATGAGACAAGAGAACATTACCTTTTTTTTCTCTTTAAGAGTATAAGAGAAGATATGAAAAAATAAGAGCAAAAATAATGAGTTTCTGTTTAATTTTATTTTTTCAATAACAAAAAAGATAAGGTAAGGATGATAGATGAGTGCAATACCTGAAAAACTAAAAAAACAATAAGAAAAAAAATTATTTTAACATTTTTTTTTCTTTATAAAATTTAATTTTATATTGTACTATTTATTAACATTAAATATTGTACTTTATAAAAAAATAAAAAAAATACTTAATTTAATTTTCATTAATTTTTGGTATACTACTATCTAATTTAAAACAATACAAATAATTTAAAAAATTAAAAACTAAACATAATTTAAATTTTTTTAAATACATATAATTTTAAAAAGCTGAAAATGTTGGGGGTGTCGTGGCCCCTGCCCGCTACTGCATAGCTCCGCCACTGGTGGTAGATCCCTTTTGTTAGCACAAATGATTTGATGCTTGAAGATTTGATGAAGATATATGAAGACATTGCATTGTGACGTGATGAAACTTTACTAAATTGATGAAGATGTGAAGACTTAGAGATTCAAGTGTTGATCTAGCTTGAAGTGTGTGTTGAATCCGAGTTTCACATGAAGATCACAAAGCTTGAAGAATGGTGCTCTTAATGTAGACAATTTGACATTGTATAAATGTCTAGGGTCTGGTTGGTGTCTTTTAACCTATTGAATGAGTTTTTAACAAGTTAAATGGTTTCCTGCAATAGTTCTATAAGTTACATATTCATTCAGTTGAATTAATTTTTAATCAGTTGATTTCACTTAAGTTAAGTCCAATCAACAAATTGAAAGAAAAAAAATCAAAATGTTGAATATGCTAACATATAGGCTATAAGTTCTAGTTTTTCAGAAAGAGTTGTGAGACTTGCAATTTAAAGCGTGAAATCATTCTAAACTCCGAGAAAAAATCTCTCTCTGAATCATATAAAAGTGAAGTTGATCATGAAGACTCAATTAGTTGATTGAGAACTAGAAAAAAATTACACTATCAAATAAACCAAAATAAAAATCAAAGAGTGAATATTATTTTTCTTACCCTTATTCATTATCTTGGGTTAAATCCCCCAAGTGGTGTGTCAATACCTCCTCTTCATCATCTTCTCTTCTTGCCATATTTTACTTTGAAGTTTCTTTTCTTTCATGTTATGTTTTATATATAACACCCTTTATCTTGTGCCAATATCATGTTTTGTTTTCTTTGATTGATTGTATCATATAATTTACATTGAGCTCTTAGAAGTGCACCTTCATATTTAGACAACATCTTAGTTATCTTAAATCTGTAGAGAGGATCTTCTTTGTGACTTTTTTAATCACTCAAACACCATTAACTTACAATCTTAAACATTATAAAATGAACCCCTATCACATCTAGATTGGTTTTTAACCCAACTGAGTTGTTTATGCCAAAAAAAATATAAAGTTAAACGTGTTATCACTACAACATTTTCTACTTTAAACAACACTAAACATGATGACGTGTATAAAAGCGTTGCCTAAACATAGTATAAACAACAATTTCATGGATGCGGCTTAAAGATAACCAATGAATATATTCTTTTGCTACCTTGTCAAGTCCCACTCTTTTCTTTTAAGAAAAGAAAATCTTATTGAAAAATGTCATATTATATTGAAGTTATTTATGCAACATCTAAAAAAGTTTCTTGTTTGTAGTTTCTTGTCTCTTCGTGCAGAATATAGTCTTGAAAGGAAGAATAGACATAAAATCATTTGCAATACAATGTGGCAATACTAAAGTGAGAAACAAAATATCGCGTATGGAACCTGTTAATAAAGTAAAAAATATTTTTATTAATATTTTATTATATGAAAAATTAAGCACAATCTTATGTAAACATCAAATCATTCAAAAAATATTTATTTATATTATTTTAATTATCATAGTATTTTTTTAAACTTAATTAAATTTTAAATGACTCAAAAATTTAGATATTGTATTTTTAACTTAGTATTTATCAAAATATTTTATTCTATTGAATGCTTGATTTTTCTTTTTCTGTTATTCGATTTTATCATCAAATAGCGTTTGCTCCTATTTATGTTTGTAAAAGTATTAAAGTGATTTAACAGCCAAGTTGAAAGAGAAAGAAAGGGTTGATCTTGAGTTGAAAAGATAAGACGACCAAGGAACGGGTCATAGTAACATGTCAAGGATAAAACTAAATACCATAATCTACTAGAAATATAAAAATATGATGCATTAGTGAAATCCCAAAAACCCTTATTTAAATAGTTGAAACATATATGTTTTATCTATACACCAACATTTGACATCTGTCCATTTTTGCACTAACACTGTAGAAGACTACATCCTTCAAATGTAATATTGTCGTAGTGTATATTGCTTGCTCTATAGTTTCCTTTCTCCCATTCATTGCATTTGGAGGTATGTTTTCCTTCTTCTTTATTGCATCTCTCGAAGAACCTAGACTCCTCCATCTTCTTTTTGTCCTCTTTATAAAAGGGTATGCTTTCCTTCTTCCTCTTTACCGCATCTCTCCGAAAACCCTAAACTCTTCCTTCTTCCTTCTCACCCTTTGTAAAGGGGTATGTTTTTGGGTGTAGAATTTGTTGGGTTGGTTTTTTAGGGTTTGGGGTTTTGTTTGATATTTTTCATTTGGACTTGCGTTGGTATGTGGGTTGTGGGTTTTCTCGATAATATGGGTTTTGTTTGTGGTGTTGTTTGTGGTTGTGGGTTGTGGGTTTTGTTTGTGGTGTTATGGGTTTTTTTTTGTGGTGTTGTTTGGGAATGGAGTTTTGTTGTATTGGTATTTGTTATATATGGTGCCCGTGTAGTGGTTTATGCATTGTACATTTCCATTGTGTGTTTTGGGTTTTGTTGTTGGTGTTTAAAATTTTAAACAGTTTGTGCATCAGATTGAAATAATTTAAAATCTAGGTTTTAATTGTTCTTTGGTTTGGTAACGTAGTAATGTTGTTTTCATTCTATTTTTTCAGTTTTTTTTCTTTTTTTATGTTATTCTTGGTTTTATGGCAAATTGTTTTGTTCTTTTAGTTCTAGATTTTCTTCTTCTTCTTGTTGAAGGGCTTATTATTTGATAAGGTAAGATTTTTTTTTTTGATTTTGGTTTCTTCAGGTATTGTTCCTTTTCTTTTACTTCTATTTTCTTATTTTGATGTTTCCTTTTTCGTTTTACTCACACACATATATATATATATATATATATATATATATATATATTTTTTGTCTCTTTTTTTTTTGTTGTCATATTTTTATCTTTCTTTGTTCCACTCATCATTCATTGTTTTGTCTTTATTCTCCTTATCTTCTCTTGCTAATAGGTATCAAAGACACAATTTAAGGTGACGAGGATCTTCCCCGTGAGGCACTTAGTATGTTGTATGCCACTTCCTTATCTAAAGGCTTTGTTGTATTTGAGTTTATGCAACATAAATATAAATAATATGCATTATGTGTAAATATATTGTTTATGTTCTTGTGTTTTGTTGTTTAGGTGAATTTGGGATTTTTATGTGTATTGAAAAGTGTTGGGTTGGATAGTATGCCAAAGAGAGAAAACATAGAAAATTAACGAGAAAATACAAATTAACAATTTTTTTTAAGGTGTGTTTAGTCCTAATTTCCCGGAAAACTTGATTTTGGTTTATATACTCACAAATTTATAAATTTAGTGATTGGCAAAATGGTGTAGAATCCATTACAATCTCATTCAAAAGATTCATCATTTTTCACAATCTCCCCCTATCCATTATTCTTTCTCTTCCTCCTTCCAACCAGTAGATTATATCTCTATGGTAGAAACTGTGACAGATGTTGTGGAGAAGTTGTAAGATAAAGGATATTCTTAGTTCCCAACCCTAAAATGCATTCCTTCTTATTAATGGAATCATTTTCTTCTTCATAGGCCCTTCACCAACGTTATGTTCCAAACTTACTTTAAGTAACCGTAAACAACTACCATGATGCATCGGTCAATGCATTCTTAATGAAGTGGCAATGATGAACCCAATAGACCCAACAATGTTTGTAGTCTAAACCAGATCCACCATTTTGTTGTTAATTTGTAATATTTGAAGTTGTATTTTCATATTCACCTTTTTGTTCGGTTTTTTCTACTACTTGAAGGTTTGCGGTTAGGTTATTTTTCTAGATTAACCCTTTTGTTTATAGTTTGTAGTTTGAGGGACTAGGAATCCTTGTTAACATTACAAGGCGTTGTGAGGTGTTGTTACATTTGGCTTCTTCTCATTTATAACATCACTATTATATTCATTTATTTGGTGATCATTTGTTTGTCTGTAAGCAAATTGAGCTGAGGAAAGAATAAACAATACAATGTGTTTCTCCATCTCCATATCCTGTCATTACATTTAAACTTTTGCTTCATGCACTGCAATGTTAATTTCTCTATCAAAAGTAATTGGTAATTCATCTTGGTTGAGGGATTCAAGATAAATAGATTTTCTGCAATTATTTTGTGTAAAAATTGAAGTCCAATCTTACTTATGGTGAGGTGAGGCAATTACTTAGCCTTTGGTTAATAAACTTATTGAATGTTTCCTTATATGCATAAAGTTGTCTCTTGAAAGTAAGTGTGTGGGCTCCAAGTGTACTATGTCTCTTATTATGATTATCACCACATATTTAATTTTAATGCACAACTTAGACATTGAATTTGATATCCTGTGTAAACATAATTAATAAGTAATATGTATTCCTAATCAATTGCTATAGAAGATGCGCTATGGAGTGCTAGTTACGAAGCTGCGCAAATGAGGTAAGCATTGACCTTTGTATTTCACTTCATTTGCTATGCTTGATGGAGGATAAGACAATTTTGTGTTTGAACCTTTTTAAACTTTTCATTATCTTGATTTCTAAAGATTTTTCTTCCAAAATAATGAATCATTCCTTTGTGGTCTTCTGAAATTGAGCATTTTCTCAAACATGAAATAAATGACTCCTATATTGTTTGGGTAGCATAATTACACAAATGGGAAATTGTTTTATAAGTTTTTGCTTTCTGAGTTGTTGTTTCTATTGTATATAAATCATTAAATAGTTTATGAATGAGTTTTTTTATTTACTTTTTTAGAACTAGAGATAAAGAAAGGTAATCTTTAGCTTGATAATTTCCACATTTTGGGCAAGTTAAAATTGCTCCGGAGGAAAATGAGTCATGGTATGTAATATTTTGTTTTCTATATCTTGGGAATTGAGTATCATGGTGAGGCATTAAGATTTTTTATTTCCATGTAAACATAATTCCCATATATTTATCTGCAAGTGTCAATGAAGACTGAGGTAATTTAGTTATGTGATGTGCTTGAAGGTGATGATGTGTTTGAGTTACAAGTAAAAATTCTCTAACATGTTCTAGAAATATCCATACAAAGATGATTAGTGAATTTGTTTTTACAGTGCCATATATTCTCGAGGTTTTTATTTCTTCATTGTTGTAGTATTAGATTATCATATTCTAATTTGTCTTGTGTGTATTTTGATGAAACACTTACTACAACATAGAGTCTTTAATTAAGAGCACTATGCTTAGGCCTAATTAATTTATACTTTGGTGTGGATTACCAATTTTGAAAGTGAATAATGTTTTTGTAATACTTGGTATGTTATATGGTGGAGCTCTTGGTGCGGAATGGATGAAAGCTCCATGAAGTAGACGTGATCCATGGAAGGGAATGAAAGCAAGTGTTTAAGGCCCTTGCTAAGCATTGGTTCAGACTAAGGTGTTTGAAGGTTTCGCTTAAGAGAAAGCTAGGGGAAGGTGGCTAGAGGAGATGATTCAACCCTCTAGCAAAGGAGACTCTCAAATGCAATAAGGTGGAGTACTCTCAACACTATGCTTCGATTGCAAAATTCAAGAGTAAAAATATACAAATGTTCTACTTTTGGCTTTTATATGAGAGCTTAAAAGTTAGACTAATTCTTGGCCCTTAGATCAAGCTTAGAGGAGAAGCTTTAATCATCACCCTTGGATGGTGTCTTGGAGAAGGAGGCATCTTCCTAGCCTTTGAATGAAGACTTGGAAAAGAAGACACTCTCTTAGCCCTTGGATGAAAGAGGCGCATGGGTGGAGTGTGAACTTGACTCCATGGGATGCATGATCCATGAGGTAGTCACGGCATAAGGGAGACTCTTAGTGGGTCGAGCCCATTTGTACATGTAACACCTATTTTTATGTCTTACACCATTATTGAAAGCAAAGCCCAAACATTAGCCCAATTTAAAATCTATTCTACTGGGCTTTGATGCACTTCTTCACGTCTTGGTGATTTCTTTGGCCCATGAAAATAATGTGACAAGCCCATTAGATTTGTGTCCATCTATTGGGAGGTGATGAGTCATTATTTTCTTCTATTCCACTAGCCTTTGTGCACCCATTAGACAGTTGATTAGTGCTTAATTGTTCATCATTAGAGTGTTTTTCATCTGTTGGGCTTTATTGGGCCACTGTTCCGAAT
>Ga0214545_1013363_pt1 | contig 10208 bp, 10 predicted proteins | sample CNSS4metaG_FD_160064 | JGI IMG/M metagenome (GOLD analysis project Ga0214545, IMG submission 160064) | Root nodule microbial communities from cowpea collected in UCLA plant growth center, Los Angeles, California, USA - CNSS4 | ecosystem: Host-associated > Plants > Roots > Nodule | place: USA...
AATCAATGAATACTTAAACAATCAAAACTTGTTCATGATCAATTTAGCATAAAAGGAAACTATGAAATGGAAGAACAAGTGATAATTGTTACGGGATTGGCAAGTGCACAAAATCGTACACGTAATAAAATGAAAAGTACAAGTATTATTTTCAAGAGACTTGTGAAACACTTGCAACTCTTGCAATTTATAACTTGATTAGACACCAAATTTCACAAAAAAAAAAAAACTTTTTTTGTTCTTTTATATTTATATCAATATATGGTGTGCAACAATATATGATAAAGGCTTCATTGTGATTGGGTTTCATGATCCAATTTGAAGCAAAAACATTAAGCAATATTCTTCTAATTCTTACTATAGCATTCAAACCTCTTGTAACTAGCCCTAATGTCTTAGCGATAAGTCTAAACTTGAATAATAAAAACTCTAATGTCTTAGCAATTTTTATTATAAGTTCGCATCAATGATCAAAGTTCTGATGTTATGAATGACCAATTATGTACTCAATGTCTAGATGCATAATCAATTAGTTGTCTACTCCAGTATAGGTTATAATATTGTGTCCAATAATTAGAGACCCACAAATATGCAACCAATATATACCATGCAATTAAAGCAAGAATAGAACACATGAGTGATGGAAAAGAATTATATAGAATATTGAAATTCATAAAGAGTTAAGAATACATTACACCCAACCCCCATGAATAAGGGAGTTGGCTACTCTTTAGCATTCTGAATACTAGAATAATGGTGAAGATGAATGCCTCCAGCCTTCAGAATGAGCCTCTAACTTCTTTCCTCTCTCTCCTAAAGGGTTTTTTTTCAAAGTGTTTCTTTTTTGCCTTAAGGGTGGTTCTTTTCACCTTTGCCAGACCCCTTATTTATAGATTTTTCGAATTGGATTGGGCCTACAACTTTGAATTTGAATTTATATTGGAATATCTTGAATATAAATATATATATATATATATATATATATATATATATATATATATATATACTAGTCTTTTGACCCATGCAATGCACGAGATTATTTTTAATATTGATTATAAATTATAAAATTATAAAAAAATGTTAAAAATTTATTATAAACAACTATATTGTCATATAACAAAGTTCAATGACCATAATTGATCAAGTACTCAACTATATTATCATATAACAAAGTTCAATGACCATAATTGATCAACATTACAAAATTATGCTTAATCTAATCACAACAACAACCATTAATGAAGACTTCAACATTTGGTTCGATGAAATCATTGTCTGCTTAAAAGACAACAATATCTCCTTCTTTTAATTCATTTTCAGAACAAAATAGCCTCCAACCTTGACCTATCTTTGTTGAAGTTCATTGTTTGTTCGATATTAGTATTTTGAAATTCACTATAGTTTTAGGCCCTATAAGAAAGACATCTTCTACGTTCTCCTCCCGAATGAAGTTGGGAAACTTTGATGGCAATCCTACATGATTCATAAGTTTATTATTAGTATAAGTATTTCAATTTAATTATACTAATAAGCATAAGAAGAAATCAGAAGGAATATACCAAGTGACTTGCTTTGCTTTATACTTTGTCAATTTCACTGAAAATATAGATCTTGTATTTTGATGACTAATACGGTGCATAAATGTTGTCAAACTTGTTGTTGTAAATCCACCTTTAAACATTGTTAGGTGAAATAAAGAATTTCCCAAATACTAAAATTGGATGTGAGAATCACTTTGAATTTGATACAAATTTCTCATATTAAACCAACCTTCATTGATCCTTGGGTTATCTGAATCCATGTTATAGGTAGTTATTTTGCTCTTACCATTTACATCTACCAAGTGCCACTGTGGGCCTAATTCATGTGCATAACCAACAGCAAAGTGTCGATCGACAAATAAAAATGGCTACAAAATAATGACACTAAATTATTTTCAAACAATAAAGACATTATCAATCTTTTGTCTGCAAGAACAGAAACATAAACCAAAACATATATAAGTTATGAACATACTTATATATAACTTATTTTAAAATTCTAATCACAAAATCTGATATTCTAAATAAGAAAAAATAGTGAAATAATTAAATAATAAATTAGAAGGGTGAATTATATTATATATAAATCGACGTTCATAAAAATAAAATCCAGAATTAATAATTCTTTACAAAAATAAATAAATAAAACTGAAATAAAGTAAAAATTCAGAAGATTGAAATAAAGAAACTATGAATCTTTAGATATATATGAAAGTCCAGTACATACGCTAAATGAACGTTAGTAAATTTTATTTCATTTACCAAAAAACAAACTATATTTGATTGTGTTCCTCTGTAATACTAGTAAAGTGGGGATCATGATGATACAATTGGAAGACAGAACACAACAAACAACACATAGAACATAATATCTCAATGCATACTATTAGATCTAAATTTGTATTTGTGTTAAAATTGAAGACATACCTGAGAGAGTATGTAGATGGTGTTGAAATTCTAAAGTATTGTTCTCTGATTTTGGGTTTGCTGCATTTCCATTTTTGTAATTGCAGAGAAATGGACGTTCAAATGTAGTGGTGGATGAAGGATGTGGATGAAATGGTAAAGTGAAAGTTGTGAATTGAATGGGAAAGTTTAAGTCAGAATAGAAAACATTATCACGTGCAAACAGTGACAACAAATTTAAAATTATTATTGTTCACTGACACAAAAAGTAACAAAAAACATAAAGTATAGAAGTTATAGCAAAAGTAACAACAAAATTATAGAATTATGATTCTTTAACATTTATACAATTAAAGAAATGAAATGCAATTATGTAAATTTAAATGAATGTTGTTTTTTCAGTAACACCCAAGCACATGTATCTAGACATTTATTCTTGACAATACAGTAAAGCAACAATTAACAATTGAAAAACAACATATATATAACGAATACGAGATTGATGTTACAGGTTGATTCATCATTGATTGCTAATGGTATGCAAAAAGTAGAATGAGAAGCTTTTCCTCCAGGAAGCAATAAAGATGCAATTCCACTTGAAGCTACATTAAGGGCAATCATTCCCTTGGCTCTAATAGCAACTGACAAAAGAAATTCCATACCTCTGAATTCACTGTTGTCATAATTTTGTTATAAACATGTAGTTGCTCATTAGTGACTGACTGCAATAGAGATTGGTGTAGCTTCTCCATTTGTTCTTTATCATAATTCATTTCATCAACAATGAACCTGTTGTGAAATTTGAATGAATTTGAAAGATCAGGTTGAGGAAGGCAACTATAATCTGTTAAAGTTCACCCATTTGAATTTAGAAATTCTTGTACTTATAGGAGACAAAGATTGTGTAAATCATGCTCTTCAATTTGAAAATCTACAAAATAAAACATGTAATGAATAAATAATTATGGAAAAAACAGTGGAGATTAATTCAACTTAGTACCTGGTATGTTCAAGTCTTTTCCTTTTTGATATAGGATACCATCTGCAAGTAAAGTCCAAGTTGCATCCCAAACAACATTTGGCTTTGACATTGTATTCATGATTAACAAAGCAACAAATAACCTTCTAAGTTGATTTCCATATGCAAGATGGCTAGCCTCTTTAATGGCATCAATGAATTCTTTGTCATCTGCCAATAATCCTAATTCTTGGCAAGCCTCTTGGTATGTGGAGAATGTTTTACCGTTAATTATCTTTATACTATCATGATCAATACAACCTTTTTGTTTTGTTAGTAAGATTCTCATGTAGTAGCATTCACCTGATCCTAGAGGAACATGTGTTAGTTGACCAATACTATAACCCTGCTTTCTTGGTTTCCATTGTTTTTGTTGAGACATCTAAACAAACTTTGTTGGAAATTCAGCATCAGTCAAGTTTCTGCCTTCCTCAAATTTTTTGTTAGCTTCAAACCAAGCTAGAAACATGGTGTTCATATTCTCATTCCTATGCAATACATCATCAATTCGATCATCATCTTTGAACAAAATTGGTTGTTGATTTTGTAAGTGAAAAGTTAAACGTTGAACAGCTGGCCATCTATGATGGATATCGAAGCCATAAATTCAACAATGAATCTACAATCATAATATCTTTTTATCTCATCAATAATACGCATTTTTGTAGATTCATTGTCTTTGTCTGTAATTTTAATTGTTGCTCTATCAGGACCTTTGTTGACATATTTGAACAAATACTTGATTGAGTTGGATTTGTTGCAATAATTTGTATTAACATGAGCTTGATAATGCATTAAGAGAAGAGGACTATACGGCATGACATTTGCATTACCTAATTTATGTCCATTTTTCAACACAAATAAACCATAATCTCTACGTCTATATACAGGATATCCATCTTCATCAATTGTAGTTGAATGTCTAAATTTTTTAGGAAAAAATTTAGAACACCGACCTTCTTTCATACATGGTGAGTTGAATCTAGCGGCTCCGCATGGACCATGTATCATATATGTTTGAACAGCCTTTGAAAGTTCAGGATAGAGATCTGGATGAGGAAGTTCATCAGAGATGACTTGATCTATGTGCTTTGCATTTTCTAACTTGTTTGAGTCACTCAACCATAATAATATATGAGCATGTGGCAGACCTCTCTTTTGAAATTCAACTGTATACATACCTAAATTTGGAACATAATTATTCGAGAAAATAATTGCCAGTAAGAAAAATAAATTAAGAAAAGTAGTATGGTATACCTGCATTGTCTTTGCCAAAGAAATTATTCTTCTTGAAATATGTCATCATTTGGTCTAATTTCATTTTAAAAACTCCGCAAACAATGTCTGGCCTATCTAAAGTAGTTAATCCTCTTGATTTGACAAAATCAAGAATTTCAGGCCAATTTACATTACATGTGATTGTTATAAACAAATTTGGATAGCCATACCTCTTACAAATTGCCATAGCATCTTGGAAATTATTGAACATGTATCTCATACCACTTGTAAATTAAGCTGGAAGAACAATACGCTTACTAATGGAAGAAGGATCAATTTCACCTTTGTTAACAGCTTCTTGTAACCCATTCAGAATATCTGAACGAATGAGTTTTTGATTATTTCGTATAAAAGACAACCTTTGGTTCAATCATAGTGTATGTATCCACTAAAAACTGTTGAAACAATCTACATGAATTTACAACCTTACCAAATTCAACCTTTCTATCTTGTATTCTGAAAGCAATGAATTCTCGTAAAGAAATATGAATTCTCTTTCTACTTTGTCCATATTTTTGACAATCTCTAATTGGAATATTCTCTTGATAACCATCCTCTCCATATGGGAAAATCAAAGGATATTGAAGAGGAATGAAACATGTGTGTGTTTCATGTAGTCTTGTTAACTGACCAGAAACTTTCTTGACAATGATGTCCCTTCCTACATCTAAGGTGCTCAAATCACCAACTATCAATGCTGCGACTTCATCTGTTACTGGTGTATTGTATACTCTAGGATCCTTAAAGCGATGTCTAAATAACCTTAATCCAAAATTTGATTGTTCATCATCATGTATAAAATCTCTTACTCTTCTGAATGTTTGAGCAAATATATTGTGTTTGTCAATCATTTTCTTCAACTCTTCGATCAATGATTTATCAAATATGGATTGTTGACTATCAGACCTGTAAAATTAAAAATTAGATAATTATATGCGCAATGATCGCTAAAACATAAATAAACTATGTACACATACCCAAAGTGACTAACTCTGTTTGTTGTTTCATTTTCTGTGTCATAAATATATAGTTGTGCAAATTTTGGATTTGATCCTTTTTCAGGCAATAAACTTCCAATGCTATGGTAATTTTGACCACTAAGAATAAATTAAGGAGGACCCGATCCATCATTGATTGAGGAATGGATATTAGCCCCAATGGATGTAAATGAGAACATGTTGTTGTAACTTCTTATGTAATGTAAGAAATGCTGGCTTGTAGTGTCTTCACCTTTGAACAACTTTTGAAGCAATTGTGGATGTTTATTCAACAATGAAAGTTGGACTTTTCCCTTTTGACAACAAAGAGAGAAATCAACTTGTTTTAATCTTTTGAATTTATCAGATCTTTCTTTGTACCACAGTTGAGCTTGACAATAGGGACACTCAAGTGAACACTCCCCAACATCAACATTTGCTAAGTACATAAACAACATATATGTCATTACTTAAATACCATTTATATTTATATGTACAATATAGTAATACAAAAACACTAAAAAGTATTGTTGCACCTTGAATTTCAGCTTTTGAATACAAATCAGAGGAGAAATGTCCAATTATGTTATCTGAAAGAAAAAGAAAAAACCAATTTTACATAAAGTAAAAGTAAGTATTTATTATTTAAAATAAACCATTATTGATTACCATCATTTTCATCTTCGTTAGAATTATTGTCAAAATCCAATATCTTTGAAATAGATATAATAGCCTGCTCCCGAGAAGGCTGACAGAATTGTACACCTTCAACATAGATTGAAATGAATATTTAGCAACCTAAATTTGTAACAATTAAAGAAATTAAAGTAATGAAATGAATTTTGTTTAACATAAAAAGGATTAACAACTTCAGAAATAGCAGAACAATTTAGTGAAGCATGACTGGAGCTGCTACCAACAATTTCTTTATGTAACCGTTCTTGTGTATTAAACAAATTCGTTTTCCTTCTTCCAATATGACAATCAAATTGAACAATACCTGCAAGTACATCCATAAATTAATGAACTGAATTCTAAATTTATAAAAACATTAAATATTATTGATATATATGATTTTGTAATTATGTTATTAATTTAATTTATCACTAAAATATATTTATACATTTGAATAACTAAAATAACTTAAATTTGACTTTGAAAAACTAAAATTAATAAAAAGACTAAAATATATTCAAGTACTATGTTTGTACTTTTTCTATTAAGAGAAAAGCATAAAAAAAGAAATATAATTTTGATTTGTACCTTGTTGCTAATGTTGCTGTTGTGCAAAATTGGAGCATTGGTTATTTGAATTGAAGTACAATCCATTCTAGATCCAATGGAGGTAGAACCATGAAATTCTACTAAGAGATGTAGTAATAGTAACTATTCCTGTAGAGAATAAACAAGATAAGTTAGGCACAAGCATCACCTTACCCATGTAGTCCGCTATCTCCTCACTTGGCCTCTTCCCGGTTGATACATGTCGGCTTGGACCCAGGAGGGGTTACCTGCATAAGGGACTCCGAAGCTCAAGTGAGTCAAAGCTCTCAAAAGGTCAAATCAGGTGATTAATGGAGTAATGAATGTGTACCTTTAATTACTGGGGTCCACGTGTATTTATAGAGTATTTATTATGTCTGGTTATGCTATGGGCCGGGCCCTGGCTTGGGCCTTAGTTTGGGCTGTAAGTGGGCCTGGGCCCTAACCCAAGCCCTTAGGTGGACCCATTGAATACTTGGGGGGCTTTGATTTTGCTAAGTATATTGGGTTATCGGCCTAAGTCGACTACTTTCCTTGGCGGTTTGTGTTGGTCATGTGCTGTCTTATGCAGGTTGTTCCTCTAGATGTTTAGGTTACCAGTTTAGGCTGGTTAGGCTCAGGTCAGCCCAGCCTGGGCTGATTACTTGAATGCTTTGGTATATAGGTATCGTTTTATTATTATTTTGTTGAGTTGGCTTGGTGTGGTACACCACTCCCCCCAGCCTTGGCCGATATAGGTTTCGGTCAAGGGTGATATGTGTTGATATGTTAGCGAGGCCGGCTAGGTGAGGTACACCAGTCCCCTAGCCTTTAAGTGTGATGAACAGTGTTAAGGCTAAAGGCGATAAAGGGTTGATGGTAGGTGAAGGGATGTCAGGGGTCATGTCTTTTGGAATGATTGTGTCAATTAGTATGAGTTGTTATTTTGGCGGGAAGGGGTTTTTACCGTTTGCAATTCTGGCCTATAAATGTGGATTTTAAAACGAGTAAGGATTTATTGGTTCATTTGCGAGAATTTCCAGTCAGATATCTTGTGTGCATTTTCTTGTCCGACTAGTTCCCAATTCCAACCGACATATTTCCAGAAACACGAGAAAAGGTATGTCTAGTAGTGATAGCGTGTCATTGTCTACGTCTAGTAGCGAGAGTATAGAGTCTGGTAGGAGTAGAGGTAGACATGTTGAAGAAGAGAGCAGTAGTTCTAAGGGTATGGTAGGTGGAATCCCTATGGAAATGGTGAGGGAGGTCTGAGAAGACCCCCTAGAGGAGATGGCGGAGAGTAACTTGCCAGCCAAGGGCGGTTACGGGTGGGTGGCTACCGATGTTCATAATCAATCATCCTTATTTCGGTGGTCTCGCCTATTCAATTCTTGGCTGAATTGTACACCTGTTATCGCAAAAGGTGTAACAGCTACATGTGCAGTTGCCGCTGGACGATTTCACTATGGGTGTGTTGCGCGTGCTGAACATTGCACCCACGCAGCTGCACCCAAACAGTTGGGCTTACATGCAAGCCTTTCGCGTCTTGTGCCAGTCACTATATCTGCAGCCTTCTCCTTACGCATTTCTGTATTTCTATGATACTAGGCCCTACCAACGGACTACTTGGCTGTCTCTGATAAGTCGTCCCAACATCAGCAGATTGGACGCATTTTCCCAGTCCTTCAAGCATTTTAAGGACGGATACTTCAAAGTTGTGGTGAAAGAAGAGGGCAAGCCTTATTTCTTGAACGTAGATGGGAGTACGAAGTTCCCGTTTAGCTGGACGGGCACCCCTTCTCGGTATAAGGATATGGGCACCAACGAGTTGTCGGTGGGGGATAAGGAGGTGGTGGAGACCTTGATGAAGTTTGTTGATAAGTTGTCCACTAAGGGCCTAGTTAGAGTTTATAATTCCGTGCACCCAATTATTGATATTGAAGGTATCTATTTGTTACTTAAATTGTGTTAATGATTCTAAGTTGTTCTAACCGGGGTTTAATATGTTATTGTAGGGCACATAGCGCAATCGGGGAAGAAGAATTTGGCGTTCTTCCAGTCGCTGAGGAAAGAAATGGTTGTTAAAGCCAAGGCAGCTGGGAAGACTAATGTTCCCAACCTGTAGGAATCGGTGGTCGAGGTACACGTGCACGGCGGGACGAAGAGGAAAGCCGAGTTGTCGCATCGACCCGGCAAGGGGAAGGATGTAAAGAAAGTGAGGGCAACGTTACTCGGGTCGGCTATGGGGTGGGGTCGGTCAGTGTGGCAAAAGGACCGGAGTCCAGATTGATCGAGTTATCGGAGATATCTGTCAGAAAAGATATTGCGATCAACCTCCCAGATACCATCATCAACTCCATTGACGGTATGGAGCCGGATCATATTGTGAGGACGATGGTCAAGTTTGGAAGCAAAGCACTGATATTAAGTCGTCGTGTTGGGTCTCTATATCATCGGGAAGTAAAAGAGGGAGGTAGGGAAAAAATGGAAGAGTTGCAGGGAAAGGTGGACAAGTTTGAGGAGGAGAGGGTCGCGTGGAAGAAAGAAAGGTAGAGTTGGGAGGAGGAGAGAAAAAGGCTGGGAACATGGAAGGTTCGTTGTCTAGACTCAAAGGGAAAATTGAAAAAGAAGATAGAAGATTTGGAGGCTGACTACGATAAGCTGAAGGAAAAATATGATGGTGCTGTAGGTGAACTCGATGACTTGAAGAATTGCATCATCCAAGAGCCTATCCACGACTTTCAGAAGGGTTTGAGGCAAGCGGCCTTCTTTCACCAAGATGTTGACGCTGCAGACCCAAAATTTGATGTGAACAAAGAGGTTGTTGATGAGAAGCTTATGAAGGAGGATGAGAGCATTCCAGACGAGGAGGCGGCCGAAGAGGAGAAGGAGGGGGATGATGCCATGATGCAACAGAATAGGACATTGATTTTTAATGCTTTGAAAATATTATTGAGCTTATGTCTGTAATAACTGGTACATTGCTTTGGCGTTTATGTTTAATGTGATTGATTTTTTGTTTGTTACTTTGTGTATCGAATGAGGATGATTTGTGATGTATGTTATGTTTGGCGAAATCGATTGTATGTTAAGGGTGTTTGACCCGAGCCGCTTACTTGTGGTAAGGGTGGGGAACTTAAACGAATTAACCACGAGTTAGGGGTGTTCGACCCAGGCCGCTTACTTGTGGTAAGGGTGGGGAACTTAAACGAATTAACCACGAGTTAAGGGTGTTCGACCCAGGCC
>Ga0214545_1013365_pt1 | contig 10206 bp, 3 predicted proteins | sample CNSS4metaG_FD_160064 | JGI IMG/M metagenome (GOLD analysis project Ga0214545, IMG submission 160064) | Root nodule microbial communities from cowpea collected in UCLA plant growth center, Los Angeles, California, USA - CNSS4 | ecosystem: Host-associated > Plants > Roots > Nodule | place: USA...
CACTTGTATTCCTAATCATAGTTTTATATTCTTGTAGATTTCTTCATAGGTTAAAATCTTATGTGCGTAATAGAAATTATCCAGAAGGTTCAATTGCAGAGGGATATTTAGCGGATGAGTGTTTGACATTTTGCTCAAGATATTTGAAAGATGATGTGCAAACAAAGTTCAACAAGCTGCCAAGGAATTTAGATGGTCCAATAGGTAATGGAGTGATGGCTACTTTGCAACCTCTAGAGTGGGAGCAAGCTCATCGTTATGTCTTGTTTAATTGTGAGCTCACCAAGTCATTTGTCAAGTAAGAAAATATTCATATTTTTGTCTTTTGTGTGAGATTTTAAATTTTGTGAACTTATTCATTTTTTTTTTTGTAGAGAACATGAGGAATTCCTCTCTAGTAATGTTTATGAAAATTCAACAAGAACTTGGAATATGGCAAAAGATCAATCTCTTACATTTCACAAGTGGTTTGAATACCATGTCAAAGATTTGGTTGTGAGTGAGGAGGTTAAATGGTTGGCTAAAGGGCCTAATATTGTTGCTAGAAGATTTTCAACTTTTGTGATAAATGGTTACAAGTTCATTATTGAGGGTTGTGAGAGATAAACACAAAACTTTGGAGTAATGGTTACTTCATCTACTGTGAGGTTTAGAAATAAAGAAGATGAAAATCCTGAAGTAGAAAATGTTACCTACTATGGAGTTTTGAAAGATATAATACAGTTAGACTATTATGGACACTCTGAATTTGTGTTATTTAAATGTGATTGGTTTGAAAGTAAGCAAGATCATTTTGGGTTAACACTTGTAAATTTTGGAAAGTTGATTTACAAAAGTGACCCTTTCGTATTTGCAACCCAAGTAAAGCAAGTATATTATACAGAAGATCCAGGGGATAATTGGCAAGTTGTCACTAAAACTACCCCTAGAGATTTGTTTGATGTATATGGAGATTTAGAGAATAATGATTTGGAAAAATACTTGGGAGATGAATTAAAGAGTCCACTTTTGTATCAACCTGTGATTGATGAAGATGAATGTGAAGATGTTAGTTGGTTTAGGGATGATGTGCCTGGAACAACAATTGACACAAGATGAATGTGGTTTAATTCGGCATAGGAGGGTCTCGTGGAGATAAGGGAAGATAATGTGGAGGAAGATTCAAATGAAGGGGAATTCGAATCAGGCATGTTCCAGCTTTACATATATATTTTTTTCCAATATTTAAGATTGATATAAGATGATAGTTAAAGTTCATGATAAGTGGAAACTGGTAGAGAGAAGGCTGGAATGTCTGGATAAATTGAAGTCTTTTGTCTAAGATTTTATATTTTTATTAAGATTATAGATATAACAGTAATTGCCATCCTCATGCAAATCAAATTTCATTTCTGCTTTACTTTGACTTTTACATTCTATTACAATTTGATGGCAGTAGCATTTATGATTTATTATTTTGATGGATATGCAAATATTTTGTTTGGATTTGCATGGAAGACTTGAAATTTTTTACCATTCTTCTTAAACTCTGTATTTATGTTTTCGATTTTATGATAAACAAATTGCAAAGCCACTTATAGTTCTTTTTCCATTTCACACACTTATGTCCAAGCTATTAGCTTTCAGATACTACTTATGCTTATTCAAATAAATTTTATATTTGAAATCAGCCATGTATATTCTAATATAGTGTTGAGTACTAATCCCCTATGCTTTGTTTTGTTGTTTCTTTCACTTTCTGAGTACTAGTCAAAATATGTTTGGATTAAATCAACTTTTTGTGTTTGTTTTACTTTTGTAGGAAGAAACCTATATGTACACTGTTTCGGAACTATCAGAGAGGGGAAAACATGTAGAATCCATTATCCTAGTGAAAAGATTCCAATTGGTTCTAAAGAAAAACCAGCTCAATCAACTATGACATAAAAAACTGAGGTATGATGCTCTTGTGACTCTGGTGAAAAGATTCCTGTTGGTTTCTCACGTCACATGCTAGTCTATTCACAATGCAGTTGTTTAACACGTTGGTTCACTTTCTAGTCTAAATCTTTTGGAGCTTTGAACTTGACATCCTTTTAGAGATTTTCTTATGTCTGCTTATTATTGTGTATTGTGTTTAGTTATTTTTGAGTTAGTTTTTAGTTATTTTTAGTCCATTAAAACTTGTTTAGATAATTTTTTTACTTATTTACTTTCTGTTTTAATACAGTCCTTAGTATTAGCCTACTTTTAGAGTCATTTTTAGGTCTTGATTAGTGAAGTTTTTAGTTTCTTGTAGAATTCTGGTTTTGAGTTAATTTTTAGCTTTCTTTAGTTATTTTAAACTTGCATGAACAAACTTTACCTTTGTTAATTTTAAAATTTAAATAAGTTATATAAAGTAGTTCAAAACCACTTAATGAGTCCACACACTCTTTATAAGTGTGCCTTTGTGTTGGTTTATGTGGTTGAAATTGAAATTGGCATTGTTCGTGAGCTTTGTTTCTTTTTTATTATTCAACAAGTCCTAGCTATGTTCTTTCGTGTGCCAAAGGTGGAAGGCCTTTGCCTAAACAAGGGTTCACTTGTTGCGTTGCTATAGGAGATTAAGGACTTGTTTGTTCTTTCCAGGGTTATCCTCCCCTCTCTTTTAGATGTTTTTGGTTAATCTTTTGGTTTCTGGATTCTGATCATTTAGCTTTGGTTGCTTAAATAAATGTAATATGTATCGGCTAATATGATAGTCCTTCAACATATTTTAAAATTTTGGATTTTTTCCTTGAAATGCTAATACTTTCAAGTGATCAATATATTTGTTTGTGTGAACGTGTATCTAGCTTGTGAATTTGTGGATATATCAAATAGCTTCATGTGTGTATATATTCATTTACCTTGCTATCTGTTATTATAATCATGTGTGAAATTTTCTGTCCTGCTCAATCATGTGTGAAATTTTTTGTTATTTTTAGTAACATTTTTAACATGTAGCCTTTTTATTAAGAAAAAGTTACTAAAACTTTCTAGTAACATTTTTATAATGTCACTTTTCTATAAAAAAATGTTACTATAATCTTTTAGTAACATTTTAAAAATGTTACACTTTTATTAAAAAAATGTTACTTAAAATCTTTAGTAACATTTATGTAAATGTCTCTATTAATAAGTATAAATGTTACAAAAAATCAATAGTAACATGGGGAATACGTAACATGTGATAAAATGTTACTAAATTCTATTAATAACATTTTTCATGATTTAGTAACATTTTTTTAGTGTTAGTGTACATTATATATCTAGTATAATATGTTTTTGGAAAAAGTAGATTAAAGCCACGTGATGAGGAGTTGGTCCTGAACTTCCCATTCCTCGTAAGTCGGATTAACAACACCGCTGTCACAATTAGTTTTAGAGAGAAAGCGTGGAGGAATGGCATGATTAACTACACTACAAACCGATGAAGTTTATGAGATTTAATAACAGGTTCAACCTGTTGCTTCCAAAGAAGATAATTGGTATCATCAAGTTTTTCAGCAACTTGATGTGAAAAGAAAAGGTTTGGGGAAGGTAGGAAGAAGAAACCATCATAGACAAGAATCAAGAACCTGCTCTGGATACCATAATAGAATTTGATGAAATGAGAAATCAGAAATCTAAACTTAAGGAAAGTGTTTCATTAATTGAGTGAAAAACATTTCAGAAAAAGAAAAGCCATATGAGTCTATATAACAGACTTTGATCAACACTAAAATTGAGTAACTGCAACAACTTCCAGAAAACTATAAAATATCTAAAAACCAGAAAAGAAAACAAGTGTAAATTGAACAACACTTAACAGAAAAAGAAAAGAACAAAAATACAAGTCTGAACAACTTAAATACAATTCTAATATTCTATGAGATTCTTTCTACACGAGCTCTCAATGAAAAAATTAACGAGGAAAACAATTACAGTGAAAATTAAAAGGTTAATAGCAAATCTAAAATTTGTGCATGTGATACATAAAATTTGAACTATAAAGTAATGGTATTTCATTAATAAAAATAATGAAAGTTAGTAGAAGTGTTTCATTACCTAGAATTGAGAATTACAACCCCGGAGATGCCAGCAGCCTCACGAAGTGCGTCCCTAGCACACTTCTCGATGTAGTTGACCTCATTATTCGTTATTCCCCTTCATAAATATTATGGATTTTATTTGTTATGTTTAGAGACGAAGTTCAGTAAATTTGGGAGAAGGTGGGTGTTTCATTACCTGTAGGGCTGGACTACCAACCTCAAGATGCCAACAGCCTCAGAGAGTGCGACCCTCCAATGTTTAACAAGGCTCTCTATCCGATTGTAAGCCTTCAGCTTTTGAACACTATCATACAAGTCATGAACTTAATAAATGTTAGTATCAGACACAATGTTAAGTAAAAACAAGAAAGCACAAAGTGTTTCAATTATCTTTAGAAGAGGATTGGTAGTGAGAATCTCTTTAACACTCTTTCTAATTTTCTTTTTACTATTTGTTAAAATTTATTAGAACTTTAAATTTTAGACCGACTATGGTAGAAACATTGCGGTCAAAAGAAATATAATATATATTGTTGGAAGTTCCATATCAACTAAATATAAGTCCACACTTTAGAGATCCAAGTGGATAGCACATTTCTGTCTGATCAAAAGTTGTTTTTGAGTAACTTTATCTTTGCCTTTTTTTCTTTTCTTGAGTTGGTTTAAGTGTAAAAGTTGCATGTTTAAGATAAATTCTTGCATGTAACAATTTTGGGACAAAGATGAATCTTTCTTACTCTAGGAGTGTGATGTTATGTTTAGAGCAGTTAAGTTGAAAGCTTAAGCATGATATAATAAAAACTGAAAAGGTAAAGGACGCTAGTCTTATATGATAGAACCTTAGGATAGAAGATATAGAGGGTGCAGATGTGACTTGGTCACAATAATATTTTTTTTTTGAAAGGATGTATTTTATAGCAGAGTTGTCAAACTTATATATTTTGAAAATGTAAAAATTTGTAATTTTGACAGTTTTGTTATGAATTATTTGTGGTTGAAAAAGTTGTGCAAGTTATTGATGAAATTAGTAGGTTTGATTTTTAGTTTAAGAGTCTTTGAGAAATATGTTCATTTAAATATACAATGATTTTAGTGTAAATAAGTTTTGTTTGGTCATATTAGATAGAAATGACTAGAAGGAAATGTATTTTTTTAAACTTGTTTGGTAAGGCAACAAAAATTAAGAGTCTTCTTTTTTTCTTCTGGAAAAGCTGAATTTTTCGATCTAGGAAAAATTGCAGAATTTTTGTAAAGTTGTTCTTAGGGCAATTTTTGCTCAAGAGAAAATTTTTATCTAAAGCAGAAATTTCTGAACTTTTGTAATGTTGCTCTTAGGGCAATTTTCACTCAAGAAAAAAAATTTCAGCTCAAGCGAAAATTTGAAAAAAAATTGTGAAGTTCATCTTGAGGCAATTTTTGCTAAAGCGAAACATGTGCTGGTTAGTTACAAATATTTCTTTAATTGAATGAATGAGTGTTATACATATATGTAAGAATAGAACGTTACGAAGCAAAACTAGTTGCTAAAGGATTTACTCGGATTTACTCATACTCTAGTGGCAAAGACGTATATAGTTAGAATCATTCTCTTATTGACAACTTATTTTGGTTGGGAATAGCAACAATTTGAAGTGTAAAATGCTTTCTTGCATGGACAATTACAGGAAAAAGTCTATATGGAAATTTTTCCATGTTTAGGCCTACCGAAGAAAGGAATAAAGTATGTAGGTTGAAGAACACCTTGTATGGACTCAAGCAATCCCCGTGCTTGGTTTGGTCAACTCGTCATGTTATGATCTTCATGGGGTATCAACAAAGTCAAGGTGATCATACCTTTTCATCAAGCATTCCGCATAAGGTAAAATAACTACTTTTGGTCTATGTTAATGATATGATTATTGCAGAGGATTAATATGAAAAACAAATCTTAACAAAAAAGCTTGCTACTCAATTTGAAATGAAGGATCTAGGAAAGTTGATGTACTTCCTTGGGATAGAAGTAACTTACCCTCTATATTTGTTAGAAGATTCTAGAGATCTCTTTTAATTATTACTTTAAGGTTAGTGTTCTCCATATATAGAGACTGATGTACTGTTTCAAATTAATCAATTTAGATAAAAAATCTTCTTTCTTTCATATTAATTTTGTCAAGTTGTATAAATTATGAAAATATATGTATATTGTTTTAATATATGCATAGATATGACACTTTAAAACACTAACTTCCTTATTTTTTTGTGTTTGTGCGTTGTTTTTAAATTGTGATGATGAGTGTTACATAGAAGTAGATGATATTACAATAGCAGAATCTCATCACATATAAGATGTAGAGGAGGAAAAGAAAAATATCTTTTTGTTTTCTAAAAGATGCATATATTGTAATATTATAATTCCTTACAAGGAGGATGGAAGTTAATTTTGAAAAAACTTAAAAGTGTAACGTAAAAAATTATTTGTATGCTTAGTTATCTTATGACGATGAGCAGTAATGTATCTCTTGGTGAGATGTTATATAAAGGTATAAACAATTATAATAATAAACAAATTTCAACTAATTGTAAAGTGTTGAAAAAAGAAGAACGTCTAAGAGAGTTACTAAAGTTAACCTTACCTCGGTATATAGACCGCATCTTTTGAGATGTCATAAAGTGCCTTCGTCCAATTCTTCATAAAAGTATATCTACTTGATACATTTCATGAATTTCATAAATGTAAATTTTTGGCAAAATAATGTGCAGTAAAAATCTGAAAGCTAGAACTATTTCAATTACTTGAAATATATGTCACTCTCCTTTGATATACCATGAGCCTCATTCTCCCTCCAATGATTCTGGAGGTTCGATATCTCACAATCAAGCGTTCCCTCATCAAAACTTGAAACATGTTATGTTTCAAATTTCATAATTATGTTACTTTAAGAGAAAGTGCATCGTAACAATCTCAAAGTAAAAAGTGTTTCAATTACCTGAAATAATCAGAATCTAAGACCGCACCAGCTTCCTCAGAAAGTTCACTCCAACATTTTATGTGGAGTTTTATCGCATTACTAATATCCGTTTCTCCACTTCAAGCATGTGATGAATTTCATAAATATTATTTTTTAGATATAATGTTTAGTGAAAATAGAATCAAGCATTAAATGGTTAAATTACCAGGAATTCAAGACCGCGCCCCTTGAGATGCCAGCAGCCTTAGAAAGTGTCTCTCTACAATACAGCACGTGGAATTCTATCACACTAGAAATCTCCATGTCTCCACTGCATATATGTAATGTAATCAATTTCATAAACCATACTTTTAGATACAATGTTCAAATGTCTTGCCTCCAAGATTCAAGATTTCAACATCAGTCTTCTACCCTGACTCGTTGAGGACTGGTTTTGGCTAGGAATGGGAGGAACCTTACGTTTGTCTTTGGAAATGTCTAATACATCCCAAGGATCAACTTTCCATTCCACCCAAAACCTCTATATGGCTTAGTAAGTAGAGGTTTGCTCTCACTTATATATTATAATTTAGTTTTTTTTCTTTAGTCAACTTAGGATATTATTTAATACATCCCCTCACACTAAGGACATCATGCATGAGGACTAGATATCCAGTGGCACGACATGCCCTAATCTCGACTAAAATAGACTCTTAGTGGTTGTGTCACCATATTAATAAAGGAATTTAAGCTTAACTCATACTCATAAAACCGACTTGTAAGGATTGTCCCATTTATATAATATAATTTTGTTTTATTTCTAGTTAATGTGGTTTTTTTGTGTTCAAATTCAAGTCTAAAGAGAACTTAAGAATGATTCTTGTTGTAGGATCTTGGAATATAAATCTTGGATTCATGAGATTGTCTCTTTGGAAGCCGGAGTTCAATCCAAGGACCCAATGGAACATTCATATAAGGTTGGCTTAGAACTTTTTATTTACCGCAAGATTATTGGGTGCCCAAGATACTTCATGTCATTGCAACTAGATGTTAAGAAGTTGATTTTAAACCTAAGTCACCCCACAAAGTCGACTTCTCACAAAGTCAACTTGTAAGGTGAAATTATCTCCTAAAATCAAGTAACAATTCATCTGATAATAAAAATTAAGATTTAACTAAGTATTGAACATAAAATTAGTGAGACACGTGTATCATTAGTTTAGTTAGGCTTGTGTTCACAGTAAGGTGTCATCATTAGTTTTGTATTCACACTTTAAATTTCTTTTCTTGTGTTCACATTGTTTTTGACTAACTTGTAATCATCTTCCTTTCTTCTTGGACGAAATTGTTGGCTATAAATAAAGTCAAACACTTTTGTATACACGCTTTTGAATATTGAATGAAATTTTCTTCTGTGAGACATCTTCAAATCTTATTTTGAAATGCATTGGTGAATCATCTTCAAATCTTATCTTTTGGGAGTTTCTTTCAAAGGTGGTTTGTTCTTTATGCCTCTCTTTAATCCAATTTCTATTTCATTTGTACAATCTTTTTTGTTTCTTCTTGTTTTCTTGAATTTTCGAATTAAAAACCCGTGAAGTTACCTTGCTTTTGTTATTTCCGTTGTTCTTCCATGTTTTTGAGTACTCTAACACCACTTGAGTTTACGAAGATCCTTCCTACCTTGTAAGAATAACATCAACTAAGGTACACTAAGTTCTTCCCTAGCATCGAAGTTGCACTATCCACATTTGGCATTATCATTTCCCAGCAAAAAGTATGCTTTGGACATTTTGATCGAGGTTGGTATGACTAATTGTCAACCCAGCTATAGTCCTATGAATCCTAATTTGAAGTTTCTTTCAGGTCAAGGGGAGCTAGTAAAAGACAGGGGAAGATATCTCATCCAGTAGGCATACTTAATTACCTCATTGTTGTAACATCCTAATAATAATTTCAAATGTTAGATAAATATATTTAATTCCACTGGAGTTCACACAATTTATTTTCTTATAATTCAGTAAATAGGTGATTGCCTAATAAATATAAACTTAATTATTTTGAATTCATTAATTGGAGACCTATATATTTGATAGAATATATTTATGCTAAAACAAAGATATTAACATCAAATAGTTACGTTCAAAATTAGTTTATCCCCATTTTCGGCCACTCTCATACTACACAACCCAGAAGAAAACTTTCCTTCCCTTGTTACAATTTATTGATTTGACCACTTTGATACAAGATTAGTCTACAACAAAAAAAGAGGTTTTTCTTATTATTAGGTTTGGTTTGGTTAACCCACTTTCTTCTTAATAATATGAAGAATGTTGCATATGATCGATTGAAACAGGTTATAATGTAAACTAGTTAGCGTTAGCATTATAACCGGTATAGTGATGCATATTGGCTTAAAAAGGATAGAATGTTAAGCAAAACTCTGAAAGCATAAAGTGTTTCAATTACCATGGATCAAAGAATGCAACATCTGATGACATGCTAAGGCGCTTGCAAACTACCCTCCATTGCTTCAAGAGGAAGTCCATCTTTTCATCAATCTCCATTTCTCTAATTCATACATGTTGGAATTTCATAAATGATATTTTTGGAGACCATGTACTCGAAAACTCTAAAAGCAGGAAATGTTTCAATTACCCACAGTTTATATACACACCTAATTGGGACTTCAGCACCCTTACAAAGTCCCTCCACCCACTGCTTCACGAGGAAGTTTATCCTATCAGCCATTTTTCTGATATCATAATTATTATTTTGAGAGACAATGTTCAGTAAAAATTAATAAAAAGCGTTTCTATTACCTTGGATATAAGTCTACAACCCCTGAACTCGGAGCAACCTCTGAAAGTGCCTCTGTCCAATGCTCTACGTGTTCCTCTACCCTTTCAAAGCTACATACATGTTATCAATTTCAAAAATGTTATTCTTAGAGACAATATTCTGTAAAAATAAGAGACAGCAGGGAGCGCTTCATTGCCTGGAATTTAGGATTTCAACTGATGATGAGATGCCACCAATCTCACCAAGTGCCTTCATCCAACGCTGCTTCCAATCCAGCACCTTTTCCTCTTCCTCTTTCGAAAACTTGCTCAAAAGACGTTGAAATGCTTTCCCAAAGTCGCCTCTTTGATGACGCACTTCAGAGGGATCAACGTCATAGAACACTGGTATCACCACTTGCCCTATGGTTCTGTGACACTCCATTATTTTCTCTAACTCTTTCA
>Ga0214545_1013366_pt1 | contig 10206 bp, 5 predicted proteins | sample CNSS4metaG_FD_160064 | JGI IMG/M metagenome (GOLD analysis project Ga0214545, IMG submission 160064) | Root nodule microbial communities from cowpea collected in UCLA plant growth center, Los Angeles, California, USA - CNSS4 | ecosystem: Host-associated > Plants > Roots > Nodule | place: USA...
AAAAATAAAAAATAAAAAATATAATAAATATAATATAAAAAAAAAAAAAAAAAAAAAAAAAAAAAAAGAAAATTGTGGGGGGGGGGGGGGGGGGGGGGGGGTAGGGCCCCTCCTTGCCCCCATGTAGATCTGCCATTGCATGTAGCATGCCCAAATCATGTTAAACTCATCTATCACAAACTATAGATTATCTCATTCATACATAATCACCCAATTCATACTTTAAAAACAAGATCAATACAAACATAGAGCCAACATTTGAGAACAGAGAAACAACAGAGCAAGCCACATTCTCGCCCAGCTTCTCGCTCAGGCAGAAAGGTCTCGCTTAGGCGAGAAGGCGAGAGCTCGACAATCAAGAATAGTGGCCCTCTGCATTAGCTCGCTTAGGCGAGATCTCCTCGCCTGAGCGAGGCATTCTCTCGCTCAAAACGATGATAACTCGCTTGGCCGACAACTCGCGCAAAAAGGCCTGGGTGAGTCTTTGCCAGTCTCGCTTAGGCAAGACAAGCTCGCTTGGGCGAGATTATCAATTCTCGCCCCTGTTCGTACCTACAACAGTCACATTTTCACATCCCAACAACAATACAAGGCATTTCACAATTCAATAATAGCACACATAGAACCTAACCCCAATTCATTCAGAACCGTAGTTACTACTCTTTGTATAGCTCCGTTTCTAGAGTTTCAATTTTCAATCGAAGAAAAATCCTTCAGTCGAGGGAATGCTATCCTACTCCTAATTCATCACAATTCAAATTGAATCCTCAATCCTCCTTGTTTTCGCCTCACACTATTCTTCTCCAATTTTAATCTCCCACTAACGCACATCATCTTCCCCGTCAATTTTTCTCTCCTATCTTCCTCCTATTCACAATTTCCAGTGCATAACATAGATTCATCATCTACATCCTCTCAATTTATCAAACAAAAGAACCCCTCCATCCATGATGTTTTTCATGTCTCATTGCTGAAGCAACATCGCGGTCCGCATGATGCATCTAAGCATCTTCCGGGTATAGAATGAAGAGGGGGACATTCAGCCACAACCATTGGCAGTTTTGGACAAACGAATGAAGAAAAAGGCCAATAGAACTATTACGGAAGTTTTAATTCAATCGTGTTTGGCAAGAATTGCACCAATTAAAGCAACAATTTCCAGATTTTTATTAGAATCTTACAAGGCGTTTTGGGCAAGTCCTTTTGACAGGGGAATAATTGTAATACCTGTTGTAATAACAATCTCTTAAACAAAATTTAATAATTTTGTTGTTTAGTTAATTCTGGTTTCTTGTTGAAATTAGAATTATATATAGGTCTTGTGTATGTTTATTTAAGGAATAATGAAAAGTTCTCTAAATGGTTGTTTCCTCTCCAATCTTCCTTCGAAGTTGTGACTGAGTGTTGGTGTAGTGTTTTGGTGGAACGATTGAGTTTGTGTAGGCATTCCCTGCAGTGAGGAAAACACTGTGTGAGAAGAACGTTAGTATCACTTTAGATATTACATTTGGTATTAGTTGCTGGGATACTTTGGTGACTACAAAAGAATTGGAAGTTAGGATGGATTCTTATGAAAAAACTCTCTTATCATCAAGAATCTGTGCAACAATCTTTGGAGTTGGTACTAGCAATTCCAGTTTTCCAGATAATCAAGAAAACCACGATAGAAGATGAGATGCATGATGAGTCTGTAGCCATGGTTGTTTCACGCTGGAATGGACCCACATTCTGTTTTCTTCATTTGATGGATCAAACTTTCGATAATGAAAAGTTAAGGCAGAGCAATTTTTTCAGTTAGAGTGATGGAAGAGGCTCCACCCACACTTCACTAAATTGCAAAATTGGTGATGGATGATGAGTTTGGATGCGGAAGTGATTTTGGTGAAGGTTTAGATGTGTTTGGAGGATGGATTGTAGTATGTTTCTTGAGAGAAGTTCGACTAACTCTTAAGGAAAAGGTCTAGGAGGGAGTCTAGAAAAAAGACTATCTTAGTGAACTCAGGAAAATGAGAGAGCCACAAATTTGATAGAGTTTCTCTAAATTCATTCCAAGTTTATTTTACAAGGTTGAGCACTCCTGTTTATAGGCTTAAGAGCCGACCAAAAACTCAATATAAGAGAGGGAAAATTTAAAAAAATTCAAAGTTGGAAAAAGGCTCCAAACAACTATGCTTCAAGTGTGATTGGCTAGCTGTCATGCTCATGCTCTCCACATTGCCACATGTGCAAAATGCAAGGTAGAGCTTTCCAAGCAAGTGTTCTAGGGTCCCTTGGGGCCAAGCCAACCCTAATAAAATCCTAGTTCGCTCACTCAAGATACTTATTTTCAAAGCCCAAACATCTATTCTACTTGATGAGTTCTATATTAATCAATTGAAATATCACATAATTGTTTAATATGAAACTTTGCTATACTAAGTGTCCCAAATACACAACCCAAAAGTTTATTCTATGATATTGGGCAAAAATACAAAGCCCACATGAAAATGTATTCTTCTTGGCCAAAATACAAGGTGCAAAATAAACCCATCTACAATCTTACAAAACACAAAGAAATAAGATTGGGCCTTGCCATTGGCCTATGCTATAACTCCTTGGATGAGATTTCCTCATCCCCTCCCTCTTGAAGACAAAATGTTCTAAGATCGAAAAGGTTTATTAACGACCATAACTTTTTCCTTTTATCACTACAAGAAAAAATGGTTTTCACATAGGTTTGTTTTTACATTACCTAGGGTTAAAACTTCTATTAAGTCATTTACCCGAGGTTTCAGTTTCCTCCGCTAAACTATTCATTGGAATGTGTTCGTCAGGATTTTTTCGAACCCTAGGAAACGCTAATCAATTGTCGGGTTTTTTTTATCATCTTGTATTTAACGTAAAATCCTCTATTAACTTCCGTAGGTTTTAAAACCTCTATTAACTTCTGTGGGTTTAGAAACCCCAGTTATGTACCATGGGTTTTGAAACCTTCGTAAAATACCATGAGTTTCAAAACCTATGTAAAATAGTTACCTATAGAACTTTCATAAATTACCATAGGTTTCAAAACCCCCATAAAGTACCATAGATTTTTAAATTATTCATATTTACTCATTTATCATTTATGCATTCATATATATTTTTTCAACCATAATTATTTACATTTATTGTATTTGTTTATCTATATTTGAGTTATATATAAATAAATATAACACACATCCAATTAACAAGTTATAAATAAATAACTAAATTTATATCAAAGTATAACAAGTATAAACATTAAAATTGAAATTCAAGAACAATATTTGTTAAGAAAAACTAGCAAAAACTGTCATGAAGTACCACAAATAGTTCTCAAAGCACAAAATGATTCAAAGAACTTTCACATTATATTATATTCTTCAATTATCATATTATTTGATCCTCCTCATGTCCATAATTTGTTTTATTAGTTGGCACATTTCCTTGATGAGAAACTTACAATATAAATATGTATTATCGGTGATGCAGTCTTTTTAAGAAATATAAGCTCTGAAAAATAAAAGAAGTTATGCAATCTTTTTAAACATTATCGGTGATGGATTGAACATGCTCAACTCATGAGGCTATCGACCTTAATAATTTTGAGAAAAGAAGTTCATGATTGCATCAAGTCTTTTGTCACATTCTTCATTTCGTTTATTTTTTCACAATTGTGACTTTAATGCAATGACCTATATTAGAACACAATCTATTTTGAAAATCGGAAAAAAAACATAAACATTATAAAGCACACAATCTATCAAAAAAAGTTATACTACATTTCTTACTCCTACTTATAGAGTCAAATAATAACTTCAAAACAATTATAAAAAATGTTAATAGTGCCCAATAATTTATATATAAGTACCAAAATGATATGCAAGTGAGGCCTCTTACTTGATTTAGATGTTCAAAGTATTGAATTCATGTGTGGTGGGGGTGGAGGTTGCTCAGTATTTGATAAAGAGTACCAATTAACATGGAAATATAACCATCCCACCAAATTGAGATGCAAATTGAGCTGTTATGCTGGAGTACTTGAGGTGGATTACTTGGCCTTGGAGTATGAGTATGCACTTTACTACGTCCTGTATTGATCAAAATAGTATGGTTTAAGTTGTATTTTTTAAAATGTGGTGGATTAAGTTCGTAGTAAGATCAAAATTAAATATAAGATTAAGGATGCAGGAGCCTGTATTGATTAGTAAAGTAAGACCACCTTGTCTAAAAAAGAAATAACACTATGCACTGAATTGTGATATTCACACTTAAACAAATTCTGTTATACTATTTCAGGATAAATTGAATGTTGAACGAAGACAAGATGAACGTGAAGCCAGAAAAAAACGAATTATGTTATACTATTTCAGGATAATTTGAATGTTGAACAAAGAGAAGATGAACGTGAAACCAGAAAAAATTGCGATAATGGTCATAGCCATAAAGTTAATATCCAAAATAATCCAGAAAATATAATTCAGCGTGAGCTTGTATATGATAGGGGAATGAAGAAAGGAAGACTTCTTCTATAATAACCATAAAGTGACATCGTATTATTGATGCAGGGACATTTGGACCACCTTTGTTTTTTCTATAATATGCACTGGTTGGTCTGTTGGAAACTTGGAATTTTCAAAGCCCTTTTAGCCTTAAAATAATGTAGCAAGAGTACCATATCACAGGCTCCTAATTTTACACCGATTACTGTCAAATTAGTTAATGTGATACTTGTAAAACAGAAAAAAATTTTACTGCATGTACCTCAACATAAAGGATATATAGTAAGGTCCTATATTGATGTGACCCCAATAAGCCCAACATCAAGCCAAAGTACACTTTCAAGTCCAAGCCCATCAAGAGGTCCAATAACAAGGAGCATGCTAAAAAAAATCCAATTGAATTTCATCCAAGATGGCCCAAATTCACATGGGCTTCTCACACTCTTCACATGGGCCAAAGAAGATGTGAAGATTTGAAGAGGTGTATCAAAGAGCAGTAGAATAGCAATAAGATTGACCCATTGTTTAGGCCTTGTTTTCTAGAATAATGAGTCAACAATGTGTAGTTGAATTGCTAAAATTGGGCTTGACTAAGCCCAATAGGAGATTTGGCCATGAGCTACCAAAGGTCCAAGGTGGACTAAGTGGAAGTCAACATTCCTTCCTACACCTCACGGATCCAAGGGCTAGGAATGCTTCCTCCTTTTCCAAGGCATCATCCAATGGCCGTGAGCATTGCTCCTAAATTTTAGGCTATTGTAATCACTCTTGAATTTTAAGCAATAGATGCATAGTGTTGAGAGTACTCCACTCCTATTGCCTTTTGAGAGTCACTTGAGCTAGAGGATTGAATCATCTCCTCTAGCCACCTTCCTCTATCTTCTCTAAGATAGACTTCATTATTCACCTTTCACTCCAAATTCCAAGAACAACCTTCAACCTTCACCTTGTTTCCACCAACACAGACTCTTCCATGGAGCTCTCTTCTTCACCTTCATCCAAGGGGTTCCACCACATATAGTTAAAATGAAACACTGTAAATAGTATATTGAACAAAATGAATGAACAATGGCTTTAGATACAATTGAAAAAGGTTAAAATGTGAGTGGCAGAGACGTAGAGTAGCCCGCTAACATGAAGTTGAATGACGAATAGAATAGTTTATAAAATTGGGGTAGCCGGATTCCATTAAATTAAAAAATAGTGTCTGTCATAGTCTTAGATGTACAAATGGAGAAAAAGCCAAGTGCTACTTCCAACCCCTCAATAGTAATCATAATCAACATATATAACCACTAAACAAAGGAATCAAACTTCTACTCTCTTTCCTCTTGCAAGGAAAAAAACAAAAAACGTGTATGCTTGAATTGCTTGTGGATGATTTCTAGAAGTAAAATTACATAAGAACCTCACAAGCTTTTCCAGTGGTGGCACTGTACCTTTAGTCTGTACTCTGATATCTAACCACATCGCACAAAGAGTAGTAGTAACTCAGTTGCTGCCTCCCAAATTAGCTCCATGGCCACTCAAACCAGTTGTAGATGTTGGACTTATTCCAAATGTGTTAGGAGTAGAAATGTAAAGTATTTTTTGTAATCATCTAATATTTGAAATCATATAAATTTAATTCAGTTACAACAATATAAAATTTAAGCAATTAATGTAAGCATTTGGTAAGTGTATCAAAACGAATTCATCATATCAAAGTATTATCTATTATGTGTAGCATAACGATTACATGAAAGAATCAATCCCTAAAACACTCAAACCAGTGTTTCAAAATGAGAAACTTTGCGCCTGTTTCTCTTTTATAACAGCAATGGGATTCCATTGATGGCTCTTGGTGGTGGGTGACATGGCAAAGAGTACAGGAAAGAAAACCAACCTCACCCCCCTCACCCCGCCACATCGATTCCAAAAAAAAAAAAACCCAAAGCCACAACTTTTTATAATACCCAAAGCAAATTAGGAATCCAAAGAAAAATTAGGAATCATAATAGCAACACAAAGAAATGGAGACTTCGAAACACAAAGGCATCTTAAACGAAATCAAGAAGAAATCTAAAAAAAAGGAGAAGAAACCAATCCTTTTTATTGAAGCAAAGCAAAAATCTGACGTCTTCGTGGTGTAGTGGTGCAGTAGAACGATGGTGCAACAGTGCTTACTTTCAAGAAGCATGTTTTCAAAGCCCAAATATCTACTCTACTGAATGAGTTCTATATTAATGGATTAAAAGATCACATAATCGATTAATACATAAACTTTCCTTTACTAAGTGAACAAAATACACAATCCAAAAATTTATTCTATGCTATAGGGAAAAATACAAAGCCCAAAGGAAAAGATATTCTTCTTGACTTAAATACAAAACCCAAAATAAACCTATTTGCAAATCTTACAAAAGAAAAAAAGAAATAGATTAGGCCTTGCCACTAGTCCATGCTATTGCTCTTTGGATGGGTTTCCATCACAGACGAAAACCCATCATAGAGGGAACCTCTGAAACTCAAAGAAGTTGATTGCTGTTATTGTCCATTGATTGAAAAGATTTTACGTGACAAAGGCATCACATGCAGAATATTAAGAACAAAGGAAAATCTTGGTAGCAAATTGTTATAGATAAGGGAAACAAATTTGATTCTGGTGCTATGGATGATCCTGTCACGAATTTGGCGAGATTAAAGCAAGAAGGAATTTTGGATATCTTGAAAAGTTTGACACATTACCAGCTCAGGTATACATTTATGAAGACTTGGTTTTAAGTTTCTTTCTTTCTAGTTTGATCGTGGATTAGAAAAGTTTATCGGGGTGCATATTCCTACAACGCTTCATGATGCAATTCGTCTTGCCCGCTTACAAGATGAAGTCATTCAAGTTATTACATAGAAATTTTCAATAGGAACGTAATCTATGAGTTACATTGACAAAAATGTTGGGTTATGGTATGCTCCAGTTGATAGTAATAGAAATTATCCAATCACTACGTTGAATAAGAGTCAAAATTAACGTCCTTTAACATTTGTTACTGAATCCAAAGGTTCAACCATTCGGCCTATTTCCTGGAAACAAATAAGTGAAAGTACTGCCAAGGGACTATGCCAGTTTTGTGGTGATAGATAGGATAAAGGTCATAATCAAAAGGGTAAAGTTTGGGGCAAGTAGACTGCCATTTTTAGTGCTTAAGAACACAAAGCGGTTAAGTTACTATTAGATTTTGAAGGGGAATTGGAAAATGAAATTTTAGAGTAGAGCCTAAACTTAATCAAGGATGAAGATTTTCATATTTCATTGAAAGCTTACAAGGGGTGGTTGGTGGTAATACGTTGCAGTTGAAAGGTGGGATTAAGAAACAAGCTGTCTCATTTTTAATGGATACGGGTAGTGCAAGAATTTTATAAATGCGAATTGGGTGAAGGCACCTGGGCTGAAATGACATAGTATAAATAACTTTCCTGTGATGTTTGCTTCTGACAAAGAATTACTCATAACTAGAAGTTGTTCTCTAGTTCAATGGAAATTTGATGATCATATTTTCCTTATGGATTTTTTGGTATTGCCTATAGCACTTTTGGTGTAATTTTAGGTATGGAATGGTTTAAAACGTTGAGAGAAATTACATGGAATTATGGATAGTTAACCATGAAATTTAAGCATGAGGGCATGCTATTTTGCTTACAGAGTGAACATTCTTCAATGGATGTGTGTGAGCTAAAGGGAATTTTACTATAGTTCAAGCACTGATTTGTACAATGATTTAGATGATAACTATACCTCCAACTTCTCTCCCATTCATCAATGGGAATTGCAACTATTATTGTAGGATTTGTACAAAGAAGCCTACTACTTTGCCTCCAAGGAGCATATATGACCACCATATTTCCTTGGTCAATGAAAAACCTTGTGTTAAACCATGTCAGTATCCAAGGACTCAGAAAAAGGAGATTGAAAGGTAAATTAAAGCTTTGTTAGCCACGTGTTTATTAGAAAAAGTGGCAGTTCTTACGCTTCTCCTTTGGTGTTAGTGAAGAAAAAAGATTGGTCTTGGAGATGTTGTACTAATTTTAGGAAATTGATTGCTTTGACAGTTAAGAACAGGTTTCCAACTACATTAATTGAGAATTTGTTGGATGAATTAAATGGTGCAAGAGTTATTTTTCTAAATTAGATTTACTAAGTGTTTAAAATCAAGTGAGAATGGCAAAGGCTAGTTGTATGATCATTTACATTTCTTATGTATAACCCTTCAGCTAGTACAACAACACAATTTGGTTCTCAACTTCAAGAAGTGCAACTTTGGAAAAACAAAAATCAATTATTTGGGTCATTTGATTTCTTCTAAAGGGGTGCAACATGATATTGGAAAAGTAAAGGCCATTTAGAACTGAACAAGACCACGCACCATTAATGATCTCCGGGTCTTTTTAGGTATTTCTGGTTATTACTGTATATTTATCAACAATTATGAAATTGCTCAACCATTGACTCAACTTCTGTAGAAAGACCACAAATTTATCAACAATTATGAAATTGCTCAACCATTGACTTGACTCAACTTCTGTAGAAAGACGCTGAATTCAAATGGGATGCTAGGGCGCAGAAACAACTTTTGACAGACTAAAGAAGGCATTAATTTCAGCTTTAGTCTTATCTTTACCAAATTTTAATGAAGTCTTCACAATAAAAATTCAAATGGGATTAATTTAAAGTATGATGATAATCAAGATAAACTTCAGGAATTATAAATGTATGTAAGCCTATTATCATTTAAGCCAACATTGTCATAGTGTTTTTTTTTCATATGGGGATAAATTGATGTTTAGCCTTTCTTTTACTCATTTTTTCTTGAAGGTATTTGCTGGTAAATAAATAAGCCTTAGGTTAAAATATTCCATTGGTCCTCGTTTTTGTAACAAAATCTCAATTTGGTCCTCGTATTTTTATTAGTCTCAATTACGTCCTTATTTTTATAAATTAGTATCAATTAGGTCCTTTCCGTTAGTAGAGAACTAACACCGTTAAGTAGGTGCCATGTGTTAGCTTCTCGTTTTTTTGAATTTTTTGAATTTTTTTTTTGAATTTTTTTTGAATTTTGAATTTTTTTTTAAATTTTTTTAAATTTTTTTAAAAAAATATTTATGCCATGTAAGGTCCACTTAATTTACTACCTTTATTTTAAAGGACTGCCCCAAATAAGTTGGGCTTAGGGCTGACCCATAAGGAACCAAAGCCCCTAAACCAACTGAAACACTTTCATTCTTCTCACTTTCAGAAAAATATTCTCCTTTCTCTTAGAGCAGTAACGTTCCTCTGTTAGGGTTTGGGGATCATCAAAGTTCAATTGAGTTCAACCCATTTCTTTCACTCACGTAAGTTACTTCCAATGCATACTCTTCTTTTTTAGTTTAATCTTCCTGCTTGCCGTTAGGGTTCCTCGTAATAATCTCATGCTTGCTCTGTATTGAGATTTTCAGCTCTTAAATATGCTCTTGGAGCTGTCTTGCTTATTCGCTTAAGCGTCAAGGTCGTTTTGACTAGCTCTTTCTAGGTAAGGGAAGCTAGAGTTTATGTTTTTAAAGTTATTTTGCCGATTTTTGGTCTGTTGTATGGTTGTGATGCTTGAATGAGGTGGTTGGTCAAATAAAAATGTATGGTGTGCAAGTATGTTTGATTGATGTGGCGCTACTCTTTTTCTACACTGCACAC